>JAEEGL011868155.1_pt1 | contig 15760 bp, 11 predicted proteins | sample 9134231 | NCBI WGS metagenome assembly JAEEGL01 (sample SAMN16246548, study PRJNA631951) | gut metagenome | biome: gut microbiome; feature: rumen; material: fiber-attached | host: Bos | place: Iran: Karaj | collected 2018-10
CTTTTCGGTGAGCCGGGAACAAACGGACAGCATTCCTTCTATCAGCTGCTTCACCAGGGAACGGATATCATCCCTCTGCAGTTCATCGGTTTCAAGGACAGCCAGCTTGGCGTTGATGTAGACATCCAGGGCAGCACCAGCCAGAAGAAGCTCTGTGCAAACGTGGTTGCCCAGATAATCGCTTTTGCATGCGGCAAGGATGACGAGAACAACAACAAGAAGTTTGCAGGAAACCGTCCTTCCAGCATCATTGTAGGAAAGCAGCTTACACCTGAGTCTGTAGGTGCCCTTCTTTCACACTTTGAGAACAAGATCATGTTCCAGGGCTTCCTGTGGAATGTAAACAGCTTTGACCAGGAAGGCGTTCAGCTGGGTAAGGTACTTGCAAAGAAGGTACTTGCACACGAGACAGACGGCGCACTTAAGGAATTCAGCGACCTGTTCGAAATCTGATCAGTGGCAGGATTTTAAAATGGTAACTGTTCAGAACCTATCGGTTCTTCCGGTTACTTAAAATATATCATTAAACCACGGGATACGTCCCGTGGTTTTTTATGAAAAAGGGGATTTCGTCACCCCTGCCCGATTTTTAAACTGTCATAACTTAGTTTACATAAAAGGTGTTATTATTTCTAAAATAGTGGTATCATATAACGGATGTTGAGATGTTATGCTGCACTAAACAGGTAAGTTTTATGCTTTTGAATAATAGAAGAATAGTTCCGGCGGCTCTTTTAACGGTTCTTATGCTGGGGGCTGCGGGATGTGAAAATAATCCGGGAAATGTATCGGATAATTCAGCGGTTTCGGAAAATACCGTATCGGAGAATGTAACACTGAACCTTCCTGCGCCTGTTACATATTCGGGCCTGGATTTTTCTGTTCCCGAGGGATTTACGGAAGCGGCGGGCAATACCGAAGATAATAAGGTTTATAAGGGACCTATGTCCGTGGATGATTCGTATATTGCCTACAGGGTCAGTGAAAAAGATCCCGGCGACGATTACAGCATAATGACAAAAGAGGATATGCAGGCAGAACTTAACCGCGATGTCAGCAGCAATGCCGCTATTACCGAATTTTACAACGAGGATCTCGGAGAGGGTGTGAGACGTATCAAGACACGTATGGTCTACCGTAAGGACGACAAGGACTTTAGTGTGGCTATGTATATCTATGTTACGGATCAGAAAGTTTTTACCCTCATATATCAGATAGAGCCCGGGGCAAAATGGGCGGCGGAATATGAACAGAGCCAGAACAGCATAGAACTGGTGAGGGAATAGAATAAATTACAACGGAGGAAAAAACATGGGTGTAAAGCCAACATTAGTAATACTGGCGGCAGGTCTGGGAAGCCGATACGGCGGTCTGAAGCAGATAGATCCGGTAGATGAAGAAGGACACAAGATCATAGATTTTTCAATCTATGATGCGCTCCGCGCCGGATTCGGCAAAGTGGTATTCATAATAAAAGAGGAAAATGAGGCAGATTTCCGTTCCTGCATAGGCGACCAGGTGAGCCGCAAGATGCCGGTGGAATACGTTTATCAGAAAATGGATGCCATCCCTGAGGGAACCGTTATTCCCGAAGGCAGGGTTAAGCCCTGGGGAACAGCTCACGCAATCTACTGCTGCAGGGATGTGGTGAAGGAGCCTTTCGCAGTCATCAATTCCGATGACTACTACGGCGTGAGCGCATATAAGACGCTGGCCGGCTTTTTGAATGATCCTGTTTCGAAAAAAGAGGGTCAGGCTGCGTACTGCATGGTGGGATACCTTCTGGGCAATACCCTGACGGATAACGGATATGTATCCAGAGGGTGCTGCAGGAGCGATGAAGAGGGATTCCTTTCAAAGATTGAAGAGCTTACCCATATTGAAAAAGGCGGCGAGGGAGCAGTTTACACCCTGGCAGACGGTACTACCGGAAGCCTTGGGCTGGATACCCTGGTATCAATGAATATGTGGGGCTTTGAGCCTTCAATATTCCCGAGGTTAGGAAAAGCTTTAGATGAGTTCTTCAAGAACGGCATTGAAGCGGATCCCCTTAAGTCGGAATGCTTCCTGCCTATAGAGGTGGGCAAGATGGTAAATGCGGATGAGGTTTCCGTAAAGGTGCTTTCATCTGAGGATAAGTGGTTCGGTGTTACCTATAAGGAGGACAAGCCCGGTGTAATGGCATCCATTGCCGAGCTTAAGGCAAAGGGCGTATATCCCGACAAGCTCTGGGAATAAAGCGTTACAGGATCAGAAAAGAGAAAAATATGTATCAAGTGGATTTTGACAAACCTATACATGTGCATTTCATGGGAATCGGCGGCATAAGCATGAGCGGCCTGGCGGAGATACTTTTATCCGAAGGCTTTACCGTATCCGGTTCCGACATGAAGGAAAGCGAGCTGACAAAGCATCTGGAAGAAAAGGGCGCAAAAGTCTTTATCGGACAGAAGAAGGAAAATATTACCGACGGTATCGATCTGATGGTCTATACAGCGGCGATATCACCGGATAATGAGGAATATAAAGAGGTCCTGAGCAAGGGAATACCAACGCTTACGAGGGCGGAACTTTTAGGCCAGATAATGCGGAACTATAAGCTTCCGATAGCTGTCAGCGGAACACATGGCAAGACCACTACCACATCAATGGTGTCCGAGATACTTCTGAAGGCAGATGACGACCCCACCATTACCGTGGGCGGGATACTCAAGGACATAGGTGGCAACCTGCGTATCGGCGGCAATGATTTCTTTGTAGCCGAAGCCTGTGAGTATACCAACAGCTTCCTTTCATTTTTCCCTAAAGTTGCTATTATCCTCAATATAGAGGAGGACCACCTTGATTTCTTCAAGGACATAGATGATATCCGTACATCCTTCAGGAAATTTGCTTCACTGCTTCCTGAGGACGGCACGCTGATAATCAATTCACAGATCGACGATTACAAAGAGCTTACAAAGGATCTTTCCTGCAGGGTCATCACATATGGAAAGGATGACAGTGCGGATTATTATGCAACGGACATTTCCTATGATGACATGGGACATGGCTGCTATACCATGCATAAAAAGAATCCTGACGGCAGCGAGGAGACCGCAGAAGTTGCCCTTTCTGTTGTGGGCGAGCACAATGTCTATAACTCGCTGGCAGCCCTGGCAGCAGGCGATGTTGCAGGCGTGGACAGGGAGACGGCAGTGGGAGCCCTCAAGGGATTCCACGGTACCGACAGGCGGTTTGAGAAAAAAGGTGAGATCCATGGTGTGACGGTGATAGATGATTACGCACACCATCCGACTGAAATAAGGGCCACATTAAAGGCCGCTAAAAACTATCCTCACAAAAAACTCTGGGTTGTATTCCAGCCTCATACCTATACCAGGACCAAGGCGTTCCTGGATGATTTTGCAGATGCCTTAAGTGATGCTGATGTGGTGCTGCTTACGGATATCTATGCGGCCAGGGAAAAGAATACCATAGGCATATCTTCAAGGGATCTTTTAAAAAAGCTTAAGGATAAGGGACAGGAAGCTTATCACTACAGCTATTTTGATGACATTGAGAACCATATCCTTCTCAATGTTTCGGAGGGGGACCTTGTGATGACTATAGGTGCAGGGGATGTTTACAGGGTCGGCGAGCATATACTTGGGGAGAATTAAGGCGCCAAAAATCCAGTAAAATCAAGGCTTTCCGGTCTTCAATTGACATTTTTGACGAATTTTAACATTTCCCGTGCCATAATTTTGGGAAGATTTTTTTTAACAAAAATGATGTTGATGAAAAAGTGCGTAGTTACGCACTTTTTTTGATTTTTTTGGGGTTATCCACATTATCCACATCGGCAGAAACCCTTATTTTATGCGGTGTTGTGTACATTGGCCAGGTTGATTTTGACACATAAGGTGGTATACTTTTTTTGCGGTGAAGGGCATGCGTAAAACCATGCCTGTTTCATGCGGATATGCCATTGGCATTCATGGTCCCGGGGGGAGCGGAATACTGTGGTTATCATGACTAACTACGAGGGGATACACGGACAGCTATGTCGGGAATTAGTCTTATCGCTGATACAGAAAGCGGCGTTACAGAGTTATCGAATATATTCATAGAGCATTACATGAGCGATGCAAATGAAGTCCAGCTCAAGTTATACATATATCTTCTCAAACTCCGCAGCACAGGGCGCAGTGTGGAGTTTTCGGATATAGTGGACTTTCTGGATTTTTCCGAAAGGGATGTGATGCGTGCTCTTCATTACTGGGAGGAGAAGCATCTCATATATGTGGGCTACAGGAAGGATGCCCTGGGTGAGGATGATGTACATAAGCCGGGCAGGAAGAGCTCACGTGCATATGCTAAAAAGGCAGAGTCCATTACGTCTATACGTTTCGCTGATCCGGCTGAGCTCCTTTACCGTATGGATGCGGACAGCGAGAGGCTTATGAGCGTGGAGGAGGAAGAGCCTGCGGATGTTCCCGAGACTGAGGAACAGGATTGCTACAGTGATGAGGATATTGCTTCCGATGCGCAGCCGGCAGGACACAGGTCAGTAAGGAACAGGAAGAAAGTGGAAGATATGGAGATCGATCCGGACAAGATAAAGGGTGCTTATACAGTTGCAGATGTAAAGGAATACAAAAAGAGTAAGGACGCCAAGACACTTGTTACGGCTGCACAGCTTTATTTCGGAAGGCCCATAGGAAGCACGGAGATCACTTCCATAATGTTTCTTTCATACAGCCTGAAAATGCCTGTGGATCTGATCGACTATCTGATGCAGTACTGTGCTGAGAATAAAAAGGATTTTTATGCCGTGGAGGCGACTGCACTGCAGTGGCTTGAGAATGGCGTAGACAGTGTTGAAAAGGCAAAGGAGTACTGCAGCGCACAGATAAAGGCGCCTGATGCCAGGGAGAAGGCAGTGCTGTCACTTCTGGGAAGAAACGGCAATTTTGCCCAGGGTGAGCTGGATGCCGTGCACAGATGGTTTACCACCTACGGTTTTTCCGAGGAGATCATAAAGGAAGCTTGCAACAGGACTGTTGTGAATGTTGAGGATCATCGCATAGCTTATGCGGAAAAAATACTGAAGGACTGGTTCAACAGCGGTGTCAGTGTTGTTGAAGATATAGAGTCTCTTGATGAGGAGTACCGCAAGAAAAGAGCAGGAGCAAAAGCAGCAACCTCCGGACATACGACATCTGCCGGTCAGGCAAGAGCCGGGAAAAAGAACGGCACCTTCGGTAATTTTGAAGAAAGACAGGATGATTACGACCTGCTTGTGAAGAAGCTTTCGAAGAAATGATGAGAACAGATGCTTACCAACAGACAGTATGACAAAATAAAGCTCATATACGAAGAGAGGCGCAGAAACAGGGACAAGCTTAAGCTTAAGCGGCAGACGGAAGTGTTTGGCAAACTTCCCGAATACAGGGAGCTTGATACCGCAATCCGCAACCTGTCAATAAAGACGGCACTTAAGTCTTTTGACATAGAGGATGAAGAGGAACGCAGACAGCTGACGGGCTCTGTAATAATCAGGATGCGCCAGATGGAAAACGAAAAGAAGCAGCTTCTTTTGTCGGCAGGATATCCGGAGGACTATCTGGAGCCGCCCTATGAATGTCCGGACTGCAGGGACACAGGTTACATCGGAAATGAAAAGTGCAGCTGCCTTCGCCAGCTTGAGATAGAACAGTTATATGAGAGCCTTAATATGAAGGCCTGGCTGGAGGGCAAGAGTTTTGAACTTGCTGATGAGTCCTACTATGAGGGAGATGACCTGGATAATTTCCGCTATGTCCTGAAAGTCAGCCATGAAATGGTGGACCGCTTTGATGAGGATCACAGGGGCATGGTGCTGTATGGAAACGTAGGCACCGGAAAGACTTTTATGGCAGGGTGCATCGCAAGGGCACTTATGGAGGAAGGGTATTTTGTGCTTTCCTACAGTGCGTCGGGGCTTTTTGAACAGATATCCAATGCAATGTACGGCTCAAACAAAAATGAGCTTAATTCTTTAAACGAGATGCTGTATAATTGTGACCTGCTGGTGATAGATGACCTGGGGACCGAATATCCCAATGATTTTACCAAGTCCTGCCTGTTCAGGATATACAATAAGAGGCTGGACAGTGGCAGGCCTATACTTATCACCACAAATATGTCGCCATCGGTGCTGAAGGATACGTATACCGAGAGATTTGCTTCCCGTCTCTTTTCCGTTGATAACAGACTCTGCGAGATGACCGGAAGAGATATCAGGGGGCTGAAGGCTTTAAGGGCAAGAATGGCGGAGCTGAACGGCAGCTGACGCGGTTATTATATGAATTTCCATGACAGACAAGCACTGTCATTGAAAATACATCAAGTATATTTTTTAGGAATCTCAAATCAGAAAGAGAGGAAAACTATGTCGCCTGTAAAAGATGAGATCAGAAATCTTAACACCATTCCCGTGGGTTCACTGGGCATTATCCCCCTTGAAGGCTGCAAGACCATGGGCGAAAAGGTAGATCAGTACCTTGTTAGATGGCGTAAGGAGAGGGAAAACGAGCATGCAGACACGCTGGCATTCTCGGGCTACGAGAGGGATACTTATATACTGAATGCAACCGTTCCCCGTTTTGGCTCGGGTGAGGCAAAGGGCATAATCAAAGAGTCTGTAAGAGGCACGGATCTCTTCCTGATGGTTGATGTGTGCAATTTCAGCATGACATATAAGCTTTTCGGACAGATAAACCACTATTCACCGGATGATCACTACGCAGACTTAAAGAGAGTGATCGCTGCTGTGGGAGGTAAGGCGAGAAGGATCACTGTGATCATGCCTTTCCTTTATGAGAGCAGACAGCATAAGCGTACGGCAAGAGAATCCCTGGACTGTGCATATGCACTTCAGGAACTCACAGCTATGGGCGTTGACAATATCATCACCTTTGATGCGCATGATCCCAGGGTACAGAATGCGATCCCTCTTAAGGGTTTTGAGACTGTTCAGCCTGCATATCAGTTCATCAAGGCTATGTGCAAGAAGCATAAGGACCTTAATTTTGATGTGGATCACATGATGGTAATAAGCCCGGACGAAGGCGGAATGAGCAGGGCAATATACATGGCTAACGTACTGGGCCTGGATGTGGGCATGTTCTACAAGCGCCGTGATTATACCAAGATCGTTGACGGACGTAATCCCATTGTTGCCCATGAGTTCCTTGGTTCCAGCGTAGAGGGCAAGGATATGATCATAGTGGACGACATGATCGCTTCCGGCGAAAGCATGCTGGAGGTTGCAAAAGAGCTTAAGAAGCGCAAGGCAGGCAGGATATTCTGCTGCTCAACCTTCGGTCTTTTCACCAGCGGTCTTGAGCTTTTTGATAAGGCATACGAGGAAGGTACGATCTGCAGCATCCTTACCACAAACCTTATCTACCAGACTCCGGAGCTGCTTAGCCGCGACTGGTATATCAACTGTGATATGAGCAAGTACATAGCATATATAATCGATACCCTCAACCATGATGTATCCATAAGCGATCTTCTTGATCCCAGCGAGCGTATCCAGAGCCTTATCACAAGATACAAGGCGGAGAATTCATAACTACCTGTTATACTTTTCTGCTGATTCAGCATTCAGTTGTAATATGAATTGGTTTGCATATCATTAAGAGGATCCGTCATACCGAGGAGTGTGACGGACCCTTTTTTTATGTTAAAACTTTACATTACGTCACATTATATTGACGGTTCAGAGAAAAAATTAATTCTTTACTCTGTTGGATGATTTTACAATGTTCACATATATTAAAAGTGAATTACGCTTTTTTATTGTGAAAAATTTTCAGCAAATTGCACAAGATATTGTAGATTTGTGAAAAGATACCACAAAAATCAAAAAAATCACAAACTTTTTTGTGAAAAATATTCACATCCTGAATTTCTTATGCTATAATGTTCTTCGTTAAGCAGTAACCTTTCGGGAGAAATTCCGAAGGGTTGCATATTCATTTTCAAAAACAGCATGAGGTGACGAGATGGTAAAAAAAGAGATGATTGCTATGCTTTTGGCGGGGGGCCAGGGTAGCAGACTGGGCGTGCTGACCAGGAAGGTTGCAAAGCCGGCTGTTTCTTTTGGTGGAAAGTACAGGATCATAGACTTTCCCCTGAGTAACTGTATTGATTCCGGTGTTGATACTGTAGGTGTTCTTACCCAGTATCAGCCTCTGCGTCTTAATACGCACATCGGTATCGGTATTCCCTGGGATCTGGACCGCAACGTGGGTGGTGTGACTGTTCTTCCTCCTTATGAGAAGAGCACTAACAGTGAGTGGTACACCGGTACGGCTAATGCCATATATCAGAATATTGACTATATGGAGAGCTTCAATCCGGAGTATGTACTGATCCTTTCAGGTGACCATATCTACAAGATGGACTATCAGGTAATGCTTGATTTCCACAAGAAGAATGGCGCTGAAGTTACTCTGGCTGTTATGCCTGTGCCTATGGAGGAGGCTAAGCGTTTTGGTATCGTCATCACGGATGACAATTCCAAGATTCAGGATTTTGAAGAAAAGCCTGAGCATCCCCGTTCAAATCTTGCATCCATGGGCATCTATATCTTCAACTGGAAGACTCTTAAAGAAGCCCTTATCGCCAAGGCTGATCAGCCTGCGCTTGATTTCGGTAAGCATGTAATTCCTTACTGCCACAGCAAGCAGGCACCTATATATGCATATGAGTATAATGGCTACTGGAAGGATGTAGGAACTCTTCATTCTTACTGGGAAGCAAATATGGAGCTCATCGATATCATCCCTGAGTTCAATCTTTACGAGGAATATTGGAAGATCTACACCAAGTCCGACGCGCTTACACCTCAGTATATCTCATCAGAGAGCAAGGTGGAGAGATGTCTTATCGGTGAAGGTGCTGAAATCCATGGTGAAGTGTACAGCTCCATCATCGGCTGCAATGTCGAGATAGGCAAGGGCACTGTGGTACGTGATTCCATAATCATGAATGATACTGTTATCGGTGAGGGCTGCGAGATCAATAAGACCATAATTGCAGAGAACACCGTGCTTGGCAATGGTGTCAAGACCGGTACCGGTGAGGAAGTGGACAACGAGACAGATCCTCATATTTACAATAACGGTCTGGTCTGCATAGGTGAGAAGACCACCGTTCCCGATAATGTTTCTATCGGCAAGAATTCCGTTGTATATGGCAAGACCGACGCATCAGATTATTCGGGCGGAGTTCTTGGCAGCGGCAAGACTTTGATCAAGGAGGGTGAGAAAGCATGAGAGCAATGGGTATCATCCTCGCCGGCGGCGGGATGAAAAACAGCAGGATGGGTGAACTGGCAGCAAAGAGAGCCGTTGCGGCTATGCCTGTGGCAGGAAGCTACAGAAGTATTGATTTCGCACTCAGCAACATGAGCAACTCACACATCCAGAAGGTCGCCGTACTTACACAGGATAATGCAAGAAGCCTTAACGAGCATCTGAGCTCATCCAAGTGGTGGGATTTCGGTCGTAAGCAGGGCGGAATGTATGTATTCACACCGACCAGGACACTGGACAATACCGACTGGTATCGCGGAACAGCAGATTCTATCGCACAGAACATTGAGTTCATCAAGGACAGCCACGAGCCGTATGTAGTGATTGCATCAGGCGACTGCGTATACAAGATGGATTACGGCAAGGTGCTTGAGTATCACATCGACAAGAAGGCAGATATCACAGTAGTATGCAAGGAAATGCCTGAGAATGTAAATGTGGATCGTTTCGGCTGCGTGCAGACAGATGCTGACGGAAGGATCACAGATTTCGAAGAGAAGCCCGTACAGGCTAAGTCCAATACTATTTCCTGCGGCATCTATATCATCAGAAGAAGACAGCTTGTTGAGATGATCGAAAAGGCTGCACTTGAGAACAGATATGATTTCGTAAAGGATGTTCTTATCAGATATAAGGATATCAAGCGTATCTATGCATACAAGATGGATGATTACTGGAAGAATATTTCAACTATCCAGGATTACTATGATACCAATATGGATTTCCTTAATCCTGAGATTCGCAAGTATTTCTTCAAGACTTTCCCGGATATATATTCCAAGGTGGATGACCTTCCTCCCGCAAAGTACAATGTGGGTGTTGAGGTAAGGAACAGTCTGGTTGCCAGCGGAAGCATTATAAACGGCGTGGTTGAGAATTCAGTCATCTTCAAGAAGGCATTTATCGGAAGCAACTGTACCATAAAGAATTCGATAATCCTTAATGACGTTTATATCGGCGATAATTCTTATATCGAGAACTGCATCGTTGAAAGCCGCAGCACCATAAGGGCTAATTCAGTCCAGAAGGGTGAGGAAGGCATCAAGATCGTTGTTGAGAAGAACGAAAGATATGTAATTTAAAAATAAAATTTTCAGAGAAAGGAAACTTAGGGGGCAAACGGGGTTATGAATGTAACAGATGTACGTATCAGAATGGTTGACAAGGAAAAGGAAGGAAAGCTCAGGGCTGTAGCTTCTATCACTATTGATGATTGCTTTGTGATCCATGATATCAAGATCATCGAGGGTGATCATGGGCTGTTCATAGCGATGCCCAGCCGCAAGGCTCAGGATGGAACTTACAAGGATATCGCACATCCTATTAATTCCTCGACCAGGACTGAACTGCAGGAGCTTATCCTGAAGCGTTACGAAACAGCAGCTCAGGAGAGTGTTTAAAAAAATTTTTTGCGGACGCTTAATTTTCAGAGAAGAACCGCATGGGGTAAAGGTGTGCACAGGCACACTGATGAAAAGGGGTTAAAGAGCAGGAGGACCGGAATGTACCGGTCTTTTTGCGTTTATTGAAACATGTATAAAAGAAAACCTGATTATCGTGATATAATTACTTGAGTTTGTATGTGGCAATTTAGGCCGGCGCGGAGCAGCTGCTGATGATGCACTAAATTGCTGCGATCGTTTCATGAATTGAGGTAATTAGACATGTATATGGTAGCGGGTCTGGGGAATCCCGGGAGAAAATATGACGGAACAAGACACAACTGTGGTTTTGAGACTTTGGATATACTTATGAAAAAGTATGATGTGACCCTGACGGACACGAGAAGCAAGGCTTTCTTTGGCAAGTGCATTATAGAAGGACAGAAGACTCTGCTGGTAAAGCCGCAGACATATATGAATTTAAGCGGCGATGCCATCAGGGGACTCTGTGATTACTATAAGATCGATCCGGAGAATGAGCTCATAGTCATATGTGATGACATCAGCCTTGTGCCCGGCAACATCCGTGTTCGCAGCGCGGGCTCCGCCGGTGGACATAACGGGCTTAAGGATATCATTGCTAAATTGGGAACTGATGCGTTTACAAGGGTAAGGATCGGTGTTGGCGAAAAGCCTGCAGGCTGGGACCTGGCTGATTTTGTGCTGGGGCATTTTTCCGGAGATGATGTGAAGCTTGCCGAAAAAGGAAGGGAGCTGGGCGCGGAAGCCATTGAGCGGATCATCGGCGGCGAGAGCATGGACAAGATAATGAGCAGATACAATGTGAAGCAGCATCCGGCGAAGGAAACTCAGGGATGAAGATTTTAAATGAACCTCTGCACGGGCTGGGCTGGTTTGACGATGCCCTTTCCATGATAGATGCAGGGGACGCCAGACTCTCAATTTCGGGAGTGGCAGATTCCGGAAAACTCCATATGATAAATGCGCTGGGCGAGGCAACGGATGTCTCGCTGGTTTTGACGTACTCTGATGTGCGGGCCGGACAGTTTGCGGAGGAGTATCGTTTCTTTGATAAGAACTCTTGCAGATATCCTGCAAAAGATCTCATTTTTTATCAGGCTGACATAAACGGGGGACAGATGCAGGGTGAGCGCCTTGGCGTGATGCGTAAGCTCATTGCAGGCGAAAAAGTGACGATATTTACCACCCTTGATGCCCTGCTTGAGAGATGCATCCCCCTTAGTATCATAGAGGAGCATATACTGAAGATAAGCAAGGGCGGCCTGCTGGAGGAGAGGGCGGCCGAGCTGCTGCTTACGGAAATGGGATATACCAGGACCGGAGGAACCGTGGAGGTGCCGGGAGAGTTTTCCGTAAGGGGAGGCATCATAGATATTTTTGATGCCACCGGGACTGTTCCCTTCAGAATAGAATTGTGGGGGGACGAGGTAGAGTCTATCCGCAGCTTTGATGTGAACAGCCAGCGTTCCATAGAGGAGCTTGAGGAGATAACGGTTTTCCCTGCCAGGGAGCTGATACTGGACCGTGAAAAAAAGGGTGACGGCTATGCTGCCATCAAGGAAGAAATGGAAAATGCCATAAAGGAATTTATGGATGCCATGAAGCCTGAGGAAGCAAGCCGGCTGAAGGTCCGTCTTGGCGAGCTTGAGAATGCCCTTCTCCACGATATCGGAAGCATAAATTACGACAGCTATATAAATTATTTTTACGATGAAACCATATCCCTGCTGGATATCCTTGCGAAAAGGAAGCACTGCATCTTCATTGATGAGCCGGACCGGACCGTAGAGCACGGCAATCTTATGGTGCAGGAGTTTGAGGAGAGTATGAAGAACCGCCTGAAGGCGGGGTACGTAACGAAGGGGCAGACGGACATACTCTATTCAGTCAACGACACGATGCACAGGCTGGCTAAGGACAATACTGTCCAGCTTGCCGACATGGAACCTATCTCGCCCCTTTTTGAAAATGAAACACGGGAGTTTGTAAGCATTGTGACGCTGGCACCTTACAATAATTCTTTCCCAGCCCTGGTGAGCAACCTGAAAAAAATGCGTGCTGAAGGATACAAGGTGGTGATCCTTTCCGGATCCAGATCCAGGGCAAGGCGTCTGGCAGACGACCTGGGTTATGAAGATGTGATATGTGCCTATACTGAAAGGACGGATGTACCCCTGAAACCCAGGGAGATCATGACTGTGTACGGTCATGTGCAGAGGGGATTTACCTATCCTGACCTTAAGTTTACGGTCATTGCTGAGACTGATATCTTCGGTGCAAGGCAGAAGGGGATTAAGAAAAAGAAGGCCAAGTACAGTCCGGGCAAGCGCTTAAGGGATCTGTCGGAGCTGCATATCGGCGACTATGTGATAAATGAGGACTGCGGTGTAGGAATCTACCGCGGCATAGAGGAGGTGGAGGTCGAGTATATCCGCAAGGATTACATGAAGATCGAATACCGTGACGGAGCTTTCCTCTATGTGCCGGCTACGGATTTTGACAAGGTATCGCTCTTTGCGGACAAGGATGCAAAGGCACCGAAACTAAACAAGCTGGGAACCGAGGAGTGGCATCACACCAGGGAAAAGGCAAAGCGTGCAGTTGACGCCATTGCCCAGGAACTGGTGGATCTCTATGCGGAGCGCATGCAGAACAACGGCTACTGCTACAGTACGGACAGCGTATGGCAGCAGGAGTTTGAGGAGATGTTCCCCTATGATGAAACCGAGGATCAGCTGAACGCCATTGACGCCGTGAAGGCAGACATGGAGAGCTCCAAAATAATGGACAGGCTGATATGCGGTGATGTGGGATTCGGCAAAACGGAGGTGGCTATCCGTGCGGCTTTCAAGGCGGTACAGGAAAATAAGCAGGTGGCTTACCTGGTTCCCACCACCATACTTGCTGAGCAGCACTATACCACTTTTATGGACAGGATGAAGGGGTATCCTGTGCGCGTAGAGATGATCTCACGTTTCAGGACTGCCGGCGAGATAAAGAAAGTCCTGGCCGCGTTAAAGGCTGGCGAGGTGGATATCGTTATAGGCACCCACAGGCTTTTGTCCAAGGATGTGCAGTATGCGGATTTAGGGCTTCTGATCATTGACGAGGAGCAGCGCTTTGGTGTATCCCATAAGGAAAAAATAAAGCAGCTCAAGAAAAATGTGGATGTGCTGACACTTACGGCGACGCCCATTCCCCGTACCCTTCACATGAGTCTTGCGGGGATAAGGGACATGAGCCTTTTGGAAGAGGCACCCCAGAACCGGCAGCCCATACAGACATATCTCAGTGAGTACAATGACGAGATGGTGAGGGATGCCATCAACAGAGAGCTTAACAGGGGCGGCCAGGTTTACTACGTTTCCAACAGGGTGAAGACTATAACTGATGTGGCAGCAGAAGTTCAGATGCTTGTGCCCCATGCCAGGGTGTCATTTGCTCACGGCCAGATGTCGGAAAACAGCCTGGAAGACATAATGCTTTCATTCATACACCACGAGATTGACGTGCTGGTTTCCACCACGATCATAGAGACAGGCTTGGATATACCGAACGTTAATACTATAATAATAAGGGATTCTGACAAGCTCGGACTTTCACAGCTCTATCAGCTGAGGGGGCGCGTGGGACGTTCGGACCGAACAGCTTATGCATTCCTTATGTATGACAGGAACCGGATACTGAGAGAGACTGCGGAAAAAAGGCTCAGTGCCATCCGTCAGTATACGGAGCTTGGAAGCGGGTTCAAGATTGCTATGAGCGACTTGGAGATCAGGGGCGCCGGAAATGTGCTGGGAAAGGCTCAGCACGGCCAGGTGGAAGCAATAGGTTATGACCTCTACTGCAAGATGCTTGAAGGTGCAGTGCTGGAAAAGCGCGGCATCGAGATTGAGAAAAAAGTTGACTGTGAGATAGAAATGAAGGTTGATGCTTATCTTCCGGCAGAATATATTCCGGATGAGATGCAGAAGCTTGATATCTATAAACGAATCGCTGGTATAAGGAACGAAGCCGACAGGGAAGATATCTGTGACGAGCTGGAAGACCGTTTCGGAAAGATACCGCCACAGGCAGATAATCTGCTTAAGGTGTCTGCTCTAAAGGAAAAAGGCTGCAGGAAGTATATAACGAGGATCAGCGGACATGAGGGGCATATTACTTTCAGGATGGAACGCAGTGCCCCGGTGGATGTGGCAGAGATTCCGATTTTCCTGAACAGTTTTGACGGTGACCTTAGATTAAAAACTGTTGGGGACCCGATATTTACTTTAGTATATAATGACAGTGGTGAGAGTGGACTGCACGGAAGTGCACTGATGCTTGAGATGGCCGATAAAGTATTGAACGGCTTTGATAATATATTGAAAAAAGAAAGAAAAGAGAGGCAGGAGGAATAATGGACGACACAAAGTTTTGCCCCAGCTGCGGGGATCAGGTTCCGGTAACTACAAAGTATTGCGACAACTGCGGGTACGCTTTTCCTAAAGAGACCATACCCGGGGCTTCTGTTTATACGCCGCCGGTGATGAATGTACAGCCGGTGGTAAATAATGCGCCTGCTGTAAATGCAGAGCCTGTGGTTAATAATACACCGGTAGAAAATGTACAGCCTACAGTAAATAGTACACCTGTTACAAATGCACAGCCTGTAGTGAACAACGCACCGTTTGAAAATATACAGCCTTTGGCAAGCAATACGCCGGCCGCAAATGCAGAGCCTGTGGTGAATAACGCGCAGGCAGTAAACAGTACACCTGCTGCAAATGCAGAGTCGGTAGCAAACGATACACCGAAAGAAAACGTACAGCCTGCGGCAAGCGATACACTGGCTGATAATGTGCAGCAGGATGTAAATAATACGCCTGCTGTAAATACAGAGCCTGAGGCAAATAGCACATCGGCTACAGAAGATACCGCCGCATCGGCAGCGAATGCACAGTCTGAAGTCAGCGCTGTACAGGAAACAGCTGCGGCACCTGTCGC
>JAEEGL012967943.1_pt1 | contig 15760 bp, 7 predicted proteins | sample 9134231 | NCBI WGS metagenome assembly JAEEGL01 (sample SAMN16246548, study PRJNA631951) | gut metagenome | biome: gut microbiome; feature: rumen; material: fiber-attached | host: Bos | place: Iran: Karaj | collected 2018-10
ATTTCAGCCACGATTTCTGCTTTTGTCATTTTTCTTCTTTTTTAATGGTTATGTTATGAGTTTGTCGTAAATTTGCCGCAAAAGTACGAACATTTTCAATACGCGAATACTTTTTATTCAATTTTTTTCGTCTAAACAGTTATAAATAAAGAATTTCGGAAAATCATACGATGGAATTCCTACAAAAGACCTTGATTAATTGGTATAACGAAAACCGCCGAGATTTGCCTTGGCGCCACAACCCTACACCCTATCAAGTGTGGCTTTCCGAGATTATCCTGCAACAGACTCGCGTCAACCAAGGATGGGACTACTATCTGCGTTTCATCGAGCGTTGGCCCGATGTCGTCGAGCTTGCCAAAGCCTCCGAGGAAGAGGTGTTGAAAATGTGGCAAGGCTTGGGCTATTACTCCCGTGCCCGCAACTTGCACCTATGCGCAAAACAAGTCGTAGAGCAATACAATGGAATGTTTCCAGCTGATTACGAGCAACTTAAAAAACTCAAAGGCGTAGGAGACTACACTGCCGCTGCCATTGCCTCCATCGCTTTCAACTTGCCTCATGCCGTGGTCGACGGAAATGTTTACCGGGTTTTATCGCGTCTTTTCGACATTGAGACACCTATTAATACTAATGAAGGCCAACAACGCTTTGCCCAACTTGCCAAAGCGTTGCTCAATCGCGAGCAGCCCTCGCTCCACAACCAAGCCATGATGGAGTTTGGCGCGTTGCATTGCACTCCAAAAAACCCGAACTGCATGCTTTGCCCCTTGCAAACGCAATGTCTAGCCTTCGCGCATCAAACCGTCATGCAACGACCTGTGAAACTAGCCAAGACAAAAGTCACGACACGATATTTCAACTATTTGGTTTTCAGGCTTCAAGGAAAAATTTACCTTCATAAGCGCGATGCCAACGACATTTGGAAAAACCTCTACGACTTCCCCTGCATCGAAAGCGAAAAGCCGATGTCAGTTGAAGAAGTGTTAGTCTCTGAAGAATTTCAGCAACTCATAGGAAACCAAACATTTGTTGTAACAAAAACCTCACCGGTCTTCACCCACAAGCTGACCCATCGGACGCTCTTGGCGCAGTTCATCGAGATAAAACTTTCGCAAGAATTGTTGCGGATTGAAACAAAAGGCTTAATTTTGACCCCCGAAAGGGACTTGGGAAACTACCCCATTCCACGCTTAATAGACTTATACCTAACCACTTAAAACGAAACATCATGGCAGGATTAAATAAAGTCATTCTCATCGGACGACTTGGAAGAAATCCGGAAATCTACACCACCGAAAGTGGAAGCAAAAAAATCACCGTTTCCTTGGCCACTTCTGAACGTTATCGTGATCGCGACAACAACTGGGTGGAACAAACCGACTGGCACAACATTGTCGTTCTTGGCTATCTCGCCAATGACATAGCTGAAGGCCGCCGCAACTATATCAAAGGTGACCTTATGTACGTGGAAGGCAAATTGAGGAACCGCCAATATACCAACCAGCAAGGCATTGTTTGCAATGTGAGTGAAGTCTTGGCCGACAAGATGATGCAATTGGCTCCCTCACATTCATCGCAACAATCGTCGTACGGACAGCCTTACACGCCCGCCAACGAACCCGCTCCCACGGGTTACACACCACAAGGCAACACCCCAGAGGAAAGCGACGATTTGCCGTTTTAATACATGGTTTTTCAGCATAGATACACTCACTACGCAGCCCATGTCATGCCGGCCGACGAAGGAGAGAGCTATCTATGGGCTGCTCCGTTCGGTATGACATGCTGATAAAACCTTAAAACATATCTCACATCAAAAGTTTTTTGTACTTTTGCAGCGCAAAACATAAAACACACCGCTTTGGAAACACCCGACCCTGACCCTCTCATAGGATTGCTCAACGTTGTTTCAAACAACTTTTTCACCGGATTTACCGTCAACGCCATCATTGGAATAGTCGTATTGTGCCTGCTCCTCATTGCTTCGGCCTTGATTTCGGGCAGCGAGACGGCGTTTTTCTCGCTCCAACCTGCCGACATAGACGACCTTGGGTCGCGCAACGATGCGAAGAGCCAGCAAGTGCTCAAACTACGCGAGATACCCAAGACCTTGCTCGCTACCATCTTGATTGGCAACAACTTCGTCAACGTGACCATCACCTTGCTGTCGACCTACATCATGGCACAGCTGTTCGACATGGCCAACCATCCAGTAGCCGCTTTCTTGCTGGAGGTGGTCATTGTTACTTCTTTAATACTAATTGTAGGCGAGATTACGCCAAAAATCTTTGCCAGTAAACGTCCTGCGTCGATGGCGCGTTTCATGGCTCGACCGCTACGATTCCTCATCGGACTATTCAAGCCGTTGAGCAAACTGCTGGTCAACTCCACTTCATTCATGGACAGGCACTTGGAACGAAAGAAAGGCGAAATCTCGATGGAAGACCTCTCAACCGCTGTCGAAATTGCGACCGAAGAATCCACCCCGATTGAAGAGAAACAGATGCTGAAAGGCATTGCCTCGTTCAGCGAAAAAGAAGTGAGCGGCGTGATGATTCCTCGCGTCGACATCATAGGTGTGGAGAAAGACATGGAATTTGCCACGATGCTCGCCACCGTCATCAAAAGCGGATTTTCAAGGATTCCCGTCTACGACGAGACCTTGGACAAGGTGGAAGGCATCCTTTACGTGAAAGACCTCCTGCCTTACCTTGACGCACAGTCGTACGAATGGCAGAAACTCATCCGCCCTGCCTTCTTTGTGCCGGAAAATCGCAAAATCAACGACCTGTTCCAAGATTTCCGCGAGAAGAAAATCCATATTGCCATCGTCGTTGACGAATACGGCGGCACCTCGGGTCTCATCACGATGGAGGATGTCATTGAGGAAATCGTGGGCGAAATCAACGACGAATTTGACGAAGCCAATGTGGAGGAACACTACACACGGCTCGACGACGGTTCGTATCTCTTCAAGGCACAGACCAGCATCGTCGATTTCTGCAAGGTGTTTGAGGTCGACGAGAACTATTTTGAACCTATGCAGGGCGAGGCCGACACCTTGGCTGGCTTGATTCTCGAAATCGAGGGCCGTATCCCTGAAATCGGGTTTAAGTTCAATTTCGAAAAGTTCCACATGGAGATCACCGATGCCGACCCGAAGCGCATCAAGGAAGTAAAAGTCGTGTATGATGAAGACTAAAATATCCATATTACTTGTAGCCCTCCTTATTGCTTGCATCGCCATGTCGTGCGACCGTCAGTCGGGCTACCTGCCCAAGCCTCGCGGCTACTTCCGCATCGACCTGCCCGAAAAGGCCTACACGAAAGTTGACACGATTGAACGTTACAGTTTTGACTGCCCGCAATACGCCCTCGTCACTCCCGACCCCTATTCGCCTGACGAAAAGAACTGGGTCAACATTGAAATGCCCGAATTCAAAGGTTCCATCCACTTGACGCACAAGTCTGTGAACGGCAATTTGGGCGAATATTTGGAAGACGTCCACACGATGATAACCAAGCATCTGCAAAAGGCCAATGGTGTGCGCGACAGCCTGATTGTCAACAACGAACATAAGGTGTATGGCCTACTCATCGAGATGGACGGCAAGGGTGTGGCCACCCCGTTGCAGTTCTACCTCACTGATAGTACTCGCAACTTCGTGCGCGGAGCCCTCTATTTCAATTTCGTTCCTGACAACGACTCGATGCAGCCCGTCATCAACTTCATCCGCGAGGACATTGACCAGTTAATCAATACTTTTGAGTGGAAATGAACAAGGTATAAAATATTTTTTATACCTTTGCCGCTTAAAATCAAATTTATTTCATTATGAAAAAGCATTTTCTTTTGGCATTGGCAATGACGTTTTGTCTTGGCGTTATGGGTCAGCAGACCATCCAGCTACGCTCAGCCGACAAAGCCGAATGCGTCAGCAGTGACTATCAACAACTTAAGGCATCCTTCTCCTTCTCCACCATCCAAGCGGAGAACATGAGTACTCAGAGAGGCCAGTTCTCGTGGCTCTCGATGCCCAACACTACCATCGGCGGCAACGTGGGTGCCCCCCAGATTCCTGTCGTGAACGAACTTATCGCCGTCCCCTTCGGCGCTACACCGAGCATCCGTGTGACGAACTACAGCACCACGGATTACCGTCTTGAGGATTTGGGCATCCAAACCTTGATTCCCCGCCAGCCTTCGCTGCGCAAGGACCAACGTCCCGAGGATGTGCCTTTCGTTTACAACGAAGCCGTCTACCAAACCCGTGGCTTACGCTCTGAACCCCAAGCTTTTATCAGCGTGGAAGGCACCATGCGTGGCATCCGTTTGGGCAAAATGACCATTGAGCCGGTGAGCTACGACCCCGTCAACAACACCCTTCGTGTGTTCAACGACATTGAAGTGGAAGTGAGCTTCGACGGTGCCGATGCCGTGGCCACCGAGAAGATGTTGATTGACACCTACAGCCCTTATTTCGATGTCGTTTATGCCCAGATGTTCAACGGCAGGTCGCTCAGGGATGCTTACAGCGACCATCCCGACCTTTACACTACGCCTGTGAAAATGTTGGTCATCACCACTTCGACCTATGCCAATAGCACTGCTTTCCAAAACTGGGTGACTTGGAAGAAACAAAAGGGCATTTATGTGGATGTTTACACCACAGCCCAAACTGGAACAACGGCTGCCAACATCAAGTCGTTCATCCAAACGCAATACAACCAGAATCACCCGACTTTCTTGGTCATCGTGGGCGACACAGGCGATGTTACCTATAGCTTGAGCAGCAACACAACCGATAAAGTCACTGACTTGTATTATTCCTCTCCCGACGGCGACATCTTCCCCGACATCTTTATGAGTCGTATGCCCGTTTCCTCCGCCACCGAACTCGCCAACCTTCTCAACAAGATTATGATGTATGAACAATACACCATGCCTGATCCTTCTTATTTGAGCAAAGTTTTGTTGATTGCCGGTTCCGATGGCACTTGGAATCCAAGAGTGGGCCAACCGACCATCAATTACGCCGCCGACAACTATTTCAATACAGCGCATGGTTTTACCAGTGTTTATAAATACCTCGATTCCTACTCTGGCTGCTACAACAACATGAACACGGGCATCGGCTTCGCCAACTACACCGCCCATGGTGGTCAAACGGGTTGGTCGGGACCTTCGTTTTCTGTTAGCGATGCCAATAATTTGACTAACAACAACAAATACTTCTGGGCAATGGGTAACTGCTGCTTGGCCGCCGACTGGGGCTACAGCGGCACTTGCCTTGCTGAGGCTTTGCTCCGTTCTGCCAACAAGGGTGCTTTCGGCTATATCGGTTCCTGCCCTGAGACTTATTGGTGGGAAGATTACTATTTTGGTGTGGGTGCCACTTCGGTTTACAATACCACGCCGACCATGTCGCAAACCCAAACAGGCACCTACGATGCCATGTTCATGGACGACATGTACAACACTTTGAACTCTGTGCCTTTCTTGGGCAATGTGGCCGTGACCTACGCTCATGCCAACAGTTATACGGGAAGCATTTCCGACACTTATTATTGGGAAGCCTACCACTGCTTGGGCGATGGTTCCGTGATGCCTTATCATGTCAATCCTTCGGCCAACAATGTGAGCCACGCCTCTGCTTTTGGCATGGGTCTGACTACGTTCACGGTGAATGCCCTTCCCGGTTCCTACGTTTCCATCACGAAGGACAATGAAATCCTTGGTGTGGCCCAAGTCGGTTCAACGGGAATTGTCGATGTGCCTGTTACCCCTGTCAACACAGCAGGCGATGTGATGATTGTTGTCACCCGTCAGCAACGCCAACCTTATATCCAAACCATTCCGGCTGTTGCCCTTGATGGTCCGTTCGTCAGTGTTGACAGCTACACGCCTAACACCGCCCTTATCGGCCAAAACACCGATTTGAGCATCACCTTCAAGAATCTTGGTAATGTGGCCACCACTGGCACTACTACGGTTACTTTGACTTCAAGCAACTCTAATGTTACCATCATCAATAACACCAAGACCTTTGGTGCTTTGGCAGCTAATGCCACCACCACAGTGAGCGGATTCCGTTTCTGTCTCAATGAGGGTGTGACCTTAGGCACCAATGTCACTTTGCACTATAGTGCCGTCAACGGCAGCAACACATGGGAAGGCGACATTGCCATAACACCCAACCAAATCTTTACAGTTACTGTCGCTTCCAATAACGCCGACTATGGCACCGTCAGCGGCGGTGGTCAATTCAACTATGACGAATCCTGCACCGTGACTGCCACACCTGCTGACGGCTATATGTTCATAAACTGGACAAATGACAATTCTGTGGTTTCTACCGACGCTGAATACACTTTCAATGTGACTAACAACATTGACTTGGTGGCCAATTTCGCCGAAGGTGTCATGATTGGCAGCGGCACTAGCACGAGCGATTATCTGCCGAGCTACAACTACTACAAATATGCCCTTACCGAGCAAATCTACACTTCCGCTGAGTTAGGTGGCGCAGGTCTCATCACCAGCATTGCTTTCTATAACGGCGGTGCCGCGAAGACCCGCAACTACGACTTTTACATGAAGGCTACGACGAAGAACACCTTCTCTGGCACTACCGACTGGATTGCTGTTTCCGCTGCCGAAAAGGTGTTCAGCGGCAGCGTCACCATGACTGCCAACGAATGGACAACCATCACCTTTAGTACCCCATTTATCTATGACGGCACCTCCAATGTGGTTCTTGTTGCTGACGACAACACAGGTAGTTATACGAGTTCTCCTCACATGAGTTGCCGTGTGTTTGACGCAAATAACCAAGCTGTCTATGTGTATTCTGACGGCTCCAACTATAATCCTGCAAGTCCGTCATCCTACAACGGTACGCTGATGACACAGAAGAACCAGATTATCATCACCAAGGAAGCCATTTCCACTGAACCCGTCAACATCACGGTCAGCGTCAGCCCGGCACAGGCTGGTACGGTAAGCGGAGGTGGTGAATATCTGTTTGGCGAAACCTGCACGGTGAGTGTCACACCTAACGAGGGTTACAACTTTATGGGCTGGACCGAAAACGGGACTGTAGTCTCTAACGACCTGTCATATAGCTTCATTGCTCTCAATGATAGAAACCTTGTGGCCACATTCATCCAAGCCATAGAGATTGGCGAAGCCACAACAATCAACAATTACCTCCCCAGCTACAACTATTATAATTATTCCTTGACCCAGCAGATTTATACCGCTACGGAAATCGGTACGGCAGGAACCATCAACAGCATTGCCTTCTTCAACGAGGGATCGGAAAAGACCCGCACCTACGACATCTACCTGAAACATACGACAAAGTCATCCTTCAGCAGCAAGACCGACTGGATTACGGTGGCAGCAGCCGACAAAGTGTTCAGCGGCGATGTCACTTTGACCGTTGGTGATTGGACTTTCATCATTTTCAGCACTCCGTTTGAATATGATGGCTCCTCCAATTTGGTTGTTGTTGTGGACGATAACAGCGGCGTTTATACCAGTCAGCCGCACATGGCCTGCTCAGCGTTTAACACAAGTAGCAGCCAGGCTATCTATGTGTATTCTGATGATACTAACTACAACCCGTTGGTACCTCCTACAGCCTCATCCTCTAATAATAATGTACTCACACTGAAGAGCCACATTCTTCTTGGCATCGAAACAGGCAATCCTATCATCGAGCAGACCTTCCAACTTGGAGCCGACTGGAACTGGTGGTCGCCGAATGTGGACATCACTTTGGAAGACTTTGAAGCGGCTTTGGGTGACTATGGAATCACGATTACCAACAAGGAAGGCCACTATGCCACTAATTCAACCTATGGCTGGGGTGGCAATCTCTCAAGCATTGAAGTGGGCACGATGTACAAGGTTCAAACCAATGAGGCTTGCACTATCACGGTGGAAGGCACTTTGGTTGACCCCGCCGAACACCCCATCACGTTGGTCCCAGGTGTCAATTGGATTGGCTTCATCGGCACAGAAAGCATGAGCCTCAGCGATGCCTTTGTGAACCTCACGCCTACCAACATGGATTACATCCAAACCAAAGATGGCGTTGCCACTTACTATCAAGGAATCGGCTGGAGAGGCAGTGTCAGTGCCCTTAACCCAGGCGAAGGCTTCATCTACAAGTCGAAAGCGACAACGGACAAAACCTTTACTTATCCTTCTGCAAAATAATGCAAGGTGTTGAATGAAATGAACAAGTTTCGTCATTTAATATTGGTTCTTGCCCTCGTCATCGGAGGAAGCCTTTTTGCCCAAAGTCAAAGGGAACTGCAACAGCTCATGCGTGAGCGCAACGAGTATTATTTTACGCTCACCGTTCATGAACCCTCTGAAATTCAGGGCATCAGCAAACTTTGCTCCGTTGATGGCACTGATGGCAGAACCGTGGTTTGCTATGCCAACCAGCAGCAGTATGACAATCTGCTGCTGGCTGGCTATCAGCCTGAATTGCTGACGCCGCCATCCATGCTTTACGATGCCGTCATGTGGGACGGCAGCGACCGTGCCTCGTATGAATGGGACAGCTATCCCACCTACGATGCCTACCAAAGCATGATGGAAGCCTTCCCGTCACAAGCCTTGAGCGACCGTTCTTGCACCCTGCTTGACCTTGGTACGCTCAACAGCGGACGCAAGCTCTTGGGTGTGCGCCTCAACAACGGCCAGCCCGACGGCAAACCGAGATTCCTTTACAGTTCAACGATGCACGGCGATGAAGTGACCGGCATGATGCTCATGCTTCGCCTGATTGACGAGTTTTGCACCAGCACCGACTCGCGCATTGTCAACATCCTGAACAATGTGGATCTTTTCATTTTCCCTTTGACTAACCCCGACGGCACTTATTACGGCGGCAACAGCACCATGAACAGAGCACGTCGGTACAACATCAACGGGGTGGACTTGAACCGCAACTATAAGGATTATTTCAATGGCGACCATCCCGACGGCAAGGCATACGCCTTGGAGACCCAATGGACCATGCAATTGGCTCAAGATTACTTGTTCACCATGAGCGCCAACTATCACGGTGGTGCCGAAGTGGTGAACTATCCTTGGGATGCCGTCTATACCGACCACGCCGACAAAGATTGGTACGAGCTTATCAGCGCGGAGTACGTCAGCAATGCGAGAACCTATTCCTCGTCCTACATGACCAATCCTTATTCTGATGGCGTCACCAATGGTGCCGATTGGTATGTGATTACGGGCAGCCGCCAGGATTATGAGAATGCATTCGGCGAATGTCGTGAAATCACTATTGAGTGTTCCACCACCAAGAAGCCCAATGCCTCCACCATGCCGACCTATTGGAACTACAACCATACCGCCATGCTTGCGCTCATTGAGCAATGCCTGAACGGTATCCACGGTTATGTGTATGATGCTGAAACCAACCAGCCGATTGTCGGTGCCACCATTACGGTGCAAGACCATGACGTCAACAATTCACAGGTGAGTACGCATAATATTGGCGACTTCCACCGTCCCATCAAAGGCGGAACTTACACTTTGGCCATCTCCAAAAACGGCTACTGCCCGCAAACTGTTGAAGTCACAGTAGCCGACAACCAAAGGGTGGATCTTGACACGGTTTTCTTGACCGCAGGTTGTCCCACACCCGACATCATCAATATGCAGAATGGCTCTTTTGAGACTTGCGACGCGCTGTTTTATGACTCAGGCGGCCCCGACAGCAATTATGGCAACAACCTCGATTACACCTTGACCTTCTATCCTGCGACCACAGGAGCGAAAGTCATTGTCAGCTTCTCCGAGTTCAATGTTGAATCGAACTACGACTATCTTTATATTTATGACGGCACTTCCACCTCGGCCACGCAAATTGGACAGTTTACTGGCACAACAAGCCCTGGAACCGTGACCGCCACCAACGACGAAGGAGCCTTGACTTTCAGGTTCACTTCGGATCATTCAGTGAACAAAGCTGGTTGGGTCGCCACGGTGTCGTGCGAAATGCCTTCTGCTGTCCAGACTTTCGAGCTTGCTGCCGATTGGAACTGGTGGTCGCCGAATGCGGACATCACTTTGGCTGATTTTGAAGCGGCTTTAGGCAGCAATGGCATCACAATCACCGACAAGGAAGGCCACTATGCCACTAATTCAACCTATGGCTGGGGTGGCAATCTCACCAGCATTGAAGCGGGCACCATGTACAAGGTTCAGACCAATCAGGCTTGCACTATCACGGTGGAAGGCTCTTTAGTTGACCCCGCCGACCACCCCATCACTTTGGTTCCTGGTGTCAACTGGATTGGCTTCATCGGCACAGAAAGCATGAGCCTCAGCGATGCCTTTGCGAACCTCACACCTACCAACATGGATTACATCCAAACCAAAGACGGCGTTGCAACTTATTACCAAGGAATCGGCTGGAGAGGGAGCATTAGCAGCCTTAACCCAGGTGAAGGCTTCATCTACAAGTCGAAAGCGACAACGGACAAAACCTTTACCTATCCGACTTCCTCAACAAACAAGTAAATTTTAATTTTAAGTAAAATGAAAAAAGGATTTTTAGTTTGTTTACTCTCGGCCCTCTGCATGATGGTCTTTGCACAGCTTCAAGATGCGCCGGAATGGAACAGTATTCTCAGCGACCAGCCTGAGACTTTCCGCACTCAGCTCATCTCCTCTTCGGAGAACAGCATCCGAGTGAATGTGCAAATTCCAGGTTTCTACACAACGAATGTCAGCACTCCGAGAGGCGAAGCCAAGATTGTTTCCATGCCCAAGGCGATTAGCACCGCTCACGCTGGCGAACCCAACGTGCCCATGACGGGTATTCCCGCCATCATCGGCGACCGCGCCCGTATGAGCGTCCGCATTGTGTTTGCCCAATACAGGGATTTCGAGAACATCGAAGTGGCTCCCTCAAAAGGCGACTTCAGCCGCCAGATTGACCCCGCCACGGTGCCTTACACCTACGGCGAGTGCTACAATCAGGACGCATTTTTCCCTTCCAACAATGTAGGTCTTTATGAACCTTACATCATCCGCGATTTCCGTGGACAGAACATGGTGGTTTATCCTTTCGCCTACAACCCCGTCACGAAAACCTTGCGCGTGTACTACGACATGACCGTGGAGCTATACAAGGTGGACGACAACGGTGAAAACGTGATGCAAGCCCGCAAGAGCAACACCATCAAGATGGACCCCGACTTCAAGAGCGTCTATCAGCGTCACTTCATCAACTATGAGGCGGGCATGGCCAAATACACACCTGTTGACGAGGATGGCGACTTGCTTATCATCTGTTATGATAGCTTCATCAGCGCCATGACCGATTTCGTCAACTGGAAGAAGACCCGTGGCATCAACACCACCATCGTGGGCACCAGCACGGCAGGTACAACAGCTTCGGCCATCAAGACTTATATCCAGAACCAATACAACGCCAACAACAACCTGACTCATGTGCTGCTCGTCGGCGACGTGGCGCAGATTCCAGGAAACTCCTATACTACTAATACTGGGAGCTGGGCAGGGAAAGGTGATAACCTCTACGGACAGGTTGCTGGCAATGATATTTATAATGACCTATTCATTGGCCGTTTCTCTGCTAGTAGCATAACACAAGTGACCACCCAGGTCAACCGTACCATCACATACGAGAGAGACCTCACCGATGCTGCCACATGGTGCCAAAACGGTTTGGGCATCAGTGCTTCGGCAGGCACTGGAGGTCATTACAACGAGGACGACTATCAACATGTCGAGAATCTCCGCACAGACCTCTTGAATTACGGCTATTCCACTGTCTATCAAGATTATGCCAACGTAAGTGATTTTCCATCATCATCCACGACCACCATCAGCAACCATATCAATAGCGGTGTTGGCATCATTAATTACTGCAACCACGGTGAAGAGACCGGATGGCAGTCGCACTATTACATGAATTCCAACGTCAACGCCTTGACCAATGACAACAAGCTTCCTTTCATCTTCTCTGTGGCCTGTTTGGTGGGTAAGTATGATTACTCCGGTGGAGATTGCTTCGCCGAAACATGGATGCATGCCACCAATGGCTCAAATCCAACAGGTGCTATCGGCGGGTTTTTCTCTTACATCTCACAGCCCTGGGTTCCGCCCATGTGGGCCCAAGACGAATTTGTTGACATTCTTGTTGAAAGTTACAGCAATAACATCAAACACACTTTGGGAGGAACTGGCATCAATGGTCTTTTTTCCATCTTCGACCATTACAGCACCACTGAAGCTACTGCAGTAGGCACCTACCAAGCTTGGGTGCTGTATGGCGACCCGACTTTGATGCTTCGCACCAAGACCCCGCAGGCCATGACCGTCAACCATGTCGGTGCCATCGTGCCTGGAACTTCCTCCTACACGGTGAATGTCAGCAACGGCAATGGAGCCTTGGCCACCATTACCGATGCCGACCACAACATTCTGGGTAAAGCTACAGTAAGCAATGGCACGGCCAATGTCAGCCTCAACGGCAACAACCTGACCGTCGGCACCGAACTCACCCTTTGCGTGTTTGGATATAATAAGGTGACCTACCTTGGCACGATTATCGTGACAGGCGGCACCCAGTACACCATCACTGCCACGGCCAACCCCACGGAAGCTGGTACCGTCACAGGCGCAGGCTATCTGTACGAAAACACTACCTGCACATTGACTGCCATTCCCAATTCGGGTTATGATTTTGTCAATTGGGACAATGGCAGTACCGAGAACCCGCGCAGTTTCATCGTCACTGGCGATGCTTCATTTACAGCCAATTTCACCGCCTTGACTGAACGCAACATCACTTTGGCAACCGTCATGAACGGCAGCATCAGCTCCGACCACACCACGGCCTACAAGAACGACATCGTCACATTGACCGCTACCCCGGAAACAGGCTATGTTTTGACTGACTGGGTGGTGTACAAGACCGATGATTTGAACACCACGGTGACTGTCAGCGACAACACGTTTGTCATGCCCGACTATGATGTCACCGTGAGTGCCATCTTCCTGGCTCATCAGGTCGGCGATGTGACCATCGGCAGCGGCTCCTCTAAAAACAGCTACATCCCCACGTATTCATGGTATAAATATTCACTTTCACAGCAGATTTATACTTCTGCTGAAGTAGGGGAGGCAGGTACTATTACATCGGTGGCCTTTAAGGTGGCCAACTCCAAGTCAGCGACAAGAGACATTGACCTCTATCTGTCGCACACTAACAACAGCAGTTTCTCCGGAACATCTGCTTGGATTTCGCAATCCACGTCTTACCGCGTGTTCTCTGGTGAAGTCACTTTTGCCGCATCGGGCTGGACAACCATCACTTTGGACACCCCGTTTGAATACAACGGTACAAGCAACTTGCTCCTTACGATGGACGACAACACGGGTACTTATGTGAGTAGCAGTAGCAACTCGCCGACGTTTTATGTCTATTCTACAAGTGGCAGCACCGCTATATACAAGTACAATGACTACACTGACTACACCCCAGCCTCTATGAGCACTGCGGGAACCCTTCTGCAATCCAAGAACCAAGTGGTGTTTACAAAGGAAGTACCGAGTACTGACGGTTACCTCTCCGTTTCGCCCGATGTCCTTTCCGATTTCGCTTATGCCGAAGGCGAAGGCCCGTCGGAAGCGCAGAGCGTGGCTCTCATCGGTGCCAACTTGCAGGGCAATGTGACTGTCGCCATGCCAACGGGCTATGAGGTTAGCAACAATGGCAGCACGTATGCTTCTACCTTCAGCCTGACACCCGCCAACGGCAACTTGCAGCAGATGCTTTATGTGCGTTTGGCCGCAGAACTCAACCAAGGCAATTACAACGGCACAATGACCCTCACTTCGGGCACCACTACGCAGAGCATCACCCTCGGTGGTGAAGTCACGGAAGGCAGCGGCTCCGGCAATGATGAACAAACATTCCAATTTGCGGCTGGCCTCAATTGGTGGACTGCCAATGTGGGAATCACTCTTGCCCAACTTGAAGCGGCTTTAGGCAGCAACGGTATCATGATTTCGAACAAGGAAGGCCAATATGCTTCCTATAATCCAACCTATGGCTGGGGAGGTTCTCTCACTTCCATCGAAGCCGGCAAGATGTACAAAATCCAAACCAATACAGCTTGCGAGATAACGCTGACAGGCCCTGCCGTCAATCCGGCCGATGTTACAATTACGTTGAATCCTGGCAACAACTGGATTGGATTTGTTGGCACACAAGGCATGAGCGTGACCAACGCTTTGGCGAACCTGACACCGACTATAGGCGACGTGATTTCAGCGGCTAACGGAACCTATGCCACCTATACTGTCTATGGTTGGGGAGGCTCTCTCCAAGTATTGCAGCCCGGAAATGGCTATATCTACAATTCGAAGGCGGCAGGCGAAAAATCTTTCACTTTTCCGCCGGCACAATAAATAAAAAACGTATTTTTGTACCTTTAAAAATTAAGTATAATTATTAAAAATCATAACGAATGAAAAAACTGATAATGATTGTTACAGTCTTGATGCTCAGTGGAATGATGTTTGCCCAAGAGTATCATTGGACTGCACCCAACTCCAGCTTGTACGACTACCGCAACCACATCACTGCGCAAGTGAAGATTGACGGTGTGCTTCAAGCATCTGATGCAATTGAAATTGCCGCATTCATTGGCAATGAAGTCAGAGGCGTCATCCGTCTCCTCGAACCCTATCCTTTCGGTCTGCCAGGGCAGTATTACACCTATCTGACCATATTCGCCAACCAGCCTGAAATTGGCCAAACCATCACCCTGAAAGCCTATGACCATGACACGGACACAGAGTATGAAAATTGTCAGCAGACTTTTGAGTTTAGTGGAGCCGAGGAATACCAATACGGTGGCATTGAATCCGGCTTGTACCTTGAGTTCGTTTCGGAGCAAATACTTCCCTTTGGTCCTGATTATCCTTGGATTCAATCCTCAAGTTATTCGGGCAATGGTATGGCCCTCACCGCCCAGATTCAAATTGACGGTGAGCTTGTGGACAGAGCCACGTGGGAAGTGGGTGCCTTCTGCGACAACGAATGCCGTGGCGACAAGACCCCGCTTACTGATTGGACAGACTTAAATATGGGTTATTTTGTCGATATGAACATTTTGGGCAACAATGGCGACATCATCGATTTCTATCTGTATGACACGGAAGCAGGCAGTGTCCTTCGCGCCAAGTGTTTCACCACTGTTGAATTGGTCAACGATACATACATCGGTCAGGATGTCTTCAACGACCTTTTTGTCCTCAATTTCGTGACGGAGCAAACCTTCACCAAGGAGATTCTGGGTTATACCGAAAACAGCAACGACCACTACTACCTCATCGCTTCGCCTATCGGAACGGTATATCCCGAGAATGTGACCAATTTGCTTTCGAACAGCTATGACTTGTACTACTTTGACCAAGCCGCTTCCGATGGTTTGGAATGGATTAACTACAAAGACACCAATGAAGGTTACTACGATCTGATTTCTGGCAAAGGTTACCTCTATGCCAACAGCGAGGATGTCACACTGACTTTCACCGGCTTCCCATACGACGGCGACGGCGAAGTGGATCTGGTTTATGATGAAAATGCAACCTTTAAGGGTTGGAATTTGGTGGGCAACCCCTTCCCAGTGAACATGTGTCCTAACCGTCCCTACTACAAGATGAACGAAGATGGTACTG
>JAEEGL017104561.1_pt1 | contig 15760 bp, 13 predicted proteins | sample 9134231 | NCBI WGS metagenome assembly JAEEGL01 (sample SAMN16246548, study PRJNA631951) | gut metagenome | biome: gut microbiome; feature: rumen; material: fiber-attached | host: Bos | place: Iran: Karaj | collected 2018-10
GACGGGAAGATGTTTTTTTAAGGATTGAGATTAAAGTTGAGAGAAAAGCATAGCTCGGGGAACGCTCATTGTGCAGCACCAACTGCACACACGTTTCCCGATTTCTTCATATTCTTTCAGTTGGGCGGGAGTCAGCATATTATCATCGATGTTCGATAAATCTTTGTCATATTTTTCAAGGATTATTTTTAACAAAGAAGAACCAAACCCCTCTACTTTGGGCGGTATTGCTCTATTTTTGAAAATAATTTTTTTCCAATATGCTTTAATATATGGTTTTGATCTATCAATTTTTTCTTCTGACAGTCCTTCTTTATAATCAAAATATGATAAATCAGGTATGTTTGCTGATTTAATGGATGCTACTTGGTTCTTGTAATTGCTTTCTTTTTCAATGATATAAAATGGTATCAAATTTTCAACTTCCATAACATTTTCAAAACAATAACAAGTGCAGTTGAAAGGATTGTTTTCGCACTCATAATTTAATACATCTTTATATGTGTCTCCGTAGTTCGGTTTTTCGCTTTCGGTTATCAGTTTATTTTCCAACAATTTACTAACGTCGGCTTTAATGTCGCTGTCTGCAATACATAGGCAAAAACGTTTTTCATTTTCGTTTTCTGCGTATTGTGTATATGCATCAATCATTGTGGTACCGCCGCCAGCGGGATCGGAACCTAAACTACAGGATACTGTATATTTAAGGTTTAATTTATTCAGATACCAATCGGCTATATATTTAAAAAATTGTTTGTCAGTAATGTTTTCGGTCAAAAGTGCTGTCATTAAAAATGGGAACGGCTTTGTCAATGATGGTTTTATATAAATTAAATTATTATCGCGACGTGTTTCTTCTTTAAACGTTATAATGGCTTTTGTCCAAACAGTACCTAAAAGCTGTGTCCTAATTGTTATTCCTTTTAATACACCTTTATATATTTTTTGACATAAATCTCCAAGTGGAAGTTTTATAATATCAACAAGTACTTTACGGTCAGCCCACAAAGCATGCCATCTATTTCTTTGTGCGGTTGCCAAGTCAGTTAACACGGAAATTGCCAACTGATTTCCTATTTGTGCCTCAGTAAGCACACTTTTGTCAATTATAATCAGCATTTTCGTCAAGAAAATTTGCAGGCCAATCTTTGAGATAGCCATTGTTATCATAACCTGTTGATTTTACGGTGCTTATGCCGTTGTTTTTTTCTATGAGCAATACATTGATGTCCACAGCATTTGCTCTGTCATAATCGATTTCTGCACCGATTGTATTTAGAATTGTTTCACTGTGAGTTTCAATGAAGAAACTTACATTAGTGTACTTGTTTATTACTTTGCACAGCATTTTGGCAAACTTCGCCTGAAATTTTGGGTGAAGATGAACTTCGGGTTGTTCGATGACAATTAAAGAATCGTTCTTTTTATATATTGAATTCCAAATAGTTGCAAGAATTGGCAACATTTCTGTATATCCGTATCCCATATCAACCGCATTTCTTGGAAGATTATCCTTTTCAGAAATATGTATTTCAATGTTTCCTTCTGATTTTTTTATTCCACTTGCAAAACCGAAGTTTTCTCTCAAAAAAACGTTAAAATGTCTAAATTGTGCTGAAGTAAGACACAACAAAAACATTGGAAGATTGGAACCGTCAGATGCAATATCTTCAATGCTATCATTACGTAAACGATAATAACGTTCTATATTAGCGCGAATTGGTTTGATATATTTTATGTTGTTAACTAGTTCCCACATAAACATATTAGCGCGTCCTAATGCGATTTTTTCTTCACTTGAATATTTTTTTTCTTTTGAGAACATAAACATATCATAGTGTGTTTTTTCTATTTCACCTTTTTTAAGGTGACAATGACATTCGTATGAATCACTGGTAAATGATTTGAATGTGTCAAAAAGTTCCTTCTCTTTAATTATTTCAAATGAAATTTTCAAATTGTCGTTAGATTCCATATTAATAGTTATTTGTTTTTCATTGGTTCTTACAGTATTACTGAAGTCTTTAAAATCAACTTCATCCCCATACCAATTTAATACACCGTTAAATGGTCTTCCTCCTATACTTTGTTTAAGCAATGGGAAAAACTTCAGTATTGAACTTTTGCCACTACTATTTGCGCCGACTAAAAAGTTAATCGGCTTTATTTCAATGTCTCCTGTGTCGGCAAAACTCCGAAAGTTTTTCAAGCGGAATTTTGTTAATGTTCCTTCTTGGTTCATAGCGTTTTGTTTTAATTGAGTACAAAAATAGATAATATGAATGACATTTGCAAAAATAATTTGTTAATTTCTTTCAATTCTTTTTCCAACAGTTCATACTCGTCCATCAATTTTATTTCCGCGATTTGTTGTTGGGCGGTCTCGTCTATTGCGTCGTCCAAACCTGTCAACGCGGAAAACGGCGCAAACTGTGCCGCACGGCTTATCATGGGCATTTGCGGATGCCGCGTGGATACGTGGTGCGGCAGGTGGATGATGTCTGAATAGTTGTCGTTCATGCTTTGTGTCCTCCTATCTGTCTGTTGCGTTCTTTGCCTGTTGCGCCGTCGCCAAAGTTGAGCCCTTTCAGGATGGCGTTTTGACCGAAACGCTGCTTGATTTCGAGCCGCGCCTCCTGCATGCGGCGTTCCTTGGCGAGGGCTTCCTGATGTTGTTGCTGCTTGACGGCAAGTTGTTGATAATCAACGAACAAGTCAAGTTGCACCGCCGACTGTTTCGTTGCGCGGGCGGCGAGTTTTTCGAGTGTTATGTTGGCGGAGATTGTTATTCTCCTTACTAACAAAAGCGGATTTGTGATGCGGTCGTAGAGGCTGAGTATCGCGTCTATTATCATCCTTGACGATGACGACGGCTCGGGCAGCGACGCAGTGCCGTGAGCGTATTTTGGCACTTGACGGCCATAACGGTCGATGCGGATTTCGCCGTGGTATTGTGCGCGGATTTCGGATTTGGCGAGGCTCTCACGGTCGTAGCCGATTGTGAGTGTCATTTTGTTTGTAACAAGCCGTTTTTCAAGGAGTTGCAACGACACTGCGTCCGCCATCTCCTCCACCACGATACGCGCTTTTTGGAATGTGTATGGCGACTGCAAAACCTGTCCGCTGCTTATTGAATTGGTCTCGGGGCGGTAACTTTTCACCAAATCCATCGTGCATGGCTCCCATCCCCATGCGTGGTCTATCAAAAGTTCGGCGTTGATGCCAAACATCTTGTAGAGGAGTTCCTCGTGTTGGAGCGACAGCCTTGCAATCTGCCCCATGGTGTCGATGCCCATTGCGGCGAGTTTTGCGGCCGTGCCATGCCCGACGCGCCAAAAATCCGTTATTGGGCGGTGGTCCCAGAGTTTTTGGCGGTACGACATCTCGTCCAGTTCGGCGATGCGCACGCCGTCCTTGTCGGCGGGGATGTGCTTGGCTACGATGTCCATGGCGATTTTGCAGAGGTACATGTTGGAGCCTATGCCTGCCGTGGCGGTGATGCCGGTGTTTTTGAGAACGTCGCGGATTATCTTCACGGCGAGTTCGTGGGCGGTCATCTTGTAGATGCGTGTGTAGGATGTTATGTCCATAAAAACCTCGTCGATGCTGTACACGTGCATGTCTTCGGGCGCGATGTATTTGAGGTAGGTCTGATATACCTGCGTGCTCACCTTGATGTAATGCGCCATCCGTGGAGTCGCGGCTATGTAGTCGAGTTCCCAATCGGGGTGCTGCCGCAGTTCGTCGGCGTTGATTGACTTGCCCGTAAATTGCGTGATCCTGGCGCGGCGTTTGCGCTCGTTGTTGATTTGCCTGACTTTTTGGATTACTTCAAATAGCCTTGCGCGTCCCGGAATGCCGTATGCTTTGAGCGACGGCGACACGGCGAGGCATATAGTCTTGTCGGTGCGCGAGGTGTCGGCAACGACGAGGTTGTTGGTGAGCGGGTCGAGTCCTCGGTCCACACATTCCGCCGAGGCGTAGAACGACTTGAGGTCGATGGCTATGTATGTGCGCTTGGTGTCCATGTTGCCGTGTTGTTTTCTTAGAATGTATCAAAAAGCGCAATCCGGTTACGGTTGGTTGATAGCCGGAATTGCGCCAAAATAAAAAAAATAACTCGACTAAAAAAAATATCTTCCTAATCAGCCTTGCGACTTGATTTTGTTTTCGATTTCCTGCGCCACTTCCCTGAACTTTTCGTCGGTCTCTATCTGCTTGGCGACGGTCTTGCAGGCGTAGAGTACGGTGCTGTGGTCGCGGTTGCCTATCGAGATGCCTATCTGCTTGTAGGGCATGTCGGTGAGCTGCTTGGCGAAGTACATCGCCAGCTGCCGTGCCGTGGCTATCTCCTTGGCGCGGGATTTGGAGCTCAACACCTGCTCCTTGATGCCAAAATGTCCGCACACAGCCTTTATGATCTGCTCCACGGAATAACTTTCGGGTTCGGTGTTTTTGGAGATTTTTCCGAGCAGCTGCTTTGCCACGTCGAGCGTGAGTGCTGTGCGGCTGAATGTGCTGTGAGCCAACAGCGAAATCAACGCGCCTTCGAGTTCGCGGACGTTGCTTACCACCATTTCGGCGATGTATTGCAGGATTTCTTCGTCAATGTCCATGCCGTCGTTGTATGCCTTGCGTTTGAGGATGTTGAGCCTCGTGGCATAGTCGGGCATCGAGACCTCCACCGTGAGCCCGCTCCTGAAACGTGTCAAGAGCCTTTCGTTGAGGCCTTTGAGCTCTGCCGGCTTGGTGTCGCAGGTGAGTATTATCTGCTTGCCGTTCATATGGAACGAATTGAATATAGCGAAGAAAGTGTCCTGAGTGGCAATCTTGCCCGCAAATTCCTGCACGTCGTCGATGATGAGTACGTCGAGCATCTGGTAAAAATGCACGAAGTCGTTTCGGGTGTTGTTGCGGCAGGCGTCGGTGAACTGCGTCTGGAATTTGTTGGCCTCCACATACAGGACCGCCTTGTCGGGGAATTTTTCCTTGATGGAATTGCCAATCGCCTGCGCGAGGTGGGTCTTGCCAAGTCCCGAGTTGCCAAATATCGTGAACGGGTTGAAGGGGTTGTGTCCTGGCTTGCTTGCTATGGCTTCGGCGGCGCGGCGTCCGAGCCTGTTGCACTCGCCCTCCACAAAATTCTCCATCGTGAAGTTGGGGTTGAGGCGCGGGTCGAGCGTCATCTTCCTCGCGGTCTGCTGCTGCAAGAATGGGTTTTGGATTTGGTTGCCGGGCTGCGGCGCGGGGGTGGGCGGCATCGACGGGTTGGGCGGAAGCGCGTTGTTGCGGTTGCCCGGCACGCTGTACGAACCCTTGGCGGCGCGTTGGTCTACGATGATGTTGTATTTGAGCCTTGCAGTGGCGCCAATCTCCTTCTGCAACGCCCTGCGCAGAAGCTCCACATAGTTGGACTCGAGATATTCATAGAAGTATGCCGACGGCACCTGTACGGTAAGGGTACACTCCTCCAACTTCAAGGGCACTATCGGCTCGAACCACACCCGGAAGCTGGTCGCGTTGATATTGTTCTTGATAAATTGTAAACAATTATCCCATATTTGACGTACAGACTTGTCCATGTCGCATATTTTTCCTTTGTAAGTTTGGACGCTAAATTAGCAATAAATTCGCAATCTCAAAAATGCTTTTTGGGTATTTTTTCCCTGACGGCTTTTAGTAGCATAACAATCAGATTGTTATCGGCGCAATTTTTTTTGGATTATTTTTGATTGTAACGTGGGAGTTCACAAATTTCGAGGTCGGAGATTTCTCCCTTGTCTATCTTGAACCTGAGCGCAGTCCTCCTGTCGTGAAAGCCCGACATGCCCGCCGCGCCGGGGTTCATGGCGAGGCAGTTGTACTTCTTGTCAAACATGACGCGCAGGATGTGCGAATGTCCGCAGACGAATATCTTGGGCGGGTTGGCGTTGAGCACAGCCCTTGCCATCGGGGAGTAGTTGCCTGGATAGCCGCCGATGTGCGTCATGTATACGTCGGCGCCCTCCACTTCAAAGCGTTGCTCCAACGGATAGACGAGCCTTGTCTTCTGGTCGTCCATGTTGCCATAGACGGCTTTGAGCGGGCGGAATGTGGCGATGCGGTCCGCCAATTCCAGCGAGCCGATGTCGCCGGCGTGCCATAGCATGTCGCACGGCTCAAAAAATGCAAAAAACTTGTCGTCCAAATGGCTATGTGTGTCGGATAAAAGTCCTATTGTTTTCATTGTCAGGTGGTTGTAACGTCTTCCACGGTGGACGTCACTTTGCCGTCGAGGAAGACAGATGTGATTAACTGTCCTTTTTTGAGTTTTGCGGCGGAAGTGATTGGCTTGCCGTCGATAGTGATGTAAGTGTAGCCACGCCGAAGGATTTTTGTAGGACTGCTTGCCTCGATGCGCGCCTCGATGGTCTGTATCCGCGCCTGAGCCCGCACAAGGCGGTTTCTGATGCGGTTGATGATTCTGTCCCAGGCCCTGTAGATGTACGCAATCTTGCCCGCCATCACCGCCGCCACCTTGCGGTTGATTGAGGCGGCTTTGGCGTCAACAGCCATTTCGCAGCCATGCGCCCTGTCGATGAGGAACTGCGCCACGGCGGTTGGTGTTTTTAGCGGCGTGTTGGCAACGAGGTCGGCGATCGATTCGTCGCGGTCGTGCCCGATGCCCGTTATTATCGGCAATGGGAATTGGCAGATGTGCTGACATATCGACAGTTCGTCAAAGCAGGCGAGGTCGGTCTTGCTGCCGCCGCCACGGATGATTGCCAGGCAGTCGAGCTCGTCGCGCATTTCGGCGATATAGTCTAACTGCTGGATTATGGAAGCCGCCGCACCGTCGCCCTGCACTGCCGCCTCGAAGAGCGTCGTGCGGAAATAATAGCCGTACTGGTTGCCCTGCAACTGCTTGCAGAAGTCGCCGTAGCCGGCAGCCGTAGCCGACGAAATCACCGCCACCCTCTGCACGAGCATCGGCAGACGCAGTTCTTTGTTCATGTCGTAGATGCCGTCGGATTTGAGCTGGTTGATGGTGCGCTGACGCTGCATCGCAATCTCGCCGGCGGTGTATTCGGGGAGGATGTCGGTGATGTTGAGGCTCAGTCCGTATATCTCGTGGTAGCTGACTTTTGCCTTCACCATTATCTTGATTCCCGCCTGGAGCAGCCGTCCCGTCGTTGACTCGAAATAAGCCTTGATCATCCTGAACTGCGACGCCCAGATTGTGGCCCGCGCCTGGGCGAGGAGCTGGACTCCGTTTTCGGATTTTTCTACGAGGTCGAGGTATGCGTGGCCGCTGCGGTTGACGCTGAGCGACTGAATCTCGGCAATGACGAGGTGCGCGCCAGGGAGTCCTTGCTCTATGGTGCGTCTGATGAGCGTCGTGAGCGCGTACAGCGAAATGGCGTTGGATGTGTCGGGAAGCATTTTATTCGGTTTCTACGATTTCAAAAACGTCTTCGTCGTTGGCCTTCATGAAAAACTGCTCGCGGGCGTATTTCTCGAGGTTGTTGTCGTTGGTCTTCAGCTCGTAAAGCATCACGGAATCTTCTTGTATTTTTTCGGTGTAAAACTGTTTTTCCTCGGTGAGCGAGTGAATCTTTTGGCGCAGTTTGTGCTGCTCCCGCAGGTCGTATTTGTCGATGCATACCATCCAAATGGCGAATGCAGCGATTGTCAACGCCCACTTGTGATCCGTGATAAACGTCCATGCTTGCTTTATTTTTCCACGCAGTTTCATCATGATGTTGGCTGGCTTAATTTTGTTCGGTGCAAATATAACAAATATTTTTGTTGGCGCGAAATCTTTTTGGTTAATTATTTTGCAATGCCTCCGCCACGATGTAATTGCTGCCGCCGAGGAATATCAGGTCGTCGGGCGATGAGTCGCTGTTGGCGGCGTCGAATGCTTCTTTCACCGTCTGGTACGCCTTGCCGTTGATACCGAAGTCGGCGGCGGCGGATTGCAGGGTGGGGGAGGACAACGCCCTCTTGCTCTGTGCGTTGCAGAAGTAATACACCGCGTTCTGGGGCAGCAGTTTTAGTATTGAGGCGATGTCTTTGTCTGCCACAAAGCCTATCACCATCCTCAATGTCTTGTAATTCTGCGCCGCAAGTTGCTCCGTCACGTATCTTACGCCGGCTGGGTTGTGTCCGGTGTCGCAGATTGTAAGTGGTTGTTGCTTAATCACTTGCCAGCGGCCATAAAAGCCTGTGTTTTGGTTGACGTGTTCAAAGCCGTCGTAGATGTTTTGTCTATTGATGTTGACGCCCTGGTGCTGCAGCTGCTCCACGGCTGCTATTGCGGTTACGATGTTTTTTTCCTGATATTTGCCTGTTTGTCCGCATTTGATGCCGGTGTAGCATGGTTCGCCGCATTTGAATACGTTGAACACTTGCTTGCCGTCGTCGGTGGCACCGCCCATTGTGGCTTGTAACTTGTTGGACGCCAATATGATTGGCGATTCCATCGAAGACGCCTTGTCGATGAATACATTGTTGGTGCGGGAGTCGCTTTCGCCCACCACCACTGGCACGCCGCGCTTGATGATGCCCGCTTTTTCGGCGGCGATTTCTTTGAGTGTGTTGCCGAGGAACTGGCAGTGGTCGAGGGCGATGTTGGTGACGACGCTCAGGATTGGGGAGATGATGTTGGTGCTGTCGAGCCGCCCGCCCATGCCGGTCTCGATGACGGCTATCTGTACGTTTTGCTGGCGGAAATACTCAAACGCCATTGCCGTGGTCAGTTCAAAGAATGTCGGGTGCAGGTGAGCGAATTTTTGGGCGTGGTTGTTTACGAAATCCGTTACGAACTGCTCGTCTATTTTTTTGCCGTTGACCCTTATGCGTTCCTTGAAATCAACGATATGCGGCGACGTGAACAGTCCGGTCCTGTATCCCGCCTCCTGTAAAATCGACGCCAAAAAGTTGGAGACCGAACCCTTGCCGTTTGTGCCGGCGATGTGGATGGTCTTGTATTTTCGGTGCGGATTGCCGAAAGCATCGTCCATCGCGGTTGCCGTCTTGAGTCCGGGCTTGTAGGCGTCGCCGCCCGTATGCTCAAATACTGGCAGCTGCGTGAATAGATAATTGACAGCCTCGTTGTAGTTCATAGTAATTGAAAATTGAAAATTGAAAATTGAAAGATGGAAATTGCGTCAATTTTCAACTTTCAATTTTCAATTTGTTAATATCCTCTCTTGATTAAAATCTTGTGGGCGAGCTCGAAGTCGGGGATGCCGTATCCGTACTGGACGTTTGGGTGGTCGTAGATGTCGCCCGCCGCCCTTACAGCCTGCAATATCTCCATTACGGGTGCTTTGGGGTGCGCCTGCATTAGGCATAGCACGCATCCGGCGAGTATCGGCCCTGAGAACGACGTGCCGTTGGAGTGCGTGATGTGGTTGCTCGGCCCCTGCACCGCCGACATGAATCCCATCGCGCAGACGTCGGGCTTCACGCGGCCGTCCACTGTGTTGCCTATCGAGCTGAAATATGCAAGTTTGCGTCGTTTGTCCACTGCGCCGACTGCGAGTACGCTGTCGGCGTCGGCGGGGGATGTCACCCACGGGTAGGCTGGTTCGTCGCCGCCGTTGCCGCCGCTCACTGTCACCACGATGCCCCTCGACGCGGCGCAGTCGGCTGCAATGTCGCCGATGGTGGTATTGCCGTCGCCCTGCTCGCGGGTGTAGCTCACGCTCGTGTCGTCAAACTTCTGATAGCCAAGGCTGCTGTGAATCATGTCGACGCCAAGGCTGTCAGCCACTTCCGCAGCAAACGCCCACAGAAATTCCTCGATGATGTTTTCTGACGAGCTTATCTCCGTCCTGAAAAGGTATGCGCTTGCGTCGGGCGCGGTGCCTACGAGTTGTCCGCTCCAATTGCCTGCTATGCAGCTCAATACGTTCATGCCGTGGTTGTCGGAGTCGTAGACGGTGGTGTCGTTGTCGGCGAAGTCCCTCACGCCGAGAATCCTGCCTTCGGTGAACATTTTGGTAAAGCAGTTGAGCTGGTTGGCCTTGTAAAAGCCTGCGTCAAACACCGCTATCGTCATTCCCTTGCCGGTGAAGCCGAGGGCGTGGAGTTTTGGGATGTTGAGCATCTCCGCCTGGGTGAGGCCCTCGCCGTAGTCGTAGACGTATTGTTCGCTATTGGACTTCTTTTTCTTTTTGTCTTTGATTTTCGGACGCTTCACGGGAGGGAGCGACGTGGTCTTTTGCTTGACTTGCAGCCACTTGTAGTCGGTGTCAACGAAGTTCAGTGTGTTGAGTTTGGCGAGTTCTGTGGTGTCGTCGGTCTGGATGACGGCGCAGTTGAGCCATTTGGAGACGCCATGCACCTTGAATCCCAACGCTTTAAGCGAATCCACGTAAGCCTTGCTGACAGGCATGTCGTAGTCGTCGATGCCAATATTGTATTTGGCGCGGCGGTCGAGCGCCTTCCGGGTCAGGAATTTTTCGGGATGGTCGAGCGAGTAGCCGTTGTTGTTCTTGTCGGTGAATTTTACGGCGTATTTGTCGGGCGAAACCTTGAATTGCGCCGATGCGACGCCGGGCATTGCCATTGTGGCTACGGCGAGGGCGGCGAGTACTTTGGTTATTAGTTTCATGACGTTTTATTTTTTGAGTTTGTTGATGACGGCGAGTATAAGTATTGCGCCGATGAGTCCTTGCAGAAACATCCCCCATATGTTGTCGGTGAATGTGATTCCTATTTTTGGGAAGAGCCAGCCCGCCAGAAGGCTGCCTAATACGCCCACGGTGACATTTGCAATGAGTCCGATGCGGCTGTCGGTGCGCGACATCAGCTTGCTCGCCACATATCCCGACGCAAGGCCTATCAGGATGAATATGATGGGGTGTTCAATGTCGCCAAAAACCGAATTGAACGATAATTTCAATGTGTCTTGTAATGAGTTCATAATGTTTTTGTGCTTTTGGTTCGATAAATTGTGGTGCAAAAGTATAAAAAAAATGAATACTGCATATTGTTTTCATAAAAAATGTGCGGATTGCGATATATTCAAAAAATTTGCTTATCTTTGTCGAAATTAATAACGAACTAAATGACACAACGCACCAACACCCTGATCCAATCCATGCTCGCCGCCGCCGACCCAGTACAGCGCGACAATTTGATGCGGTTTTTCAAGACTGGCGAGGGCGACTATGGCTACGGAGACAAGTTTATCGGACTCAAAAACCCGCAGACAAGGAGTTTCGTCAAGCAGTACAAAGACCTTGGACTGTCTGAAATACAAGACCTTGTGGATTCAGAATTTCACGAGGTGAGGCTGTGCGGATTTTTGATTTTGGTGGAGAAATACCATGAACTCCAGTCCGCAAGGCTCGCCGGCGATATCAATTCGATGGCGGAGCGCGACGGAATCATTGATTTTTACGTCCGCAATTCCACCCGCGCCAACAACTGGGACCTCGTGGACCTCACCGCGCCCAAGCTCATCGGAAGTTGGATTGTTGAAAAAACAATAATGCAACTTCCTGACAAAGAAGACGTTGTGCAACGCCTCGCCGAAAGCGACAACCTATGGCAGCAGAGGATTTCGATGGTGTTCACGTGGATGACATCGCGTCACAATCTGCCGGAATACGCATTGAAATACGCCAAATTCCATCTCCATCATCCCCACGACCTGATGCACAAGGCGGTCGGCTGGATGCTGCGCGAACTCGGCAAATCCTGCGGCTTGGAAATCCTCCGCGACTTCCTCGCCGACCACCGCAACGAGATGCACCGCACCACACTCAGATACGCCATTGAAAAAATGGATGAAAAAGAACGGCGGTTTTGGTTGAATTCGGAATAGAATTTGATGAAGTTTATTCTTGTATAAATGCTACACTATGCGAATACTGTTACTCATCTTATTATTGACAACAACCATTGTCCACAATTGCCTTGGGCAGGTGGAATACAGCTACAGCGACGACCTCTGCGAGGAGGAGAGCCGCATCACGGAGAGGCTGTACACCATTGACCCGAAGGATAAGGAACTGTGGGTCAATACGTTGATGGAGGCAGAGAAGGCAGTATCCAAGGAGACCGACCTCGCCAAAGTGACGGGTTCGCTCGCCAGGCTTTATCAGATGTATGACGTAATTTCTTTCTCAAGCGGCAAAAACCGCTGCCTCCAAAAGATGATGCACCTCGCCGAAACCTCCGGCGACAACGAGATTTACGTTCGCGCTAAGATTTTGCAGGCGCACAGCCTTATCCGCGAGCGACATTTCGACTCCACAATCAATTGCTATCAAGAAGCCCTCAAATACCTGACAACAAAAAAAGCATACCGCCAGATTGCCAAACTGCGCTGTTTCCTTGCATACGCCTACGACGAAATCCACAACGAGGTGCTCTGCATCCGCAACATCCTGCAAGCCGTCACCATCGTGGAAACCGAATTCCCCGACGACCAGCTGCTGACGGGCGAGGTGTATCTCCACACTGCCATCATTTACCAAAACCAAGGCGACTACAAGAAAGCGGCCGGCTACATCGAAGGTGCGCTCATCATATTCCGACACAACAAGGATTCTGAAATCAGGAGGTTTCGCAACCTCCTCTACACTGCCACGATTGTAGCCGCCGACATCGAACTCGCCTCAGACAATACCGACAAGGCGATAGAATTATATAAGGAGGGCATCCAGGGTTTTATCAACATGGGTTTTGACAATTCGGCGCGCAACACGCTCAAATTCCTCAGCGACGGACACAACGGACTCGGCATCGCTTACATGCGAAAAGGCGACGACAAGGCCGCCCTCCAGCACATGTTTGCCGCGCTACAAATCCGCAACAACCTCGCCAACCAGGACAAAATCGCCGATTCGTACATAACTATCGGCGAATATTACAACCAAAAAAACATGTCTGACTCCCTCAAATATTATTTGGAGACAGGGTTCAGCATCGCCCGAAAATACCACAACTACCGTCTGATGACACATTCGGCGCACACATTGTCGAAATTTTACGACCACCGAAAAGAATACAAGAAGGCTCTCGACTACCTCCAAATCGCTGAATCGTCATTTTTTGCTGTGTCGGACCTGGAAAAAACCAAAAACGCAGCCCGCGAGGAGATGGACTACATGTTTGACCAGGAACGCGCACTCGCCGAAAGGGTCAAGGTCCAGGAATTGGAAAAAGAAGAAAAGAAAATAATGTGGGCGACGGCATTTTGCGCAATGGCGGCGGTGTTGTTGACGGTAATCATCATCCTGTTCATCAAGAAGCAGAAGAAAAACCGACAGCTCCGTGCGCAGCGCGACGCCTTGGAGGAGCGTTCGCAGGAACTCCTTGTGCAGCAGGAGGAAATTGCGCAAAAAAACCAGGAACTCCGCGCCACCACCGAGATGCTCGAAGATAGCAACAAGGAGTTGCGCATACTCTCCACCGTTGCCGCCGCCACAGTCAACGCAATCTTCATCACCGACATCAACGGCACTTTCACGTGGTTCAACGAATCGTTTTCCAAGTATTCGGGCATTCCATTCGAGGAGCTACACACCAATCCTTCGCTCCAAGGCTCGCTGATGCCACAGGTGGCGAAGGATGCATACGCCAAAGTGTTGAAGACAAGGCAATCCACTGATTTCGTGATGAATATGAAACTGTTCGCACCCGACAAAGGCGACGTTTGGATGCAGACCACAGTGACACCAATTTTCGACGAACACAACGAAATCACAATGATGGTTTTGGTGTGCAGCGACATCACCGAACTCCGCGACACCGCCCAAAAACTCGAACATAGCAACCGTGAGCTCAAAATGCTCTCCGCCGTGGCGTCAATGACCAGCAACTCCATCTTCATCACCAATTACGAAGGCGACTTCATTTGGCTCAACGACGCTTTTACAAAGGAAACGGGCATTACATTAGACGAAATAGGCACCAATCCATTACTCAAAAGTTCGGCAATGCCGCCCGCAACCAGAAGTGTTTACGAAAAAGTGATCCGAACCAAGAAGCAGCAGGAATACTCCGCTCAAATCACGCACGTGAAAGGGTTGTCGATGTGGGTGCAGGTGGCTGTAACGCCCGTGCTTGACGACGACGACGACATTTCGATGATAGTGTGGGTCAATACCAACATCACTGAACTCCACAACGCCACCCAAAAGCTCGAAGAAAGCAACCGCGAACTCCAAATGCTCTCCGCCGTTGCCTCTATGACGAGCAACTCCATCTTCATCACAAGCAAGGACGGCGACTTCCTATGGATGAACGACGCATTCTCCCGCGAGACCCACATACCTTTCGACCAAATCAAGACGCATCCCGCTCTCAAAGCCGATGCAATGACGCCCGAGACAAGGGCGGCTTTCGAGAAAGTGGTCGCCACCAAAAAACCTCAGACATACACTGCCGAGATGAATCATTTGGACAGGCCGTCTTTTTGGGTGACATCTGCCGTAACGCCTGTTTTGGACGACCAAGGCGAAATCTCGATGATAGTATGGGTGAGCACCGACGTCAGCGAACTCCGCAGAGCATACGAGAAGATTGATTTGCAAAACAAGGAAATCAACGAGTCGATCACCTATGCCCGCCGCATCCAGGACGCAATACAGCCGATGAAGATATTCTCCGACGAGATTTTGGGCGACCACTTCGTCATCAACATGCCGCGCAACATCGTCAGCGGCGACTTCCATTGGGTCGGCTATAAAAAAGGTCTTTCAGTGTTCACCGTAGCCGACTGCACGGGACACGGCGTGCCGGGCGCGTTCATCAGCATGCTCGGACAAGTGATGCTCAACCAGACTCTTAACAAACTCGAAGACATCACCTCCGCCAACATTCTCAACATGGTGCGCAAAGGCATCATCCACCAGCTCCACCAGAGGGACAAGTTTGGCGTGTCGAGCGACAGCATCGACGCAAGCATGTTTGTCTATGACCGCGAAAATTGCGTCATCGACTATGCGGGCGCGTTCTCACACGCATACATATTAAGGTTTGGAAAACCCGACGCGGAGACCGAGGCCGCCTGCGAGGAGTCGGGCAGCAAGATTGTTGTCAACGACGAAGGCGACGCATACCTCATCCGCCTCAAACCCAACCGCATGACCCTTGGCATCGACCGCCGCGACACAATCTCGTTTACAAGCACCAAATTCAAGGTCAACCACGGCGACATCGCCTACGCCACCACCGACGGCTACCCCGACCAGTTTGGCGGTGACAAACAAAAGAGGTTTTACGTCGTATCTTTCGAAAAAATGCTCCTCAAATACTGCCACCTCTCCATGGTCGAGCAGCGCAAAGTCTTGGAACAGACCTACTTGGACTGGAAGGGCGACTACGAACAGACCGACGACGTACACGTGCTTGGCATCGTGCTCTGATTTATTTGCAATTCCCGCAAAAAAACGCTAACTTTGCCGCCCGAAACAGCGAGTGTCCTCACGGACAGAAATCATACAAATTGATTAACACAAATTTTTGATTTGTAATAATTTGAAAGATTTGTTAGATTTGAAATGATTTGTAAGATTTCTCGCGTAGCGACTGCCTTTCAACAGTAATACTAACAAAATGGAAAGAACAGAATGGTTTTTGGTCGGCGTGTCGGTGTTGGAACCGATGACAGCCCTCACCGACTTCATCGTAACCGCCGTGTGCCTTGTTGCATACGTCCGACTCCGCCGCACATCCAAGGCAAACGGCGGATATATGCCGCATTATCCGCATTTTTTCCTGACGATGGGATTGTGCACATTGTTTGCAGGGCTAA
>JAEEGL010377603.1_pt1 | contig 15759 bp, 28 predicted proteins | sample 9134231 | NCBI WGS metagenome assembly JAEEGL01 (sample SAMN16246548, study PRJNA631951) | gut metagenome | biome: gut microbiome; feature: rumen; material: fiber-attached | host: Bos | place: Iran: Karaj | collected 2018-10
CTACCTTGTTCCGTGATCAGGGTACTGGTGAAGATTCTCCTGCAGAATTCGTAATTCCGAACTGCAAGATTCAGTCCAACTTCACATTCACCATGGCTCCTACCGGTGATCCTTCCACTTTCAACTTTACAATGGATGCTTTCCCAGATTACACTAAGTTCGATAAGACTAAGAAAGTAATCGCAGCACTCCAGATCGTTGAAGACAAGGCTCTTTATGATGGTGGCGCAGCTTCTGTTGAGGGCGAAGGCGCTCGCGTTGAAGGCGATATTTACGAAGATTCCGGTAAGGAACCTCCAAAGCGTTTCGCCGAAGGTGAATAATCACTTATATGATATGACAATAAGGGAGATACGAAATAGTATCTCCCTTATTTTTTTTTATTGAGAAAAAGGTGATATAAATGCCTAAAAATTTGTTTACAAGTCAGCTTGCCGCAGGTGATTTTCCACCGGGTATGGCAGGTTTATAGGCGGGCATAAATAAAAATTATAGTATTGCTAGAGCATATTACCAATAGCGTGAAGCTGCGTTTGATCGTATTCTTGGCGGAAAAGCAGGAGAAGCAAAAGAGTATTATAAGTAGTGCGTTTAGTAGGCTACTAATACTTGGTTAAGTAAGATAAAAAATGATTTTTATCAATTATTAAATAATGCTTTACGAGGTTCTACTATTTCTAACAAAGCGAATAAAAATATGCAAGATTTGACGTATAAAGCTTCTCTTGAACAATTAGTACAAGAATTTTTGACCACTGATACAAATGGCGTAGTAAAAAAGAATGGTAGTGTTGGTTGGGGTATTATGTTAGAAAAATGGTTGGAATAGCGTTTGAGTGGTCCTACGTGGGCACAGTAGATACAAAGTTTAGCCAGCGGTACGGTAAGTAATTTATTAGAAATGCATGGTTTTGGTGCTTAGACGCAAAGATCTGCAGTTACTAAAAATATAGCAAGAGAGACTCGTACAGACGTTTATGCTGGTTCTAAAAGTGCTTCAGAAGTTGGTTAGATAGAATTAACAGCATGGTTAAATTTTGACAATTTAGATGCTTAGTTATCATAGCAATAGATTGTTAGTACATTATCTAATGCAATACGACAAGTCGGAACGGATACTACTATTTATGGTTTTCAGGTTAAAGCATATATTTAGGGATCAGATTCAATGCGGTGGTCTAATAGCCAAACTTTGATTGATTAGTTAAATATGATTTTTCATAATGATAGATGGTGGAGTTTAAATTATGCAGGCGCATATCCATTTTATTATTTATCAAAATATATTTTAAATATTGTGAACCCTGTAAACGTAGGTGTTATTACTCCAAAAGGACTTGAATATATGTCAAGTTTTTTGAGCCGTTATTAGTTTTATGTTGAAGTTGCTCCTGGTGAAATGAATGGAGAAACTGATTCCGCAGAACGAGGTGGCGGAGCACTTACATTAAATCCATCTGCTGTTGGTAATTAGATTTTGACAAGATTAGTCTAGGGTGCAAATTTATCTTTATCTGGACAAGTATTAAGTACTCAAGGGTAGGGCAAATGGGCAAATCAAGCTTTAGCAAATACTAGAATATTAGAGATGCGATATTCTTGACAGAAAATAATTTTTCTGTTATTATATATATAGATATGAGATAAAGGAGGCCAGATTATGGCGAAAGTAAGTTTTACTTCTATTACTCCTATCAAGAGTAGAGATGATATTACTGTAACATTAGGTAATAAAGAAATTATAGTTAAGTCTTATTTACCAGTAAAAGAAAAAGCTGAACTGGTTGATTATATTATTTAGTCCAGTTTTGATGCTAAAGGATTATTTAGTCCAATTCGGCAAGCAATTTATACAACTATTGGTTTATTAAAATGGTATACTAATATCAATTTTACTGACACAATGTTAGAAAATATTGAAAAAACTTATGATACTATTATATTGAATAATATTCTTGTTGTTATTGAAAACATTCCAAAAGAAGAGTATAAAGCAATTAATAGTATGATTGTAGATGCAGTGATTGAAACTAAAGATTATCTTCGTTCATTTGCGGGACAGCTTCAGTCAACTACACAAGATTTTAATCAAACTAATTTTGATGTAGAAAAAATTGCATCAGTTTTACAAGATCCGAATTAGATTGGGTTTGTTAAAGAAGTTATGCAAAAGATGGGATAACATCCCATCTTTTTTTTATTGAGAGAAAGGAGTGACAATATAAATGGCTAATTATGCTTCACAATATACATTTGGTGTTAGAGCCGATACAAAATCTGCTTAGTCATCATTAAATGCATTAAATAAGTCACTTCGTGATTTACAAAAAAAGCCTCTTACACTTAGTGTACAAGATGCTAGTATAAAACGCGCTGCAGATTCTGCGCGCACATTAGAACAAGCATTAATTAGTGCTACAAACGTTGATACTGGCAAATTAGATTTAAATAAATTTTCAGCAAGTTTACAAACTGCAAATACAGATTTAGCTAAATTAAGTCAATCTTTATTGTCTGCTGGATCGCAAGGTGAGCAAGCTTTTAGACAATTGGTTGGTACTATAAGTGCCGCAGAAGCGCCAGTTCGTAGACTTAATAGTGCTTTTACATAGATGGGTGTCACTTTGATGAATACAATTAAGTGGCAAGCATCAAGTTCTTTAATTCATGGCCTTATGAGCAGTGTATCATAGGCTATTAGCTATGTAAGGAATTTAAATAGCACTCTTACAGATATTAGAGTTGTTACTGGCGCATCTAGTGATGCGATGGCTCGTTTTGCAGAGCAAGCAAATGCTGCAGCAAAACGATTATCTACTACTACTAATGAATTTGCAAAAGCTTCTTTGATATTCTATCAACAGGGTGATAGCGCAGAATTAGCTGCAAAGAAAGCTGAGATTACTACAAAGGCGGCTAATATAGCATTTACTGCATCTGCGCAAGAAATGTCACAAATGTTGACAGCAGTTTGGAATTCTTTCCAAATGGGTGAAGATCAACTTGAACACGCTGTTGATGTTATGGCTAAGTTAGGTGCTAATACTGCATCAAGTATGGAAGAAATGGCGAAAGCTATGCAAAAAGTTGCAGCAACTGCAAATACAGTAGGTATTAGTATGGATCAAATGTCTGCTATTGTTGCAACGGCAGCATCTGTTACTCGTCAAGCACCTGAAACTATTGGTACTGCTTGGAATACTGTTTTAGGCAGAATTAGTAATTTAAAATTAGGGGAAACACTTGAAGATGGTGTTGATCTTACTAAATATACTAAAGCACTTCAATCTATTGGTGTTAGTGTTTTGGATGCCAATGGAGAATTGCGCGAAATGGGTGCGGTTGTTGATGAAATCGGTGAAAAATGGCAAACATTGACATCAGCCCAAAAGAGTGCATTGGCTGCTACTATTGGTGGCGTTCGTCAATATACTCAAATTAACGCATTTTTTGAAAATTTTGATAAGTATCAAAAGAATATGAAATAGTACACTGGAAGCGCGGCGAGTGGTGAATTAAATAAGTAGCAAGAAATTTGGGCACAATCATGGGAAGCAGCTTCTAAACGTGCGAAAGCCGCATTAGAAACTTTATATAGTCAGTTGCTTGATGATAAAGCAGTTGTTACTATTACTAATTTCTTTACTGTAATAATGAATGGCATTACGTCTATTACTAGTGCTTTTGGTGGAATGGGTAATGTTTTAGCATTAATTGCTACTCATATCGCTCAAACACATTTAGATACTTTTGCAACAAGATTAACTGAAATAGGTCATAGTATCAAACAAGTATTTAGTGGATCAGAAGAAATTAATACATATGCTGATAATTTACAAAAAGTTATTACTACTATGTAGGGAATGACTGATCGAGAAGATATTAGTGCTTCTACAAAAGTTGAGTTAGAATATAATATTTAGATTTTAAAAATAAAATAGGATTTAGCTGTTCAAGGTAATAAATTAACTCAAGCACAAAAAGAACAATCTTAGATCATTATTTAGCAATTAGAATCTCAACGAGATTTATATGTTGAAATTGCCAAAGAACGCGAAGCTGCAAGCAGATCTATTGCAGATAGAAAAATTAATGATATTACTGATAAAGCAAAAGAACGCATGGCCACAGATATTTTATTTGATAAAGATAAAAATGCTTATAAAGCAGCCGGATATTAGAATTAGTAGGATTCTAAAAAACTTGTTAATCATGATGCACAATCATTATTACAAGACGCTACTGGCGCGGCGAAATAGATACAAATTGGAGATCAAATGAAAAATGCTACTGACGCAGCTTATGAATTAGGTAAAGCATTAGGTACAATTAAAGATAGCTCTGAAGAATTAACTATTGATAAAATGGTTCAAAGTTTGAAAGTAGCTGTTGAAGAAGAAGCTAAAGTTAATAGTATGATGGATGAATTAAATTCTAAATTTACTGCAGTAAATGAGCAAACTGGAGAAACGACATTTAGTTTATCAAATGCACTTATTGGTGACACAAGTGAAGCAGATATACAAGCTTATTTAACAAATATTGCAACAAGTATGCAATCTTCTTTATCTCCTGTATTACAATAGGTTGGTGATGAAGTAAAATTAGCTTTGTCAGGTGAAAATGTAGATACTGCAACTTTGGAGACAGCTTTAGCAAAAATTAAGTCAGCTTTTGAAGAGGTTGGCGGTGAAGCTGGTACTGCGGCGACTAATGTGCAAACAGCCGGTAAACTTTTAGTAACGAGTGGCTTTACACAAGAAGAAGTTACTGCTATGGTACAAGCTTTAAAAGATTATCGTCAAGAAGTTAAAAAAGTACCTGGAGAAGCCGATGCTTCTTTGTCACAGTTAAAAGCAACATATGAAAAAAATATGCAAGGTGCGACCAACGCAGTAAAAAGCATGGTAAAAGTTGGTATGACTTTAACTCGTGTTGTTTCTGCGGTAAATGCAATGAGTAATGCAATGGACAAACTAAAAGATCCAAATGCATCAGCTTGGGAGAAATTTAGTACTGTTGTTGGAGCATTTTTAACCATATCAATGGCATTATCAAGTGTATTAGCTTTAGTAAATAAAGAAACTGCAGTTGGTATTGCGTTAAAAATTAAAGATGCTTATTCCTCTGCTATTCAAGCTGCGGGTCATTGGACAGTCACTGCAGCTTTGCATGGTGTTGCAGCAGGATTTAAAGCAGCTGCTGCGGGTGCTTCTACATTTTTTGCTGCTTTAGGTCCTATTGGTTGGATTATCTTAGCAATTACAGCTATTGTTGCGGCAATTGCTGCATTAACAGCTTATTTTGATGGTCAAGAAGCTAAATGGCAATAGGAGATGGCTGAAAAACAAAAAGAACTTGCAGAATCTATGAATGAAGTAAGTGAAGCTACTGATAAATTACAAACTGATTTACAAAATTTAAGTACTGTTATGAAAGATACATCTTCTTCTTATGACGAACAATTGAAGAAGATAAATGAGATTTGTAGTGCTTATGGTGTACAGGCTACAATGCTTGATGTTTTAAGTGGCAATTATAGTGGTTTGGCGCAAGCTATGAGAACTGCATCTGAAGCAGAAATCTCTGGTTAGTTAGAACAAGCTAAGAAAAATGAAAATGAAGCAAGCAAATTAGCACGACAACGTAATGCACACAGTTCTGTATTTAAACATGGCAGTGAAGGTGGCGTTCTTGGAATAGGTAGTCATCTTACAATGCAAGGTGTGACTTATAAAAGTGGCCAAGGGATTGGTGAAGGTACTTTTAATAATTAGTATGAAGCTGAAGCTATTAAAAAGCACACTGCTGAATTAGAAAAAATGGGATTCAAAGTTATGTCAAATGGTGAAATTAAATCTACTTATAAAGCAGACTATGTTGCATTATTAGATTATTTAGAAGCAAATAATGATTTATTACAATATGCTGAAAAACAAAATACATATCTTGGCGGAATTATGGACCGTATTTATGCTAGTGGATATGGAGATGTAAGAACTGCTAAAAAACAAGTGCACAAATTAGAATTATAGTCTAATTTGATTCATAATAAAGATTTTGATATGTTTGGCTTAAATGAAGAAGCTCCAACAACAGATGAAGTTTATGATTTATTAGCATCTTCTGGCGCGGAAAGTGCTGAAGATAGAACTGTTTTATTGGATTATTTAAGTGGCATAGAAAATTATAAAGATGTTGTACCTCAATTACAAGCTTTAAATTCTTTATCCGAATAGGCTGCGACGATATAGATTAGATTAAATCCTGATATCGAGATATCACGTGAAGAATTAGAAACACAAATTTGGGAAGATTTAAAAGATAGTGGATTAGATGTTGATACTTTAGTTTATATTCATGCCAGTGATGTTGAGTGGGATGAAGAAAGTAAAAAATATGTTGTAAATGAAGCCGCATAGAAAGTCGCAGAAGATTAGGCGAAAGTAGCTAAAGCCCGTGAAAAACAATCAACATTAACTTCTAATAAAGATCTTATGACCGGAGATTCTTTTACAAAAGAAGATTATGACACTTTATGGGCAACAGGTTTATTTGAAACTGCGGAAGATCTTACTGCTTTTATGAAGAGTGGTGCTGCAAGTAGAGCTGCCATTTGGCAACAATTATATGATGAAGCTATTGAAGCAGAATCTGCTGGCTTAGATGCTGCTATTGAAGATGCAAAATCTAGAGCACCAGAATTAGAATAGGCAGTACAAGATTGGTATGATGGCTTAAATGAAAAAGCATTACAACTTAATTTTCTTAATTCTAATGATATAAAAATTAGAAATGGTCAAGAAACATATTCATATTTAGCACAAGAGCGTTGGAATAGACAATAGACTAAAGAAGAAAAACAAGCTATTATTGATGAATATGAAGCTATTATAAATGATCCAAATGCATCTGATGAAACTAAAAATGCATTTGCAAAAAAATATTTGAAAAAAGATAAATGGAGCGATTCTGAAGTATCAGCTTATATGGGCGGAGTTACTTCTGATTTAGCTACAGCAACAAGAGAATGGGAAGAATTAAATGATATTTTGCAAGAAGGCGATAGTTTAATTGCAAGTATGTCAGCTAATCAACAATTATTAACTAATAGTATGAACGAAAAGGAAGCATTAGAATTTTATACTAAATGGTTAGCAGATGTTGAAAAAGCCACAAATGCCTCAACTTCTTTTTCTGAAGCAATTGGTAAATCTGGTTCTATGAGTGCAGAAGCATTAGCAGAATTAGCAAAATATGATGCAGAAGTTGTAAAATTATATAATACAATGAGTTCATCAGAATGGAACAAATATGCTTATACTAAAGCTTTAGAATATTATGATAGTTTATTAGAATTATATGATGAAGATAGTGCAGAATATGCTGCTGCGTTACAGGCTAAAAAAACAGCAAGTTAGGTATATTATGATACTGTATTGGCTGCAGGAAAGGCAATGGTTGACGCACAAATAAGTGAATGGACTAAAATACAAAATGCTGCATCAGATGCTATTTCTTCTATTAAAAATATGTTAACTGATGTAAGTAAAATGGATTTTGTTTCTATCGCAAAATTAAAATAGAATTTATTAGATGCCGGTTTTGCGATGGAAGATATTATTAAATTAATTCAAACATTAGAAGATCCAAATGCGACGGACACTGATAAAATTGTTGAAAGCGCGGTTGCTCAAGGTAATGCTGCCTTAGCGCAATTAACAACATTATATAAAGAACGTCAGATGTATGAAAAATTACAAAGTGGCGATATACAACATACCACTGTTGTTATTGATAATTATTTTGTTAATGGAAAAGCTTCTGATAGACCAATTGAAGGTACTTATAATATTACTTTAGGTGCAGAGTGCAGTTGGCTTCCAGGCAGTAATTTATCTGAAGAATTTGTTGATTCATTATTAACAGCAAGTGCCAATGATGAAAATACAATGAATTTCTTGGTCAAAGCAAATGATGCTGGTGTTAAATTGACTAATTTAACAGCAGAACAAATTTTAGAATTATCTAAATTAGATAAAAAGACTCAACATAAAGTAGTAAATGGTGTGGCTGCATTACAAGATAGTATTAACTTTAGTACTATTAAAGATTGGGATACATTTATGTGGTTAGCATCACTTGAAGATCAGAAAGAAACTAGTAATATAGTTAATGCTGCTGCAAAATTTAATGGTACTGATTTCAATATTACAGAAATGTAGCTATCAACGTTACAATGGATTGCAGAATTAAAACCAGAAGATTTAGAAAAAACACTTACTTATGTAATTAATGCTGGTGTTGAAGGATTTGGTAATCTCGAAGAAGTAATAAATGCCTATTTGGATGAACAAGAATTTGATTCGGACGCGGCGAGACAAATTGAATATGGGCGTTTAATGACATATGCCGTAATGAATTTTGATTCAAGTACCATAGATAAGTTAGATTTAGAACAATTTAAAAATATAGCTATTGAATCTGAAGATTTTACAATTGATATTAATTATCAATTTACATTAAAAGATGGTACAACTGGAATTGAAACTATTGTAGGTGAAGCTGAAGCTAAAGTTGAAGAACATGGTACTGTTATAATTCCTGTTGATGTTGAGCTTGGTGATGAATTAAAAAAATTACTTGGTTTAACTGATCAAAGTCAATTGTTTGCATCAAATACAGATATACTTGAATGGATAGAATCAATGTCCACTATGGGAAGATTGACAGCACCAGCAGATTATACAGCAGGCTCTGCTTATGAAGTTGCAAGAAATGGCGGATTTGATAATGACTGGGTTGTTGGTCGGGATGAACGGCCAATGTTCAGACGAGGTATGAAATTATTAAATCAATATTTGACAGGAGAAATGGATTTAGAAACTGCAAATGGATTATCGTGGAATAATGATGAGGATAGTTTGGGATTTTAGTTTGCAAGAAGATATGTTGATGAAATAATTAATGCAGTTCATAGCGGTGAATTTACAGGCGAAGCAGCAGATGCACTAGCACAAGTTTTAGATGTAGATCTTACACAAGGTGTAGACAGTATAAAACAATAGCTTAAAGAAAATGGCGTATACGAAGTTGGCAAATATATTATGATGGGTATCGCAGCGGGTATTACAAATGAAGGTGAAACTGTAACTTAGGCTCTTGAACGTCTTGGCTTAGGTAATTCTGTTTTAGCGACATTATGTCAAGTTTTTGATATTAGATCTCCTTCTCATTTAACTCAATATATTGGCGAAATGATTATTAAAGGTATTAATGAGGGCATGGAGAATACCCCTATTGATTTTTCTAAAATTGAAGAACATGTATCTTAGGCCTTTAAACATTTGAAAGAACTAACTTAGAAAAATATTGACGAATTAAGCGAAACTGATTAGCAATTAGCAAAATCTTTTACTAAAAAGTTTGGTTTTACTGAAGGCGAATAGATAGATGTAAGTGATGATGAACGGACTAAAGTTGGTGATTATTGGCGACGTCAACGCGCTCATGAAATTGTACAAGATAAATTACAACAAAGTACTAATTCAGAAGATACAGAAGAAACTTATCGCGCTGAAGCAGAAGCAGAAGCTGCTGCAGAATGGGAAGCGATGGAAGAAAAAACTCAAAAATCAATTGTTTTAGCAGATCGATTTATGAAAGAGTATTTTAGTACTGATAGTGAATTTAGTTATATGAATGATGATTCGCTTGATCCTGCTGAAAAAGCTATTACTTCTACAATAATTGCCGCAGCTAAAAAAGCAGCAGAAGATAATGGTAAAAATTGGGATGAGTTAACAGGTACTGAATAGGCTGCACATGTTCAATCAGCTATGACAAAAGAAATGGACACAGTTACTGAAAAAATCAATTCAACTTGGCAAAGTCTAAAATCAACTTGGGAATCTACATTAACATCATTATACAATGCAGAAACAACAAAAGCACAAGAAGTTTTAGATTTATGGGTTTCAACATTTGAGACGATAGGTAAAGCGCGACTTGCTGCAATTAAAGGCGATACACTAATTGAAACTTTCTATAAAAGTGAAAAGGATATGACTACGCTTATCCATCAAATGGTTCAAGCTGGCATCACTGATATAGAAGAAATGTGGAGTTTATTAACAAGTGATAATTATGCAAATGATCCAAGGCTTCAATCAATTTTATCATTAAATAATTATAATATGAGTGACTGGGTAAGTAAACGTAGTGCAGTTGGTAATTCTGCATTTTTGAACTGGGGACCAAATGGTTTATTACCTACTACATATTCTCAATATCAACAAAATGCTAATACAAATTTATCTGAATAGCTTTTAGCTTCTGGCGGCAATTATGAAGAAGTTATTACAAGAACTTTATCTGGTTAGTTAAGCAGATATGATACATTAGTTGCTAAACGCAATGCTGGTAAATTAGAAGATGGTGATTTAGAAGAATTAAATGCTATTGAGGCTCTTTTATCTTCCTTAGCTAATGATGGATTACTTATTCGCGATGGTGATTAGTTTAGTATTGCTGAACAAGATTGGACAAATTCAACTGTTATGCAAGAAATTTGGAAAAAATTTGTTGATACAATTATTGGTGATGAATCTACTTTTTAGACTCTTTGGGAAAAAGAAGCTGCGGCTATGTTCATGCAAAGAGAAACATTGGCGCAACAATTTGAAAGTGAATAGCAAACATAGATAACATCAATTACAGATCAATAGGCTATTGTCCAAAAAGCGCTTGAAAAAGGCGCTGCGAATTTAGAGCGTAATGAGCAAGATGAATTACTTGAAATTATGGATGAAACAGATATTTCTGCTCTTACTGGTTCAGAAGGTATTAAAAAATTACAAAATAAAAACATTGAACTTGGTCAAAGTGCCGATGCTGCATCAAAAAAAGTAAGTGCTTTGACAGAAGCTATTCGCCAAGGTTTTACTGTAAAACAAGAAGAAGATGGCAGTTGGACTGCAACATATTCTACAAGAGCCAATGCTGAAGCAGTAACTGGAGCGATGTTTAATGATTCTAATGTTGATTTATTGCATCGTCCGCAAATTGATGCATCTGAATTAACCGCAGCTGGTTGGGAAGATGCTGGCGAAGGTACTGCTACAGTTTTCACAAGCACTTATAAACTTACAGATTTTAATACTCCAGGATTTGAAGGCAGTGAATATGCTATCAATTGTACACCAATATTACCAAATGGTCAAGTATTATCTCCTGAAGAGTTAGAATCTTATGTAGCAGGTATATTTGAACGTGCTAATGGTGATGTGTCTTAGTTAATGGAATTAGATAAAGTTGAAAACGGTGGTAAAGGTTTATTTATTGGTACATATGAAAATTTAGATTTGGCTTGTGAAAAAGCAGAACGTTTGCATGAATTACAAGAAGAAATTTATTTAGAAGATGAAGAAGAAGTTTTAACTGGTGATGAAATTACTGAACGTTTTGGTGGAGAAACTACCACACATTATGAAGCAGACGCACGAGATGTAAATACATCAACATAGTAGGAAAGACAAACAGCATGGTTACAAGAAACTGATACTGATTTAAGTAAATTAGATGCCTTACAAAAAGAAGTCGCTGATGGTGGAGAAAATCTTAATTCTAAATGGAAAGATTTTATTGACACAATCGACATGTCTGATCCTGTTATTGCTGCAGCAGTTGAAGAATTAGAGCGTGCTGTTGCGGCAGGCGAAGATACAGGTGAAGCTTGGAACAATATGACAGATGCTATTTTACAACATGGTGACGTATTACTTGAAGACAGTACATAGTTGCAAGCATATTTAGATTATTGGTATGAGCAATATGAAATAACAAATAAAGACGGTAAAGTATTAAATGCAGCATCATTGAATTTAATTCGATATGGTAAAGCTGCAAAAACAATGGTAAGTTCTTTGACAAAAGTAAATAAAGCACTTGGCACTGAAGTTGGTACTTTATCTGATTTGCGAAAAGAAGCAAAAAAAGCTGGAAAATCTATGACAGAATTAACAGAAGATATAGAAGATTTAACAGATGAAGAAAGAGAAATGATCAAAGCTTTTGATGAAGGCTATGATGCTATTGAAGGAATTGGAGAAGCTGCCGGTAGTCAGAAAGATGCTTTTTCTAATTTTGATGATGAATTATTAGATACTGCAGTAAATTGTGAAACATTAGAATAGGCAGCAGATTTATTTGCAGATAATTTTATTAATAGCTTAAATAATCTAACAGATGCTGATTTATTAGATAGTGCTGCACAAAATTTCTTTTCTAATGCAGATAACTTTAAAAATGGTGCAATTTCTAGATTGCAAGAAATGGGTATTGAAATTCCTGATAATATGAATTATGTATTTGAAGCCATTGAAGCAGCTGGCGGCAATCTTGCCGAGGTTGACTGGGGTGAAGTTGCAAATACGATGGGCGTAGACCTTTCTTGGATTTTAGAATGTTTACAAGCTATTATTAGTGAATATCAAACAATCAATGGTCTTGAAGAATTTGATCTTTCTGCTGTAATTGCACAAATGTAGTCTGCTTATAATTCTGCATCTAATTTACAAAGTAAATATGGAGGCGGAGGTAGCGGCGGCGGCTCCATTAATAATAATAGTAATAGCGGCAGTTCTAGTGGCAGCAGCAGTAGTTCTGCTAAAAAAGTTCAGTCTTATAAAAAAGGCTCTGATGAAAAAGAACGTTATCATGAAATAACTGAAAAACTAGAACGTCAAGCTAATGCTTTAGAAAGAATTGACAAATTAAAAGAACGTGCGTTTGGAGCAAATAAACTTAAGGCCATTCAAGATGAAATTAATGCACTTGAAAAAGAAAATGAATTATATGCTGATCAAGCAAGATAGGCATCTGTAAATTCAGAAGCAAATAAAAAAATTCTTGAAGGTTATGGTGCAACATTTAATGATGATGGTACTATTAACTACGATGAATACATGGACAAAATTTTAGCTGAATACAATGCTGCAGTTGATGCTTATAATGCTTCTGCTCAAGACGCTGGTGATGAATTAGCTTTACAAAAGGCAGAAGAAATTTATAACGAGGCAAAACAAGCTATGGAAGATTATGAAGAAGATATGGACAAACTTGAAGATGCACAAGAAAAAATGCTTGAAAATCAAAATAAAATATCTGCTGCGATGCTTGAAGGTATTCAATATAAAGTTGAAGTGCAATGGGATTTTAATGATCGTGATGTTAAGTATTTACAATATTTGCGCGATAAATGGGAAGATACTCTTGATAAAGCTGATGAATCAATGCAGTATATGATTGATGAAGCAGCAAAATATGAAGATAATCTTAAATCTCTACAGCAAGAACAAAATGAATTAGATGCGGCATTTGCTGCAGGTACTTTGAATGAAGCAGATTATGCAACAGGATTACAAGATATTAATGATCGAAGTATTGAAATGTTGAATAATTTAGTTACAATTAAAAAATCAATCAAAGAGGCTTATGGTAATGCATTGCAAACAGCTAGCGAAGAACTTGAAAAACATACGGCTGTTTTAGAGCATAGTCGTAATGTTATGGAGCAATATATTGGTTTACAGCAATTGATGGGTCTTGGCGCAGATTATTCTGGATTGAAAAAAATGTATTAGATGCAATTTGATTCAAGCAATTAGAGTTTGGATGCAGCTAAAAAATATCTTGATACATTGAAAGAATCTAGAGCGAAGATTGAAGAACAAATTGCAGAACATGGATGGACTGATGTTCTTACTGAACAATGGAATGAAGTAAATCAAGCAATTATAGATGGCGAAGATGATTTGTTGAGTAAGACAAATCAAACTTTAACTGATGCGCAAAATAAATTTGTAAATACTATGAATGCCATTGTTGATACTTTTGATGAGAAATTGTTTGGTATGAAGGGCGGACTCGCAAAGCTTGAAGATGATTATGCTTATTATCAAGAAGAACAAGCACGTTATCTTTCCACTTCTAGAGAATTGTATGAAGTAGCCAAATTAAATCGTGAAATTGAAGGGTCTCTCTCTGATGCTACGACCAAAGCATCTAAAGAAAGATTGAAAGCATTGAAAGAAGAAATCAATGCAAAGGCTGAAGCTGGACGTCTTACTGAGTATGATGTTCAAATGATGGAACTTCAATACAAGCATGCTCTTGCATTACAAGAACTTGAAGAAGCAAAAAATGCAAAATCAGTTGTTCGTCTTACAAGAGATGAAAATGGTAATTTTGGTTATCAATATACTGCAGACGATCAAAATATAAGCGATGCTGCACAAAAAGTTGATGATGCTTTACAGCAAATTAATGAACTTGCGGCGAATCGTGTTTCTGAAATGGAACAAGCGGCTGTATAGGCTGAGCGCGGATACCGTGATGCTTTACTTGAAATTGCTCAAGATACTACTCTTACTCTTGAAGAACGTCAAGCAAAGATGGAAGAACTTACAAGACGCTATGCTGAAACAATGCAGTTCAATCAAGAACAATATAATAATGCAACAAGTGCATTACTTACAAATCAGCAATATGTTTATGAACGTTATGGTACTAGTATAATGACCAATACTGGTATGGTTTAGGATCAAATGAGCAATGCCGTTGCAGCGATGATGGCTAAAACCACTGATTATGCTACATTTTTACAAGAACAAATGGCTGAAGGTGGAGCAATTCATGATGCTCTTGAACAATATAAATCTGATATTGAGTTAGTAAATACCACATCTGGTCTTGGTGGCTGGACCGGTATGACTGCTACTGTTGATACTTTTAGAGAAGCTAATGAAGCTGCAAATGAAGCAATCAAAGAAACTATTGATACAATGTCCGAAACGATGGCTAATATTTCTGATGTAACTGAAGCGTGGGAAGATCATGCTAGTGTACTTGAAAAAGTCATTGCTGATTATGAAAAATTAGCAACTGATAGCGCAGATGCTTTACGTAAACTTGGTGGTAATATTGCTGGTACAGGCGTTGGAGCATCAGAAGGTGCCGCCGGTACAAATCCAACAGCTGATTCTGAATAGTGGATGTATATTTGGGGCGCCGGTGGATTTAGCGGAACTTGGTCTGGTTATGATAGTGAAAGTGCTGCTAAAAAGGCAGCTAAAGCCGATATTCGTCAAAAGATTATGTCTACATTATAGGCAGGAGAAACTGATGCTGAAACCGCTGCGAATAAAGCTAGACTTGAAGCAATTGTTGCCTAGGCCGATGGAACTATTCAAATAGAGAAATATAAACATGGTGGTTTGATTGATTATACTGGACCAGCTTGGGTTGATGGTAGTTTGAGCGAGCCTGAATTGATGTTGAATTCTACTGATACACACAATCTTTTACAAGCAGTCAATTTCATTCGTCAAATTGACATGGAAACACTTGCTGGACTTTATGAAGCAATAAATGAATCAACCATGGGTATGATGTATAATATGGGTAATATTCAAGCTGCATATGGTCTTGGTGCTCCAGAAGAATTACAACAAAATGTACAAATTACCGCAGAATTCCCGAATGCAACAGACAGAAATGAAATCGCTGGAGCATTTGAGGATATTATTAATCTTGCGGCGCAATATGCTAGCCGTAGGACATAAAATTGATGGGTGGATTACAATAATCCACCCATTTTATTTTTTAATATATGTTAGACAATGAGAAAAAGGAGTTGAGTGGTTTGGCTTTTAAAACAGATGATTTGTTTGAAGCTGTTGACACTCTGATCAATAGCAG
>JAEEGL017146208.1_pt1 | contig 15759 bp, 10 predicted proteins | sample 9134231 | NCBI WGS metagenome assembly JAEEGL01 (sample SAMN16246548, study PRJNA631951) | gut metagenome | biome: gut microbiome; feature: rumen; material: fiber-attached | host: Bos | place: Iran: Karaj | collected 2018-10
AAAAATAGTATTCGTAGATTACAGCATCTGTCGTTGTCATAGGCTTAAACGTCGCGATGCATATCAAAGCAATGCCGATGCCAATGAGGAACAATAACTTCTGCCACGACTGCATGTAGTCTTCCAGGAAAGCCAGAACAACCACAATAGCAAATATGGACAGAATTAATATGTTCATCATGAGTGCTGCAATGCTTTCTTGTTCTGTGCAATGATATATGCTGTGCAGGCAAGGCAAGCAACAAATATCAAAGCTAATGTGATGAACATGCGTTTGGGGCCTGCTGGCTTCTGAGGCACAGAAGGACCTTGCAGCACGGTAATTACGGGAGTGGCTTCCTGTAGTTTTGCCTTGGCGCCTTCTAATTTCTGAGTGATAGCAGAAAAGGTCTGGTATTTCAGCGTCTTATCATTGGACAACGCCTCAAGTCGTGCCTTTGCTGTTTCGTTAACGATGTCCCAATTGGCATCCACTGCAGCAACATAGCGTTCATTGCTTTCTTCATAATCAGCCTTGGTCTGATCATAAATACGCTGAGTGTATTCCAAATCGTTGCGGGCTTTTTTCGTGCGGTAGTCCAGGATGAAGTCCTGCAGCCTGTTGCTGACTGTGTCTGCAATCAGGGCACACACCAATGGGTCCAAATCCTTCACGGTGACGGAAACGACACCCGTCTTTTTGTCGTAGTCGCAATAAATTTTGTTGCAGATGATTTGCGAAACATCATGCTGCTCCTTGCTTAGCAGGAAGGCGGGAGAGAAAGTTTTTCCTTGCGTTTCGGAAACGCTAACCTTTGGACCATCCGACTTAAATGCTTTCATCACCATCCCGACGAGCTTCATGTACCATACTTCATCGTTGTGCTTCAGCAGGTAATTGTAATACGTAGTGGTCAGTTCACCGTCCATTGTGGTAATCTCAACAGAGAACATGGAGACAATGAAGTCGTTGGATGTCATCAAATCGGGATAGAGTTTGGGCGAGATGGCATCGTCGGTCTTGTCCATCTCACCAGTGCCAAGCGAACTCATCAGTGAGTTCAGGCTACTGTTGTTTGTGCCCTCGGGAGCCAGCATCACCTTGCAGGTGTAGTAACGAGGTATTGTGAACACAAAGACCAATGAGAAGATGATGGCACCTACTATGCAATAGGCATACAACTTCCATTTCTTTAGCAGTAGGGGAACAATTACTGTTAGGTCCAATATGCTGTCTTTTTTCTCTTCCATATTTCTTCCTGTGGGTATGTCAAACGTTAAATGGTCAAATGGTAAATAAAATCATCTTCTCAACGCGGCAATGACTACAGCGCCGACGGTGGAGAGTGTGCTGACACCTGCCAAGACCATAGGTACCTTTTGGGAGTCAACCTGTTTGTCTTTCTTCGTAGGTACGACGATTTCGCAACCAGGTTTGATACTACCCTTATTCAGTCGGCTCACCTGTCCGTTGGCATATATGATAAATGCTTTTCTGCGCAATCCCCGATGACCGATACCTCCTGCCTGGTTGATATAGTATGAAGCAGACTTGTCCTTGACATATGGTACCGTGTTGGGATACAGCACCTCACCGCTGATACGAACGGTATTGTTACGTTGTGGAATTTCTATTCGGTCTCCATTGCGCAGGAGAATGTCTTTGTCGCAGCCTGGACGCTTCAATGCCTCGGTCAAGTCGATACCTACGGAATATCTGTCTTTAATGACGATTTTGTCAATATCTACAGTGTCGGTGCTGTGCGCCATCTCTAACAGTTGCCTTGCACGTTCCCTTTCATCTTGTGTGATGGCTCGGGAAAAACGTGCTCCTTCGGCAAATCCAGACTCTGTAAGTCCGCCTGCGCGTTTTATCAAATCGCTCAGATGCTCGTCTCTGCTCTTTAGACTGTAGTTGCCGGGATATTTGACTTCACCACTAATCTGCACTATCGTGATATCGGCATATTCGGGGTTTCGCTTGATGGTGATGACGTCGAACGGCTTTAACATGAAATCCTGACCTTCTTTTACCAGCAGTCCGCTTTCGACATTAAATGTAAATAGCTCTGCCTTTTTCTTGTATGTGGGGTCGTGCTCGTCGGTGTATTGCATACGACGTGCTATCTCAATGTTGCTGAGCATTGCTTCTTCCCTCAGTCCGCCTGCAGCTACAATAGCATTCTCCAATGTCATGCCTTCAACATATTGATAAGAACCCGGCCTTGCAATTGGACCATAGATGTAATATCTGCGTGACTTGTTGATGATTTCGTCTGATGCTACTGTCAGAGAGTCTTCGTTTTCCAGAACAACATCGGGAGAATTGCCGGAAAGGATGCCTGCCAGGTCAATGCTGATAGACCTGCGGGTTCGGTTTTCGTTTCTGCGAAACAATACTGCGCGGTTGGTGAAAGCATCTTCCTTCACTCCGCCCGCTTTCTCTATTAAGGAGCGAACGCTATTGCAATCGTTAGCAATTTCATAATGTCCGGGATAGAACACTGCACCGCTCACCTGAACCATGTTTTGGTATCTGCCTATGATGTTCTTGACACCGACGATATCGCCATCCATCAGTTTAAAAGAGGAAAAGTCCCATTCTTCGACGGTGTGTACAGTAAGTCCTTCATCGCTTTTGCGCTCGACACTAATGGTGCTTTTGTTGGCTGTGCTCTTGTATCCGCCAGCGTATGCCAGCAAGGAATTCACTGTTTCCCCTTCTTTCATCTCATAGTACATGGGACGCTTGATGGCACCCTGAATGAAGACAAGGGCATCGTATGTACCGACAATGATGGCATCGTTGTCCTGAAGCATGACGTTTCCTGTTAGCTTGCCGTTGAAGATGTAGTCATAGACATCGATCTTGGAAACAATCTTGCCGTTACGGCTCACCTTGATGTTGCGCAGAGTGCCAATGTCAGTAACGCCACCAGCCAGGTACAGCGCATTAAAGACCGTGGCGAATGCAGACAGCGTGTAGGTGCCAGGACTAATGACCTCGCCCAGTACGTTAACCACAACGGTACGTGTCTGTCCCACAGTCAGCTTGATGCTGGATCCCTGATAGTGCTGTCCCATCTCGGCGCTCACCTTTGCCTGAGCCTGGTCGATAGTCAACCCTGACACGGTAACAGGGCCAATCTTCTCAACAATAATCGTTCCTTCGGGTGAGACCTCATATTTCTTACTGCTTTGCGATGTGCCGTAGATATCAATTAAAACCTCATCGCCAGGCCCTAAAACATAGTTGGCGGGGGTGGCGATGTTCATGTTCGGCTCGAACGACAAATTGTCATTTTGGAATATGTCGTGACCGAAAATATGCTTGCCGCTTATAAAGCTCTTATCTGAGAATCTTGCTTGTGCGTCGCCATTTGCCTGTCGAGTGCGGTTTTTTACGCCTGTAGAGCCACTGCCATCAGCTATGGTGAGACTGCCGCCTGTGATTTGAGCTGACTCATATCGTGCCTTCAGTCGTAACAGCTGATCCCTCTTCACCCCTTTATTCTGAAGTTCCGATAGGACGGCAGCAGGAGTCTTGCCGGCTTCGTGTTGCTGCTTGGCGTATGCTACTACTTCTTCGTCGCTCATCTGTGCCGATACCTTACTTGTGGCAAACATAGCAAGCATCAAGGCAAATATAATTTTTTTCATGTATGTATTTATGTATGTTTTTGTATATTGTTAGGTTTGTTGTTTCTTTTGGTCCTAAGTCCCCTTTATAGGTAACTGTGCTGCAAAGGTACGCAAAATTATTTAAAATAACGCACGCGAGCGTATTTTTATTGCGTAAAAACCAGTGAGACAAAAAAATGTATGAATAATTTTGCGTTTCTCGATAATCTTCGTACCTTTGCAGTCAAATAGACATTGCACGTTACATCGTAAGGGATGAGTCAAGACAGCAACAGCAGATTGGCTAAGAATACAATTGTATTGTATTTTCGTATGGCCTTCCAGATGGCGGTGTTCCTATATACGTCGCGAGTGGTGTTGCGTATGCTGGGTATTCAGGACTACGGTATATACGATGTTGTTGCAGGCATCGTTGTTATGCTAAGTTTCCTAAATAACAGTTTGACAACGTGTACTCAGCGCTTCATTACCTTTGCTTTGGGGAAAGGAGACCATACATATCTGAACAAAGTATATTCAATCAGTATTGGCATACATGTAATTATGGCATTGCTTGTCCTGATTCTGGGCGAGACGGTGGGGCTGTGGTATGTGTTGACGCAGCTGGTTTTTCCACCAGAGATGCTTTGGTCGGTCATTGCCTGTTACCAATGTTCATTGGGGATGGGTATGCTGTTGATTGTCAGCATTCCCTACAATGCCACGATTATTGCTTACGAGCGAATGACGGCCTATGCCGCTATTACCATCATGGATGCTGTGCTAAAGTTGGGTGCTGCTTCAGCTCTTTGTATGTTTGCTGAGGGTGAACGACTGGTGCCGTATGCTTTGCTGATGCTTGGTGTTGCGCTCATTACACGTGTTTCCTACAGTATATATTGCAAATGGGCAATCCCCAGACTTCGGTTCCGTTTTTACCGTGAAGGGACTATTGTTCGGGAAATGCTGTCCTTCGCTGGCTGGAGCACGTTTGGCAATGCATCGATAGCATGTAACACGCAGGGCTTGAACCTTGTGCTCAACAGCGTGGGCGGCCCAGCAGTGAATGCGGCGAGAGGCGTGGCATTCCAGGTACAGATGGCGGTGACGCAGTTCGTTGCCAGCTTTCAGACTGCCATCAATCCGCAAATAACCAAGACGTATGCACAAGGGGATGTGGATCAAACCAGACAACTGGTGCTGCGTTCGTCTCGCTTGTCGTATATGCTGATATTACTTATCACTGTGCCTTTGCTGTTGGCTGCACCTTTTGTGCTGAAGTTATGGCTTGGTCTTGTACCCGACCACTCGGTAGCTTTCATGCGGCTGATGCTGTTGGTGTCGATGGTAGATGCTATTGCCAACCCTATGATGGTAGCTGCTGCCGCAACAGGAAATATCAGGAAATACCATATTTGTATTGGCACCATCCTGCTTCTCACCTTGCCCATTGCACTGATCTGTGTCAAGTATTTCCATATGCCTGTTGAGACTGTCTTTGTGATTCTGCTGGCGATGACGATTCTTGCCCAGTGTGCTCGAATGATTTTATGCAAGGAACTTTTCGGACTTAGTGTGACTGACTTCTGCCGTCAGGTGCTTGTTAGGGTTCTGTTGGTGTCGGTATTTGCTGTCGGCCCACTGTTGCTGCTTTTCCAGTATGTAGATGATATATGGACAGCCGTTGGCGCTTGTGTCCTGTCGGAGCTTTGGCTTGTCGCCATTATTGGTGCGATGGGATTGCAACAAGACGAACGGATGTTTGTGCTAAAGAAACTGAAGATAAGAAGATGAATAAAGTGATATTTAAGCCTTTCGTAGCGTTAGCCTCGCTATGGGGTAGTTTACTCCCAGAAAAGATTGTACTGTTATGGCAGAGTTTGCGTGACGAATGCTATGCTGCCTATCTCAAGCATTTTTTTGTCGGAGCAGAAAATCTGATAATCGGCGGTTCCCCTGTGCATTTTATTGGAGGGAAGTATATCAAGCTTGGGAAGAGTGTGACATTGAGAAGACATGTAGAACTCATAGCCGTTTATCAATGGGAAAATAGCAGTCAGACGTTTACTCCGCAAATTATCTTGGGAGATAATGTCGTACTGGCTCCATACACACGTATCGGCTGCATCAACAAGGTTGAGATAGGCGAATGGACCACAACGGGGCAGCATGTCTATATCACAGACCATACGCACGGCGATGTGTCTTACGAACAGTTGAACAGACCTCCACGCTATCGTCCGCTCTATTCCAAAGGACCTGTCAAGATTGGGGCATACGTACACATCGGCGAGAACTGTTGCATCATGCCTGGCGTGACTATTGGCGATCATAGTGTGATTGGTGCTGGCTCTGTTGTTACTCATGACATTCCACCCTACAGCGTTGCTGTGGGAAACCCGGCAAGAGTGCTGAAGACAATAACCAATAATACAAACTAAGGTTTGTGGATGATGTACACTGACTGGACAAATGCCCAGTCAGTGTACAGTGGAAGATTCCATTATTGTAGGGGATTCCATCCCTGTGCTTTGAGTTCAAACTCCTGATTGTCGCGTGTAACCAGTGTTTGGCCGAATTTCTTGTCGGTTATATGACCTATGAGGTGCACATCGTCCAGTTCCTTTACTTTATCGAGGTCGCCAATGGGTACGGTGAACAGCAGTTCGTAGTCTTCACCGCCATTGAGAGCGCAAGTGGTTACGTTCATGTTCAACTCTTCGGCCATGACGGCTGTTTGGTAGTCAATGGGTATCTCCTTCTCGAAGATGCGGCATCCTACACCGCTTTGCTTGCAAATGTGCATAAGCTCGCTGGAGAGACCATCGCTAATGTCCATCATTGCTGTTGGACGTATGCCTGCCTCGCGCAACTTTTGGATGATGTCGCCTCGCGCTTCTGTCTGCAACTGACGCTGAAGTAGATATTCCTTTCCTGCAAAGTCCGGGCTGAAGTGTGCCAATTCCTCAAGGGCTTTCTTGTCGCCTCTATTCTTGGCATCGTTCACCTGACTATAATATACGCTCTTTTCACGTTCAAGCAGTTGTAGGCCCATGTAGGCAGCACCAAGGTCACCGCTGACACAGATAAGATCGGTATCTTTGGCACCATTGCGATAGACGATATCCTCTTTGCGGGCCTCGCCAATACAGGTAATGCTGATGGCTAAGCCTGTATAGGAAGAGGTGGTGTCGCCTCCGACAATGTCGACGTTCCATTTGTCACATGCCAGTCGGAGACCTTCGTAAAAGGTTTCCACGTCCTCGACGGAGAAACGCTTGGAAAGCGCCATAGAGACGGTAAGCTGACGGGGTGTGCCGTTCATGGCAAAGATGTCGCTGATATTGACCATAGCCGACTTGTAACCCAGGTGTTTCAGGTCGATATAGGTAAGGTCGAAATGTACCCCTTCCATGAGCATATCGGTAGTGACTAACACTTGGCTGTTGGGATAGCTGAGTACAGCGCAGTCATCGCCCACACCTTTCTTTGTGCTCTCGTTCTTCAGTTCAATATCTTTTGTCAATCGGTCGATAAGACCGAATTCTCCTAATTTTGAAATTTCCATTAGTGGTTGCTTTTATGGGTCCTACAGGTCTTATAAGTCCTATGGGTCCTATAGGACCTATAATTAATTATTTTTAGCTGCGCTTTATCATCTCCCGCATGAGTTCGGTCATAACAGGCTGTGCTTTGTTTGCAGCCTCCTGTACTTCCTCGTGACTAACTTCAACGGGAATGTCGAAACCGCCTAAGTCGGTAACAATGCTAACACCAAACACACGGATGCCGCAGTGGTTGGCTACAATCACTTCAGGGACGGTTGACATGCCTACGGTATCGCCGCCTAAGATGCGGTACATGCGGTATTCGGCAGGTGTCTCGAAGGTAGGGCCTTGTGTGCCTAAGTATACACCATATTGCAAACGGATATTCTTCTCGCGGGCTATCTTGCCGGCCAACTTAATAAGTTGCAGGTCGTAAGCCTGATGCATATCAGGGAAACGAGGTCCCGTGGGGAAGTTCTTGCCTCGCAATGGGTGCTCAGGGAAGAAGTTAATATGGTCGGTGATGACCATGATGTCGCCTATTTTGAAGCCAGGGTTCATGCCACCAGCTGCATTCGACACAAACAGGGTTTTGATGCCGAGTTCGTACATCACACGAATAGGGAAGGTAACCTCTTTCATAGAGTAGCCTTCGTAGTAGTGGAAACGGCCTTGCATGGCCATGATGTCAACGCCCCCTAATTTTCCGAAAATGAGTTTTCCACTGTGCCCCTCAACGGTAGAAACAGGGAAATTGGGTATTTCTGAGTATGGGATTTCGAGCGTGTCAGTTATTTCTAAAGCTAATTGTCCGAGGCCTGTCCCCAGTACTATTGCTGTCATCGGACTTGTTGACATCCTTTTTCTTAACCAGGATGCTGTTTCTTGAATTTTTTCGTACATAGCCAATAATTTTTTCGTTAAACGTATCTTCCTGATCCAGCAAGAATTGAATTTTTATGGGAAGTGCGAATAGGGATTGACGCACATCGTTACTGAGTCCGCTAACTATGTGCAGACGGGCTGCATCTTTCTCAGTGGTGATGATGATACGTGGTTCAGCCATCGATTGGAAAGTCTCGTTAATGCGCTGAATATCTTTCTTGTTGAACGCATGGTGGTCAGGGAAGGAAAGGGGCATGAGTGAGCCATAGTCAGGCACTAACAGTTTAATGTCTTCGCAGATGTGCTCTGGTGAGGCAATACCTGTAAGTAGTATAATGTGATACCCTTTGAGCGATGCAAAATCCAGTGCTTTGGTTGCATCTTTGAATACTGGTACTAAGTTGTTATACTGTAGCGTAGTAAAGAACATGCGCTGGTAGGGATAGAGGTTCATGGCTTTGGTAATAACACGGAACTCCATGGGCTTCAATTCCTTTGGACACTTGGTGATGAGCACAATGTCGGCACGATCTTTAGCGCTAAGCGGTTCGCGCATTCTGCCAGCGGGCAACAACGTGTCGTAGATGATGAGGCGATGGTAGTCGACCAGTAGTATGTTTACACCGGGTTTTACGTAGCGATGTTGGAAGGCATCGTCAAGCAGCACCACGTCGGGTGCAGATGGTTGCTGTTTGAGCTGGTTAATGCCATGTACGCGGTCTTTGTCGACCGCTACTGTGATGCTAGGGTACTTGCATTTAATCTGGTAGGGCTCGTCACCAATGTCGCTGGCTGTAGATTGCTCGTTGGCAATGATAAATCCTTTTTTCTTGCGTTTGTAGCCTCTGCTCAACACAGCTACATTGCATTTGTCTTTGAGTAATTGTATGAGATACTCTACATGAGGAGTCTTTCCTGTGCCACCTACAGTGATGTTACCCACAGAGATAATGGGTATGTCGAAGGCATAGCTCTTTAGCACGCCCATTTCAAAGAGCATGTTACGAATGCTAATAGCAACACCGTAGCACCAACTAAATGGGCGCAGCCAACTGTTGATTTTAATGAAGTCGCCTTCCATCCTTTTTCCTTGACGTTATAACGTTGTTACAATAATGCGTTGTTATTTTATATTGGTAGCAAACGGCAGACGAGCCTGTAAGTGATTGCGTTGCTGATCCATGCGGAGCTCCATAATGGGTAGATAGAGATCGCCCAATACTGCACGCATCTCGCTGTCAAGATAGCTGCCCTTGTTGTCATCGTTAAATAACCTGTCGGTCCAGTCTGTTTTGTCGGGATAGTTGCTGGTGTGATATTCTTCAAGTTTAGCCAACTCGGCAGCTTTCTTTACGGCATCGTCAAGCGAGCCAATCTTATCAATTAGATGGATTGAAAGTGCATCAGTAGCCAACCAAACGCGTCCCTGCGCAATCTCATGTACTTCATCGCGGGTCATGGCGCGACCTTGGGCAACAATGTTGAGGAATGTCTCGTAGCCGCGGTCTACATATCCCTGCATGTTGCGTATCTCTTCAGCATTATCGTTCGACATAACCAGGTTCTCTTCATAATCGGTGAAACGGTTGGTCTTTACACCATCGAAGGTAATACCCAACTTGTCAGTAACAAGTCCGGTGAGGTTGGGAATAAGTCCGAAAATTCCGATGGAACCAGTAATTGTTGTAGGTTCTGCATAGATGCTGTTGGCTCCAGCACTCATCATATAGCCGCCTGAGGCTGCTACACCACCCATAGATATGACTACGGGCTTCTTCTCCTTCAGCAACTGAATGGCATGCCAAATCTGTTCAGAAGCGACAGCACTGCCACCAGGTGAGTTGACACGAATAACCACTGCCTTCACATCATCGTCCTCGGCCAGTTCATGGATGTCTTTCACTGTCTCACTTCCTACAATGGCATGACTGTTCATAAAACCAGTAAGGGGCTGGTCGACAATCTCTCCATAAGCATAGTAAACAGCTACTTTTCCACCATTGTCTTTCTCTTTTGCGTTGATGTTCAGCACCTCGCTTAGAGTCAGTTGGTTGATGTCGTCGTCCTCATCAATCTGTAACTTCGCTTTCACCACCTTCTTGATTTCCTCTGGGTACATTACCCCGTCAATCAGGTGCGCTTTCATGTAGTCGTCGGTCTTGGCAAATACGATGATGCTGTCATTGGCTAACTGATTCAGCTGGTCGGCAGTGACCTTGCGACTGGTAGCCATATCGTTGAGCATGTGCTTCCAAATGCCTTGTAGATAAGTAATACACTGCTCTCGGTCGTTCTCGCTCATGTCTTTGCGGGTAACACTTTCCACAGCGCTCTTATACTTGCCTACACGGGTTGCCTGATATTTGATGCCCAACTTCTCGTAGAGGCCTGTCATATACTGATTTTTTCCACCCATGCCTTTAAAATCAATCATACCGGTCTTGTTCAGGAATACTGAATCTGCTACAGAGGCCACGTAGTAGCTGGTCTGCATATACTGGTCAGCATAAGCGATAATCCATTTGCCACTTTTCTTGAATTCAGCCAGTTCGTCGCGAATCTGCTGTGCTGTGGCTGGTGAGTCGAACGACATTATTCCCCCTTCAATATAGATGCCTTTGATGTCCTCCTGTTCCTTGGCAATGCGAATAGCCTTGATAATATCGTCAAGACCCATTTCCTGCATGTCTGCCTGTCCGAGCAAACTGTTCAGCGGGTTGTTGTCTTCTGTACGTTCGTTGACAATACCGTCCATCTTCAGCACGAATACTGAATTGCTTTCAACTTTTGTGGTTGCTGAACTGCTGGCAATCATTCCTATGAGCGTAATAACGAAAAGTATGCCTGTTATAACAGAGAGCAATACAATGCCGCACATAGTGGCTAAGGTAAATTTGATAAAATCTTTCATTGCTTGTATTTTTTTTGATATTTGGCCACAAAGATAGTGCTTTTTTCTGACAAAACGTATTTTTATTTCTATTTTTGTGAGAAATAGCTATTCTGTTCGGGCTTTTTTTGTTACCTTTGTCACGGAAACAAATCAAAACGTATTTTTCAATGGAGAAACGACTCATTTGCGGATTCATGTTGGTGTTGACTTGCATGATGGTTCTGGGAAAGAAAACAGTAGTGAAACAAGATGTGTGGCCTGACGGAACACCGGTTGACGCTTGGTTTAGTGATACCTCACGTGTGGATGTGTCGACACTGGGTAAGCATTACGATGTGACGAAGTATGGTGTGAAGAACTACAGTGAACAGGTACAGACGGAGAAACTACAGGCTGTGATAGACCTTGCTGCCCAAGAGGGTGGGGGCGTGATAGTTATTCCCAGAGGATTCGTGGTGAGTGGCTCGCTCTTCTTCAAGCCTGGTACGCACCTGCTGATTGAGGAAAACGGTGAGTTGCGTGGTTCAGAACGCATTCGCGACTTCAAGCTGCTAAAGACTCGTATGGAGGGACAGACGCTGAACTACTTTGCTGCATTGGTGAATGCTGATGGTGTGGATGGATTTACTATTACCGGACCTGGTACTATTAATGGTAATGGACAGCCCTATTGGGAAGAGTTCTGGATTCGCAGACAGTATAATAAGAACTGCACGAACCTGGAGGCAATGCGTCCTCGTAACGTGTACATCTCTAATAGTAAAAATGTAACAGTGCAGGATGTGCGCATCATCAACTCTCCTTTCTGGACTAATCATCTTTATAAATGTGAGAATGTGCGTTATCTGGGATGTTACATCTTTGCTCCTTTCGATAATGTAACCCCCGTTGACCCCAAGCGTGGTGCTCCTTCGAGCGATGCCATCGACCTTGATGTGTGTAAGAACGTGCTTATCTCAGGTTGTTTCATGAGTGTGAACGACGATGCTGTGGTGCTGAAAGGTGGTAAGGGCACTTGGGCCGATAAGGATGCCGATAATGGTCCCTGTGAGAATATCATTGTGCAGGACTGTACCTATGGTAAGGTGCATGGCTGTATGACGCTGGGTTCTGAGTCGCTACACGACAAGAACGTGATGCTGCGTCGCTGTTATGTGAAGGATGCCAGTCGTGTTATATGGCTGAAGATGCGCCCAGACACTCCCCAGCATTATGAATATGTTACAGTATCGGAACTGACTGGCAACTGCAACTCATTTCTGGTAGTGCGCCCTTGGACACAGTTCTTTAAGCCTGAGAATCGTGAGGATATGCCTCTCTCTCAGTGTAACAACATTACTATTCGCGACATAAAGATGGATTGTAAGAACTTTTTCGATGTAGGCACGTCGGATAAGTACAAACTGATAGATTTTACCTTTGAGAATATCCATATAACCGACCAAAAGAAGGCATTCGATCCTACTCTGATTGAGAACTGTAAGGTGAAGGATGTCGTCATTAAATAAGTAGAAAACGAACATGATAAAACTATTTGTTCCAGGACGTTTGTGCCTCTTTGGCGAACATAGTGACTGGGCTGGACATTATCGCACCATGAACGCCAATATCGTTCCTGGTGCGGCTATTGTAACGGGTATTGAACAGGGTATCTACGCTGAAGTAGAGAAGTCGACACTGTTTGAGGTGCAGAGCACAGCACCAGGTATGGATGGCGGGTGGCACGACTTTGCCTGCAGGATGGATGAGCAGGAATTGAAGCGTATAGCCAGATCGGGCGATTTCTTCTGCTACTGTGCAGGTGTGGCTTCCTATATGCTAGAATGGTATAAGGTGGGGGGCGTGCGTATCAACATTACTGATATGACCCTGCCCATGAAGAGCGGACTGTCGTCTTCGGCAGCCATTTGTGTACTGGTGGCACGTGCATTCAACCAGCTGTATAACCTGAACCTCAATACCATGGGTGAGATGAATATCGCTTATGTGGGTGAGTTGCGCACGGCAAGCCGTTGTGGACGATTGGATCAGGCTTGCGCCTTTGGCGTGAAACCTAACCTAATGACCTTCGATGGCGATGAGGTAGAGGTACAGGCATTGAACGTGAAGAAGCAACTGTACTGGGTGTTTGCTGACCTCTGTGGTGAAAAAGATACGATTAAGATTCTGTCCGATCTGAACAAGGCTTATCCCTTTGCCCAGAACGAGCAGGAACAGGCAGAACACGATGCTTTGGGTAAACAGAACCAGGAGTTTATTGAACGTGCTGTGAAATATATGGCTGAGGGCGATCGTGAGGCCTTGGGAAAACTGATGACAGAAACGGAGGAGGTGTTCGACCGACAGATAATGCCGATGTGTCCCAGTGAGCTGACATCACCCAAGCTCAAGGCAGTGCTGGCCGATGAGTATATTAAATCACTGACCTTTGGAGGCAAAGGTGTGGGCTCGCATGGCGATGGCTCAGTACAGTTCTTGGCACGTAATGCTGAAATGCAGCAGCAGTTGGTTGACTATCTGACAGAGAAGGGCATGCCTGCCTATACACTTACCATCAAGCCTGTTCACACGGTTCGAAAGGCCGTAATACCTGTGGCTGGATTTGGAACCAGGCTCTATCCTGCCACTCGTGGCTTGAAGAAAGACTTCTTCCCCATTCCCTGTCCAGATGGAATGGTACGCCCCGTTATTCTCATTCTGTTGGAAGAGTTGATAAATTGTGGTATTGAAGAGGTGTGTCTGGTGCTGGGTGGTGAGGAGGAACGTCAGATGTATGCCGACTTCTTTGAACGTCCGTTATCAAGCGAACATTTGCGTAAACTGAATGCTGAAAGTCAGGAATATGAGAACCACATACTTGACATAGGCAAGCGTCTGAGATATGTGTACCAAAAAGAGAAACGAGGCTTTGGTCATGCTGTTTATCAGGCAGCCGAGTTTGCACATGGAGAACCTGTTCTGCTGATGTTGGGCGATACGCTTTATCGTACTACTTCGAATAAACCATGTGCCTTGCAGTTGATTGAGGCATATGAGCGCACAAACATGATGACCGTAGGATTGTATCCTGTTCCTGTAGGAACGGTGAGCCACTTCGGAATTATGAGTGGTGTGTGGGAAGACAAGAACTGTACGACGCTGAATGTAACCATGTTGCACGAAAAGCCAAAGGCTTCTTATGCTGAGGAGTTCCTGGGTGTGCGCAATCAGAATGGTGAGAAGGAATACTGTTCTGTATTCGGACAGTATATTCTAACGCCTGAAGTGTTCCGTCAGTTGGAAGAAGACATACGTAAGGCCGATGAAGAGGGCGACTATATTCGTGAAATAGAACTTACCTCAGCTTTGGATGCCGTACGTCAGCGTGACGGTATGATAGGTATTCGTTTGAAAGGCGAGCGTTTTGATATGGGTAACCCTGGCGCACTAGTCGATACCATTGCCAAATTTAGTAAAAACTCATAAGGCACATTGTAACGCTATCAGAGAAACGGCTTTTCTCTATGGAAGAAACGGCCTATCGCTGATAGAGAAACGGCATGTTGCTATGATAGGCCTCGCATGGTAAGTGATATGCGATTGCGCCGATGGTCTATCTCTAATACCTTGACTCGGACGTGCTGGTGAAGTTTCACCACATCGTTCGGGTCTTTTACGTATTTGTCGGCTAACTGCGAGATGTGTACAAGCCCGTCTTGATGCACACCGATGTCAACGAATGCACCAAAATTGGTGATGTTGGTTACAATGCCAGGAAGCTCCATCCCTTCTGTCAAGTCGTCAACAGTTTCAATACCTTTGGCAAACTCAAACTCCTCTATTTGTTCACGTGGGTCACGTCCCGGCTTCTCCAACTCCTTCATGATGTCGGTTAGTGTGGGCAGGCCAATCTCAGTCGTTACGTACCTTTTTATATCTATGTGTGCGCGAAGTTCCTTATTGGCTATCAGGTCTTTTACGGCACAGCCCTGATCCTTAGCCATTTGCTCCACCACAGCATAGCTTTCAGGGTGAACGGCACTGTTGTCGAGCGGATTCTTGGTGCCAGGTATGCGTAGGAAACCTGCACACTGCTGAAAAGCAGAAGGACCAAGACGAGGCACCTTCTTCAGTTGTGAACGAGAGGTGAAAGGACCGTTCTCCTTGCGATAGTCAACAATGTTCTTTGCCAGCGTAGGACCAAGTCCGCTAACATATTGAAGAAGGTGACTAGATGCTGTATTCAGGTTCACACCCACTGAGTTTACGCAAATCTCTACAGTCTGGTCGAGCTGTTTCTTCAGCTTGCTTTGGTCAACATCGTGTTGATATTGTCCAACACCGATGCTCTTTGGGTCAATCTTCACCAATTCTGCCAACGGATCCATGAGTCGACGGCCTATACTTACGGCACCGCGAACGGTAACATCTTCATCAGGAAACTCGTCGCGAGCCACCTTCGATGCGGAATAGACTGAAGCACCGTCTTCACTAACAACGAACAGCTTCACTTCTTGTTCCTTCCCAGCATTCGAGGGAAGTTCCTTTAGTACATCCTCGACAAAACTGCGTGTTTCTCGCGAAGCAGTGCCGTTACCAATGGCAATGGCCTCAATATGATAGTTCTTCAGCATCTGCTGCACATGAACAGAGGCTTGCATACGACGGTTTACTGGCGGGTGGGGGAAAATGGCTTCGTGGTACAACAGGTTGCCTTGATTATCAAGACATACCACTTTGCATCCTGTACGGAAGCCAGGGTCGATTCCCATCACACGCTTCTGACCAAGAGGGGCACCCAGCAAGAGCTGTCGTAGGTTCTCAGCAAACACATGAATGGCTTCATCGTCGGCT
>JAEEGL011956011.1_pt1 | contig 15758 bp, 10 predicted proteins | sample 9134231 | NCBI WGS metagenome assembly JAEEGL01 (sample SAMN16246548, study PRJNA631951) | gut metagenome | biome: gut microbiome; feature: rumen; material: fiber-attached | host: Bos | place: Iran: Karaj | collected 2018-10
ATCTTCATGTCGAAAAGCCCCCGATAGCTGACAATACCTTTTAGAGAGTCCGTTTTCTCAACATCCAAATTGTTGAAGACATGGTGGGGATTGATGAATCCGAAACGGTGACCAAAACAATAGCGCAAACAAGCTCTGGTGAGGTTGTATTCGAGCCGGGCAGCCACCTGGCTCATGCTATTGGAACCCTCTGTAACATCCAATGTACGCAAACGCCTGAGGTCTTCTTCTATCTCTCCGACACAGAAAGCCCGTTCGGACAAACCTATCTGGGGAAGCAGATGAAGCCATGCCAACAGTGAGTCGGCCCGTTCCCCTACCCCCAACCGGTCAATCCAGACCATGGGATGAGCCGTCTCCTTATAATAATTGCGTGTATGAATATCGGCCCTTGTCGTTCCTTTCTCTCCATTTGCCAATTGTAACAGGCTTGCTTCTATTTGCAGTCTATCCAATACAAATACAGGCGTCTTCATATCAGAAAACGCCTCCAATCTGTAGTCTCTTTCTTGTTTATTCTGGCAGCTGGTGCATCCTAAATGGAGCAGCAACATCAGGAAGAATACTATTATTGAATAGCAATCTTTCTTACCACTTTGCCTATCTTCAGTATATAACAACCTTTGGGTACGTTAAGTTCTACGCGTTGTGCCGGACTCTCTATCTTAACAGTCATCACGCGACGACCCGTCAAGGAAACAACTTCTAAAGTCTGACCTTGAGCGCCATTGATAACGACCCACTGACCATCGACCGTAATGGTGATGTCGTCCTCTATCGACTGCTCGACTGGTACCATCTCAGCATCCGCAGCCCCAGCGCATGTTGGTACTGCAAGCATCATTGACAGAGTGATTAAAGACAAGAGTAGTCGTTTCTTCATAAGCTATGATAACCTTATTTGGTGCAAATTTAAGAAAAAACTCTGAAACCTGCAAACTTTTTGATGAAAAAATGCACTTCAGACATCAAAAACGTCCTGTTCGTCAGTCAGACGGGCATTGGGGAAGACATTCTGTGCCTCACGAAGCAATACTTGTTCATCTTCATAGCGTGAAGAGTAATGACCAAGCAACAACTGTCCGACCCCTGCATCACGAGCAACCTGTGCTGCCTGACGAGCGGTAGAGTGATAGTATTTCTCAGCCAGCAGTTGGTTGTCATCGCCATAGGTACTTTCATGATAGAGTGTACTGACCCCTTGTATCCGCTGATAAAGCGTCTGCATGTATCGGGTGTCACTACAATAGGCGTACGAACGAGGAGACTCTGCTGGTTGCACTAGTTTGGCATTAGGAACAATTTCACCCTCTGACGTAACCCAGTCAGCCCCATTCTTAATGTTGTTGACCTGACTAACGGGAATTTGGTAGAAGTCCAGCATGTCACGTCGGATGTGAGGCTGCAGCGGTTTCTCCCGAAACAAGAAACCGCTGCAAGGCATACGATGATCCAAAGGAATACTCTCCACCGTCAGCGAACGGTCTTCATAAATAACCTGCTGGCAACTGGTGTCAATGGGACGGAAGTCGACTTCGTAATCAAAGTCATGACAGAAGAGTTTCATCTGACGCTGCAGAATGTCCTCCATGGCCGACGGGGCATAGATGGCCAGTCGTGCAGTACGCCCCAATAGTCCGAACGTGCTCAACATGCCAATTAGGCCAAAGCAATGATCGCCATGCAGATGGGAGATAAACACTGCACTGATTTTGGTAAAGCGGATACGGGAACGCCGCAACTGCATTTGCGTACCCTCACCGCAATCTACCAGGAACAACTTCCCTCTGATTTCTACCACCTGAGCGGAAGCATAATGACGAGGTGTGGGAAGAGCGCTTCCACAGCCTAAGATATGTACTCTAAATGGTTCCAAAATGAAAGAACTTACATGAAGAATTCGCTCTGGGCATCCTCAAGTTTGATGTCCGTACCATAATCTTCTTTAGGTTTCTGACGACTATATTCCAGCGTTTCTTCGGCATCCTTATAAACCAGCGAATCAGCACCGAGCTTGACAATATCGTAGAGATTGACCTCATCTTCTTCGCTTCCGCCTTCTCTAACAAGCACTATTTCCAACTTTCCTCTCGAAAGACGCCACGTCTTGTAAGTAATGTTACTCTGGTCAATACTCTCAGCTATGCCACCCTCCTTGATGCTGATACCAACTTCATCAGAACCATCGAGCGGATTTGGCATGACCCAATTGCCTAACAAGGATGCCAGATTAACAACCTGTTCGACTTCACTATGGCTAGCCTTAGGCAGTACGGCCATACGGTCACCAACCTGCAAACCCCCGAACACGTGTCCTTCTTCCTGGGCTGAAGAGATGTCAAAATCCAGTGTGTCACCCATATCAGTAATAAGCTGCAAAGTATTCATGGCCGTACCATCACCACAAACACCGTAAATGGTCGGATCGGCATTGACAACATCTATAGAGTCGCCATTGTCGAACGCAACCTGTTTGTTTCCACCTCCACAACTACCAATCATAAGGGCAGAACAAAACACAATTGAAAAAACTCCTATTTTCTTCATAATACGTTATTTATAGGTTTTTATTATTCTATTTCTTTTGCCTTGGCTTCATTCCATAATTCATCCATTTCATTGAGCGTCATCTCTGTCAGCGGCTTGCCAACACGGATGCTATGCTGCTCTATATAATTGAAACGACGGATGAACTTCTGGTTAGTCATCTCAAGAGCATTATCAGGATTCAGCTTATACAAACGAGCGGCATTGATGACCGAAAAAAGGAAATCGCCCAACTCCTGTGTTGACCGTTGTTTGTCCTCCTTACGCAACTCTGCCTCCAACTCGTCCAACTCCTCGTGAACCTTTGTCCATACATCCTGCTTGTCCTCCCAATCAAAGCCGACATTGCGTGCTTTGTCCTGGACACGATAAGCCTTAATCAGAGACGGCAAGGCAGAAGGCACCCCAGAAAGTACAGTTTTGTTTCCATCTTTTTCCTTTAACTTAATTTGTTCCCAGCTCTCAAGCACGGCTTCCGCATCCTTGGCAACAGCCTCGCCATAGACATGCGGATGACGGAATATCAGCTTATCGCACAGTTTGTTACATACATCCGCTATATCAAACTGACATTTTTCTTCACCGATTCTGCCATAAAAGACAACATGCAAGAGGACGTCTCCCAATTCCTTGCATATTTCCTGCTGGTCATCACGAATCAGTGCATCGCACAACTCGTATGTTTCTTCGATTGTATTCGGGCGCAGACTTTCGTTGGTTTGCTTACGATCCCACGGGCATTCCTCCCGTAGGCGGTCCATCACGTCCAACAACCGTCCAAAAGCAGCTAATTTTTCTTCTTTTGTATGCATTCTTTCCATAGTCAAGGGCAAAGGTACAAATTATTTTTCAAATTGTAATCCATATTTCATTTTTTTTTCTATTCCATCACCATTCACAATGTCCACCAATGAAAAATCACCAATAAAATTTGGATTTTCGCTCACTTATTCGTACCTTTGCAGCCATTATTAAAATAAGGTATATGGAATTAGCAAGTAAATACGACCCGAAAGAGGTCGAATCGAAATGGTACCAATATTGGTTGGATAACAAACTTTTCAGTAGCAAACCAGACGGACGTGAGCCCTACACCATCGTCATTCCGCCCCCCAACGTAACGGGAGTCTTGCATATGGGACATATGTTGAATAACACGATTCAAGATATTCTTGTCCGTCGTGCCAGAATGGAGGGCAAGAATGCCTGCTGGGTTCCCGGAACCGATCATGCATCCATAGCCACAGAGGCCAAGGTAGTCAAGAAACTGGCAGAGCAAGGGATTAAGAAACATGACCTGACCCGTGAACAATTCCTAAAACATGCCTGGGACTGGACAGACGAGCACGGTGGTATCATCCTCAAACAGTTACGCCGCCTTGGCGCCAGCTGTGACTGGGACCGTACCGCATTCACCATGGACGAGAAGCGTTCTGAAAGTGTCATCAAAGTATTTGTCGACCTGTACAACAAAGGCCTTATCTATCGTGGCTTACGTATGGTCAACTGGGATCCGAAGGCACTGACAGCTCTCTCGACAGAAGAGGTCATCTACCGTGAAGAACAGAGTCACCTCTTCCATCTGAAATACTATGTAGACAGCCTCTCTTCCTTAGACAATGAGGAAGCCCTGAAAGCAGAAGGTAACGTTATCCACAAAGACGGGAAGGGATATTATGCAGTGGTAGCGACAACCCGTCCCGAAACCATCATGGGTGATACAGCCATGTGTATTAACCCCAAAGACCCCAAGAACCAGTGGCTCAAGGGGCGCAAAGTGATTGTACCCTTGGTTAATCGCGTCATTCCCGTCATTGAGGACCGTTATGTAGACATTGAGTTTGGTACAGGATGTCTGAAAGTAACACCTGCCCATGACACAAATGACTACATGCTGGGAAAGACCCACAATTTGGAGACTATTGACATCTTCAATCCTGACGGTACCATCAGCGAACAGTCTACACTCTATGTCGGCATGGACCGCATGGACTGCCGCAAACAGATAGCCAAGGACCTGCAGGATGCGGGTCTGATGGAACGGATAGAGGACTACACAAACAAGGTTGGTTACTCAGAGCGCAATCCTGACACAGCCATTGAACCCCGTCTGTCATTGCAATGGTTCCTCAAGATGAGACATTTTGCCGACATCGCACTACCACCAGTGATGAATGACGACATCAAGTTCTATCCTACGAAATACAAGACCACTTACAAGAACTGGTTAGAGAACATTCAAGATTGGTGCATCTCGCGTCAACTCTGGTGGGGACATCGCATTCCTGCCTATTATTACAATGAAGCAGGCGACTTCGTCGTAGCCGTGAACCGTGAGGAAGCTCTCAAACTTGCCCAACAAAAAGATCCGAAGATAACCGGTTCCGACTTGCGACAGGACGAGGATGCACTTGACACATGGTTCTCTTCATGGCTGTGGCCTATCTCCCTATTTGACGGCATCAACAACCCCGACAGCGAGGACTTGAAGTACTACTACCCCACCTCTGACCTTGTTACAGGACCCGACATCATCTTCTTCTGGGTTGCCCGCATGATTATGGCAGGATACGAGTACGTAGGAAAAATGCCCTTTAAGCATGTCTATTTCACTGGTATTGTCCGCGATAAGCTGGGACGGAAGATGTCCAAGTCGCTTGGAAACAGTCCTGACCCCATTGAACTAATCGAAAAATTTGGTGCTGACGGCGTCCGCATGGGTATGATGCTTTCTGCCCCAGCAGGCAATGATATTCTATTTGACGAGGCACTCTGCGAACAAGGCCGCAACTTCAACAACAAGATATGGAATGCCTTCCGACTCGTAAAAAGCTGGAATGTGGCAGACATAGAACAAACCAAAGCCTGCGAAACTGCCGTAGAATGGTTTGACGCAAAGTTGAAGGCTGTCAACGAGGAGCTGCAAGACCTATTCTCCAAATATCGTATCTCGGAAGCATTGATGGCAGTATACAAGCTATTCTGGGACGAGTTCTCGTCATGGTATCTTGAAATGGTTAAACCATCGTATATCAACGGACAGCAACAGCCCATTGACAGCAAGACTTATGACCAGACACTTCATTTCTTCAATGTGTTGCTCAAGATGTTGCATCCCTTTATGCCATTCATTACAGAAGAGCTATGGCAAGCCCTCTATGAGCGCAAAAACGGAGAGAGCATCATGCGTGAGAGTCTGCATCTTGACGTTCCTACTGAGACAGAGCAAAAGCTTATCGACAACTTCGAACAAGTCAAACAGATAGTATCCGGGGTACGCATGGTACGCTCGCAAAAGAACATTCCTCCCAAGGAAACACTCGAGCTGCAGGCTGTCAATGTGAACAACTACGAAGCATTCACGGCTGCAATCCAGAAGATGGCCAATGTGTCGGACATTACCATAGTAACAGAAAAGGACGCAACAGCCTCAGCATTTATGGTAGGTACCGATGAGTTTGCCGTTCCTCTGGGGTCTATGATTGACATTCAAGCAGAGATTGAGAAACAAGAAGCCCAATTAGAGCACCTTGAAGGTTTCCTTGCCAGTGTCATGAAAAAGCTTTCCAACGAGCGTTTCGTGGCCAATGCCCCCGAACAGGTGGTAGCATTAGAACGCAAGAAGCAAAGTGACTCAGAAGAAAAAATTGCTGCGCTCAAGGAATCGCTCGCTGCACTGAAAGCCCAGAAATAATTTATTATCAATAAACCAACTTGAAAAGGTCTGTCGAAAAAACGGCAGGCCTTTTCAGTTTTCAGAGTCAAGCGTTATGCTTAATTGAAGCGTTCGAAGCACAAATCAATAAAAAACATGAATTTTTCTTGGTTTTTCGCTCGATTTCCATTATCTTTGCACCAATATAAAATCATATCTAATTAGCACAATATTCAAAACAAACCAAATACAAATATGACACCTGTAAAGATACTAAGTGTTGACGACGAAATGGATTTGGAGTTATTGCTGACACAATATTTCCGTCGTAAAATACGTAAAGGCGAATACGAGTTCTATTTTGCTCATAACGGTCTGGAGGCATTAACCACTCTGCTGAAGGTTAAGGACATTGACATTATTTTGTCGGACATCAATATGCCAGAGATGGACGGTCTTACACTGTTGACTAAGGTCAACGAGATGCAGAACCCCGCTCTGAAGTGCATCATGGTGTCAGCATATGGTGACATGGGCAATATCCGTCAGGCTATGAATAACGGCGCTTTCGACTTTGCCACCAAGCCAATTGACCTTGACGACTTGAGCGTAACCATAGAAAAGGCCATTGAACAAATTGAATATATCAAAAAGTCGCAAGCAGAGCACACCCAGCTAGAGTCACTAAAGACCGACCTGGCCGTAGCCAGCGAGATTCAGCATGCCATTCTGCCCCGTATCTTTCCACCGTTCCCAGAGAACGAATGCGAAGTGGATCTGGCAGCACTGATGAGAGCCGCCAAGGATGTGGGAGGCGATTTCTATGATTTCTTCCGCATTGACAAAGAACATATTGGACTTGTTATGGCTGATGTTAGCGGAAAAGGAATACCTGCTGCCATTTTCATGGCTGTCAGCCGTACGCTAATCAGGGCTATCGGACTGCAAGGATTCTCACCGGAAGTATGCATCACGAAAGCTAACGATTTGTTATGTTGCGAGTCAGCAGAATCAATGTTTGTAACAGTATTCTATGCCATTTACAATATTTATACAGGAGAATTAGAATACTGCAACGGTGGTCACAACTCGCCTTTCATCTTACGGGCTGACGGGAGATTGGAGCAGATGCCTATGAGCACAAACTGTCTGGTAGGTGTCATTGAGGGATGTTCATACACCAAGGAAAAGATGAAAATCAATGTAGGCGATACACTGCTGATGTATACAGACGGGGTCAATGAAGCTTTCAACGTTAACTTAGAAGAATACGGCGAAGCCAGAATGGAAAAGATCCTTAGCACACTGAACGGCAAGACATGTCGTGAAATCATTGACGGCCAGCTGGAGGATGTCAAGCGCTTTGCAGAAGGTGCAGAACAGAGTGACGACATCACCATCATGGCTTTGAAGCGTAAAGCATGAAAAAGACAGGTAACATAGGTTTATCGATTGCATTTGCTGCTACACTATTGTTGGCTGCAGGATGCATCGTGGCCTACCTGTTCTATCATCAAGAAGCACACAAGAACAAAGAGTTAGAGAAGCAACTGACAGAACTGATCAAAGAGGAACAACGCTCGGTGGTTATGCAACGCGTAAATGCCCAGATGGAGGAAATTGCCAATGAAGAGCGTCGCATCAGCGACGAACAGCGCGAAGCAGCCGAGGAGCAAGCCAAGATAGCCCAGCAGGAGCGACAGAATGCTGAACGAGAACGCCGTGAGGCAGAACAGGAACGTCAAAATGCTCTCATCGCTGAGCACAAGGCCCTGGAGGCATCAGAGATTGCACAAAACCAGCGCAAGATAGCCGAACAGCAGCGTGCCGAGGCTGAATACTCCAAACGTGTCACGGACACTTTGAGCTACATCACCTTGGGACGTTCACTTGGTACTGCAGCAATGAGCCAACTGCAAACGGGGAATCAGGAGTTAGCAGAGATGTTGGCATACGCAGCTCATCTTTTCACCAACCGCTATCATGGAAACGTCCATCACCCAGCCGTCTACCAAGCATTGGTGATTACCAGCCAGAGCAAGAAGACTTGGAATAAGCACAAGGGAAGTGTAAGCAGTGTGGAGTTTTTCCCTAAAGACAACAACACGTTTCTGACAGTCAGCACCTATGGCGAAGTCATGACACACAAAATATCTGGTGACAACATCGCCTCAAAGATGCTGTTCAGCAACAGTCAATATGATTTCCGCGATGTAGTGCCTCTTGAAAATGGTGATATCTATGTCGCTGACCGCAAAGGACGAGTATTGGTGTTTCCCCATAACAGACAATATAAGACACTGACAATACCCGAGGACAACCAACTGTTAGGCATTACCCCCATTGGGAACCAAATGTTAGTCATAGGAGAGCATTCATTAAGTATCATTGATACTGAACAGATTGGCATTGTCAGGACCATAAAAACAGCTTTCCATACAGTCTACTTCAATCGTTATGACTACAGTCCTGTTGTTTTCGACGATGCTGGAAACATGCACGTTGTGAGAGCACTGGATCGTCTGGAGTCATCAAAAGTACCTTACAAAGGACAAGTAACAGCTTTTGCCAGTTCGAAGAATCAGAAATTGAAGACCTACGGCATGTCAGATGGAAGTATCTATCTGGAACGTGCGAACGGGGCAAGCACCAAACTGGTAGGACACCGTTCAAGAATTACCAAAATCAAGGTTAACGGATTGCGCATCTTCTCTTCGAGTTACGACGGAACGTTGAACTTGTGGATGGCAGACCAGGAAAAGATAGCGCCCATGACCCTGTTCACTACCAATGGCTGGATTTTAGACTTTACCTTTGACAACAAGAAACAGAACATCTGGGCTGTTGACCAAAAAGGCAACCTGACCAAGGCCTTCATTGACATCAACATGATGGTTGAGAAACTGAAGAACAAACTGACCCGTAACTTCACTCTTGAAGAATGGGACTACTATATCGGTAAAAACGTACCCTACGAAAAGTTTATCAAATAACAAAAGGTAAAAACAAATATGATGAAAATGGTTTTTCATAACATAACAAAGAGGCGGGTAAAATGGCTTTTACCTATATGTCTTTTTGTCTTTTTACCTTTGAACCTTCATGCACAAGGAATTCCTTTCATAAAAAACTTCTCATCCAACGACTACAAGGCCCATAATCAGAATTTCGATATCATCTCAGGTCAGGACGGAACCATCTATGTAGCCAATTTCGAAGGACTGCTCTATTATGAGAATGCAAGATGGCACATTCTCCATACACGAGGCGTTACGCGCATCACTGCTGTTTTCTGTGACTCGAAAGGTGTGATATGGACGGGTGGATATAACTATATAGGTTATGTAAAAGCAGACGAACAAGGAAGATTGCGTCTTCAAGACATAGACGAGAATGATATCTTTCAAGGCGAAGTACAATGGATCTGGGAAGAAAATGATACTATTTATTTCAAGATCAACGATGACACCAAATACGCTATCGCGAATAACCATGTTCAATTGGCTCCAGACGCAAAATTACCAAGCTCTGGCTTTTCCGTGTATCGCAATGACGAGGACATTGTTCAAGTACAAGAACTTGAAGAAGGCCTTAAAGCTTTGGCAACAAATGGTGAAGGTGTTATCATTGTCGACAAAAACAACAAAGAGCTATTTCGTATCACAGAACAGAACGGACTTTGCTCGAATAACATCAGCCACATAACCTATAACCGCCATGGTCTCATCTGGGGAGCTACAGATAATGGCCTTTTCGTCATAGGCTTTCCTTCTATCTATTCACATTTCACCCAATATGAAGGGCTTCGAGGCGAAGTACTTACACTAGCCATTATGGACAACATAGTCTATGCAGGAACTCTGAGTGGACTTTACTTCCAAAATGGCAAGGAGTTCAAGCATTTCAAAAGTATCAGTCGCGCCTGTTGGCAACTGGCTCATCAAGATTCAGGATTACTGGCAGCCACCTCTGACGGTGTCTATCGTATCAGTAGCGATGGAAGCTGTAAGCAGCTAACAAAAGCCAACACCCTATCATTGATGGTCGATAAAGACGGATTCTACAGTGGAGAGATGGACGGTGTCTACTACAACACGAAGACCGAACGGAAAAAAGTCTGCAATTATGAAAAGATAGTAAAAATCATACGTGACAAGAATGGTGTTATCTGGTTAGAGAATCTGTATGGCATGATCTGGTCATCCTTTAAGCCATTTATTAATCATGAGGATGCAGAAGCTATGGGTACCCTTGTAGAATACAAAGGTGATGTGCTGACCATTTTCACCAATACCCAGAAACCTTTCCCCTACCCCACGTTCTCTTATGCTGATTCAGAAGGAGTGCTGTGGCTTAACGACAATAAGGGGAAAAACATTTATGCCTACGAAAACGGGTTCAAGAACCAAAAATTATCAAGTGTTGTCTCTCCGCTGAGGGACTACCCTATACGCAGTATGGTGCGTAAAGATAATCTATTATGGATGGGTGGTGACAAAGGAATCAACGTTGTGGACTATACACGTCGTGAGCCGTCAAAGGCATTGGACAAGCCCAAGGTGATTATACGTTCCATCTTATTGAGAGAAGACAGTGTCCTATGGGGAGGTTATTCTGCTTTGGTGCAACCATTGACCAAGCTTCCGAGCGATGAAAACCAAATCATCTTCACCTTCTCTACAGATTATCCTTCATTACTACATCGCACACAGTACAGGACACGTATCAACGACGGTAGATGGAGTGCATGGGACACCTCCACCTTTGAGGAATACACTAATCTGTCATCTGGAAAGCATGTCTTTGAAGTACAAGCCTTAGACGCTTTCGGGCAAATGTCAGACATTGTAACTGTTGATTTCAGCATTGATGCCCCATTCTACCTACGCTGGTATATGCAACTGCTTTATTGCGTATTATTCATCCTGCTCATATACCAAATAACCCGTTGGCGTATGAAACAATTAAAGAAAGAAAAGCGCCGTCTTGAAAACATAGTCCAGGAACGCACTGCCGAGGTAGTGAAGCAGAAAGACGAAATTGAGGAGAAGTCGAAGAACCTTGAGAATGCCCTGCATGATTTGGGGGAAGCCCAACACGAGCTTGTACGTCAAGAGAAGATGGCTACTGTAGGTAAGCTGACCCAAGGACTCATTGACCGTATTCTGAACCCCTTGAATTATATCAATAACTTTGCCAAGCTATCTGAGGGACTGGTGAATGATGTCACCGCCAACATCGAGGACGAAAAAGAGCATATGGCCCCGGATAACTATGAGGACACAGTTGATTTGCTTGACATGCTGAAAAGCAATATTCAGAAAGTGGGTGAACATGGTGCCAACACCTCGCGCACCTTGAAGGCCATGGAGGAGATGCTGAAAGACCGCTCAGGTAAAATTGTGGAGATGAATCTTACGATGCTACTTCACCAAAACGAGGAGATGGTGAAGAAATACTATGAGAAAGAAATAAGCCAATATCATATCAAGACTATCTTCGACATACCTGCTGAGGATATCATCATCAACGGAAATGCAGAACAACTAAGCAAAACATTTATGAGCATGCTGAGCAATGCCATCTATGCAGTCATTAAAAAAATGCAACGAGAGCACAATGCCATTCATCCTGAGATTAAGATGACTGCTGAAGTCAAAGACAAGATGGTCAGCATCAAGTTCTACGACAATGGCATAGGTATTGAGAGTACCATCATTGATAAGATTTTCGACCCCTTCTTCACCACCAAGACAACGAGCGAAGCATCAGGCGTAGGACTGTACCTAAGCCGCGAGATAGCACAGAATCACGGTGGTGACATCTGCGTACAGTCGCAAAAAAATGTATACACAGAATTTACTATCACATTACCAACCCTTTAAATCGGAAAGGATATGGAAAACAATAGCTATGACGAATTAACTATGAACCAAGTTAAAATAGTCGAAAAATTACAGCAGCAGCTTAAACAGCAAGAAAAGCTGGCTTCACTGGGTATGTTAAGTGCAGGTATAGCACATGAAATACAGAACCCATTGAACTTCGTCATTAATTTCAGTAAGATGTCAGAAAAACTGATGAAAGAACTGACAGAAATCATTGATGACAACAAAGACAAGTTACCAGAGGACGACCGGATGGATGTTGAGGATATTGTGTCCGACCTAATGGAAAACATGGATAAAATCATAGAACATGGTGAACGGGCTATCAGCATTATTCAAGGAATCCTACTTGTTTCAAGAGGTAAAGAGAATGAGTTCATACCATCTGACGTAAACCATCTTGTCAAAGAGTACGTATGGCTTTCTTATCATGCCATGCGTGCCAAAGACAAGCGCTTCAACATCAGTATTCATGAAGAATACCAAGAAGACATTCCTGAAGTGATGGTAATACCACAGGATCTCAGCCGTGCGATACTCAACCTGATGAACAATGCCTGCTATGCCGTTTACCAACGTTCACTGCAAGAGGGTAGCGATTACAAACCCACTATTACCATCAAAACAGCGGTTGCGGACGGACAGCTATGCATCATTATAGCTGATAATGGCGAAGGAATGAATGACGAAGTGAAACAGCGTCTCTACGAAAATTTCTTTACCACTAAGCCTATAGGCCATGGAACAGGGTTAGGAATGGCGATTACAAAAGATATCATAGAGAACAAACATGGAGGCAAGCTCAGTTTTGAAACCACCCTTGGAAAAGGAACAAGCTTTACTATGACAATTCCTATCAAGAAATGAACAGAGCCCTATACCTTATTATATTATTATTAGTACTTTCCTTGTCATCAAGGGTAAATGCCCAGAACAATGAGCATAACCAGATATTGGAACAAGCTGAAGAGGATTATCAAATTGGCCGTTTTGACCAGATACTGACAGTCCTGAACGAGAATTTGAATTCCTTCCAAGGCAACAACAAACAGAAAGCCCTTCGACTGATAGCTTTGTGTTATCTGGCAAAAGATGATGAAAAGAAAGCTGAGGAATATGCCCGACAGTTGATAACGCTCAACAACTACTATAGTAACGTAGACGACCCTATCCGATTTGAAGAAATGGTCAACAAGCTGAAAGTGGGATATAACTATACCATTACTACAGCATCAAGTGTTTCAGAAGACATCAACGAAACACCGGGACCTATGACCATTATCACTTCTGAAATGATAGAAAATCTTGGCAGCAACAAGAATTTGAACCAGATTCTTGCTACCTACGTTCCGGGAATGACTGAGATTGAGTCGGATTATGGCGACAATATGGCCATGCACGGAGCCTATGCACAAGAACAGGAACTCATACTTGTCATGGAGAACGGACATCGTCTGAACTCCCGGTCGGGAAACGATTTCAAGATGAGTTATGGCATCAGTACTGAGAAAATAGACCATATTGAGGTGCTGCGAGGCCCCGCCTCGTCACTCTATGGCAATGTCGCTCTGTCGGCTGTGGTCAACATCATCACTAAAACCGGTGGTAATATCAATGGGGTTAAAGCCAAGGCGAGCTATGGCTCGTTCAATACCATGAAAGCCGAGATCACAGCGGGGACACGTTTCATGGATGCAGACATTTTTGCCTGGGCATCCTTTTACCAATCGGACGGCCAGTCGCGTACCATCAGAGACTCTGCCGAATACAGACAAGCATTCAACATACCACCTGACCCAAACCAGCATGCGCACGTAGATGCCTATCGGGACAACCCCAGTTATGATATCGGTATGACCTTAAAATTAAGGGATTTCGATATGATGTTCTCAAAGAAGAGCAACAAGAAAGTTCCACAATATACCAGCATATACGGATATTATGACTACGACCGCTATAGGGTCTTTAACGGAGTAAAACCAGGAGTCTCAACGGAAAGTACCCATTTTGAGCTGGGATATAAGCATCAGTTCAATCAGGCATACTTAAGTTTATCAATCTACGGTGACTGGTATACTACGAACGATTACACTTGCCTTGGCGGAGAAAGCGAGGAAAACGAGAAAAAACCTATGGAAGATAGGGAATATTTGTATGGAATGTTTAATTTGACCTATCTCCGCGAACAAACCATTGGTGGCAATGTCAGGGCAGGAACCGACTATAAGCTCGGCAGTATGAATGGTAGTATATTAGCCGGATGCCAGTATGAGCATTTCACTATGGGCGACCTCTACAACCTTACAGGGGAAAAATACGATTCTATTTACTCAGTAACATTACCAAACTTTGTCAACATTAACGGGAAAGAGAATAGTCTGTCATTCTACATACAGGACAAGCACCACTTCCTACCTTACCTCATTTTGAACATCGGTGCCCGCTATGACATCAAGTACCATATTGACAACTCCAAGGCTACGGCCTTCTCGCCACGACTGGCACTAATCTATGCCCCCAACAAATCATTCAGCACAAAACTCACCTTTTCCAAGTCATTCGTGGATATGCCTTTTTCCTATCGAGTACTGAAATATGTCGATGACGATAATAATTATCTGCCACAGTATCTTACTGCTTTGCAGTATAGTATTTTGGGAAACATACCTTCACTTCATTTGCATTATGATGTCAACCTGTTCTACAACAAATACGACAATTTATACACAGCCGTAGTAGGACAATTATATGAAAACAAGAAATGGAGAAATAAAGGTCATTATGAGAACTTGGGCATAGAGGGAAGTGCCACCTATTCCCATAAACGTCTCTACGGTGTGCTGACCTGTTACTGGAGCAAAGTTCTCAAGGTGGACTCTTATTATTACAGCGATGAATATGGACGAGTTATTGCCGTACCCAATTTGACAGCCAACCTGAATCTGGCATGGAAGTTGGTTGACAATAAAAAACATCAGCTGAAAATCTATTTGAACACCTATTTTCAAAACAGCAAATTGTTGACGTCAGAAGAGTTTATGGAAGATGGATGGACTGTCAATACAACCAAGTTAGATGCACAATGTATTTTTGACACTGGAGTTAAGTACACATACAATAATTGTCTGCAACTATCATTCGACTGTGAGAACATTTTGAACTCTGACCGTTTTGTGGTTGGCCCATCCATAAACCTCTATCCTTATTACCAGCGCGGAAGAACGATCATGGGAACACTATCTGTTCAATTCTAATTCATTCTAAATAACTATAAAAGGCATCGTCCGAATGGATGATGCCTCTTATTCTTCAAGAACAAACCTCTCTTACTTTACCTTGGCTACGATAGCCTTGAAAGCCTCAGGATTATTCAGTGCGAGGTCAGCGAGCACCTTACGGTTAATCTCGATACCAGCCTTTGCCAACTTACCCATGAGTACAGAGTAGCTCATACCTTCCTGACGAGCGGCAGCATTGATACGCTGAATCCACAGGGAACGGAAAGTGCGCTTCTTGTTCTTACGATCGCGATAAGCGTAGGTAAGACCTTTCTCCCAAGTGTTCTTGGCTACTGTCCAAACATTCTTATGGGCACCAAAGTAACCCTTAGTAAGCTTCAAAATTCTCTTTCTCTTAGTACGAGAAGCAACATGATTTACTGAACGTGG
>JAEEGL012763325.1_pt1 | contig 15758 bp, 11 predicted proteins | sample 9134231 | NCBI WGS metagenome assembly JAEEGL01 (sample SAMN16246548, study PRJNA631951) | gut metagenome | biome: gut microbiome; feature: rumen; material: fiber-attached | host: Bos | place: Iran: Karaj | collected 2018-10
AAGCGACCTGGTAGACGACCCGAGCCCATTCCTAGCTGAAGCCTCCGCCTGTGCGGGCGACGTTCCCGTCTTCGCCATCTCCGCCAAGACGGGTGCCGGCATCGACCAGCTTGCGCAATATGTGCAGCCGCGCCGCACCCTCGCCTTCATCGGCTCGTCCGGCGTTGGCAAGTCCTCGCTCGTAAACGCGCTCGCCGGCGAAGAGCTGATGCCCACCCTCGAAATCCGCGACTGGGATTCCAAGGGCCGTCACACAACCACCGAACGCGAGCTGATCCGCCTTCCGTCGGGCGCGCTTGTGATCGACACCCCAGGCATGCGCGAGATCGGAATGTGGGAGGCCGACATGGGAATAGCCGATGCGTTCTCTGACGTAGAAGCGCTCTTTTCGCGATGTCGGTTCTCGGACTGTCGCCACGACACGGAACCCGGCTGCGCCGTCAAGGCCGCGCTCGCCTCGGGCGAACTCTCAAGCGAGCGGTGGCTCGCCTACCGTCGGCTCAAGGCCGAAATGGCGCGAGAGGAGACGGCTTGCGCCGAATCCTCCCACCGCTACCGCAAATAGCTATTCCTTCGATTTCGGCAATTCGCCTGTCGCGTCGAGTATCCAGGCGGTATCCGCCCAGTTGGGATGATCCTTGTCCTTGAAGATCTCCTGCAGAATCGGTTTTTTCACCTCCTCGTCGCGGTTGAGGATGTCGTTGTAGATGAGATCAAGGATCTCCTTGTCCTGCTCCTTGTCCAAGAGTATGCCCGCGAGCAGCATCACGTTGTCGTCGGGAATCAGATTGAGCGCACGCTGAATGCATTCCTCCTTGCGTGCCTTCGGCACAAGACGAAACATATCGCGGAACTTGTCGACATCATCCATGGTCACGGCCTTTTCCGTCAGCTCCATCCACTTGTCCACGGCAGCGTCGAACTCGTCGACACGCTTCTCCTCTTCCGCCTCCTTCTTCTCCTCCTCGGTCATCTCCGGCTCGGGATCCATGCCCGTTTCGTCAGGATCGTCCGATGGCTCGGCGTCCGCCGTTCCAGATTCCGCATCCGCCCTCACCCGAGACGTCGTCGTCTTCCGCGACGGATTCTTCTTCGGCTTGACGGCGTCGACCTCTTCTTCCACTTGAGGATCAACGTCATCCTGTACGTCAGGAGTTCTCAAAAAGAACAGCCCCGCGCCCAACAGCAAAATGACACCGGCGATCACGATGCCAACAATCTTTCCGTTCTTCATTTCTTTGTCTCCTTTTCCGTTTCGTCCTTGTCAGAGTCGTCGTCTGGCGCCTCATCGTCAAGCTCCTCGCCTTTTTCCCCGTCTTCCGCCATGCGCGGAATAGTCTCGATTGTAAGACGAACCGTCCTTGCGGTCCGGCCAGGATCATATCCGACGATGGCGACTTCAATGGTGTTCGTCTGCGGGAAAGGGAACACGCCGGACACGACGCCTGCATCCGGGTTGATCTTCACTCCTCCAACGTGACTTCTCATGCGGAACTTCACCGGACGGCAGGCCTCATCTACGCGAATAACATACTTGAACCGATTCATGGCTCGTATGCAAATCGACGTCTCGGCAGGCGAGATGAGCAATGGCGGCTTGCACTCGGACAAGTTCCTAAAGCGAGCCGTATAGCTGCCGGGCTGCATGTCACCGTACACGGTCAGGCGCGGCCCCCACCCGGCGAACGCGCCGTCCGGACGGCGCCAATCGAGAAAAACCTTTCCCGCGGCGGGTTTTGCGCTCAGTTCCACCGTCTTGCCCTCAGGCAGAATCCCATTCTTCGGCGACATTGTGACGCTTCCGCCACCATCCTCCGCCTTAGCTGAAATCTTGATCTTCGACGCCTTGACCATCTCGTCCAATGTCTTGTACCCGCTTCCTGCGACCGGATTGATGCCCAGCGCCTTGTCCAGCGCCGACATAAGCTCCATGACGAGAATCTTGCGCCTTTTCACGCCCATGAGTCCGCCTCTCCCGCAAAACGCGACCCTGTTCGTGGCATCCTTGCGCGGCCAGTAGACGCACACGTATGGATACCCCTCCAGGTTGTCTGCGATGTTCGTGACAAATGCACGTGTCATCTTCGAGATCTCTGGCGGCGTCTGCGCAGATTCGTCGCGCACCAAAGCCAGCAGGGGAGCGCGGTCCGCGCACCACTGGCGAAATGCACCGCCGCGCGCGCACCTTTCGAGACGGGCACAATGCGGGCATCCTGCGCCAACCTTGAACAGTACCATCGGGAGGTGCTCGCGTTCGGCCTTAGCCAGGACATTCGTAAAGTCATAGCTCCAGACTCCCGCCCTAATCGGCCCGGAGGTCGCGTCGTTCGGGCCACGCTTAGACCGCGATTCGCCGCCGGCCGCTTTCACGGCAGACGGTTCGGCGGGCTTGGCATCATCAGTCTCCAATATGCCTTCTTCTCTCGCGAACAGGACGGCAAGCAGCGCGCCAACCACGCACAGGCAGGCGATGCGCCAAGCCTTTGGCATCCTCCCAAGTGGTTCAATCCATGTGTTCCGCCTAAACATCAGCCACACTGCGGGCACGATCAGCACCACATCGCGAACAAGAGCCATTACGATTTCCTCTCGCCCGCCAACGCTCGGGACGCCAAAGCATCCGCAGGATATCTCCAGCCCACGCACAAGTGCCTGTACGAGCGCGACTATGAACATCGCAAGCATACCCGTGACAAGCAGCGAAGATTCCCGCAGCCATCTCGTGAACAACATCGACAGCCCGGCAAGCAGCTCAAGCATCGGCATTGTCAGGGAAAAAAGCCCAATCGCAAAGTCGGGCAAGACCATGTAGCGACTGACGGAGTACGCGAAGTCGCCCGGATCCGATATCTTCGCCAATGCAGAATAGACAAACAGCACACCGAGTCCGACCCGGCAGGCAATCTCCAGAACGTGCAAAAAGGTGTGCTTTTTCATGGAGTCGCCTCCTCTGTCGTTTCAAGGTCGGCCCGATCCGCAGGAGCGTCGAACCACTTGACCTTGCGCTCGTCTGCGACACGCAGATTGTTCAGGATGCCCAGCAGCATCGCCAGGGCTATGATGCATGTCACCACAACGAGGTTAAAATGCCGCCACAGGATTCTAAAAATCCCGACATGCGAACCACCATGGCTGGAGTCATTCGTTGGTTCCATCTTAGACACCTTCTTTCTCTTTCAGGAATTCCGTTACGCGGAGGATGACGTCGGAAAACGATGAGACGGCGTGAACCGAAGCGGGAATCGCCTTGCGGAACATCGCCCCGTAGTTCTTCGTGACGATCCGGCCGTCTGTCACCACCACCACGCCGCGGTCAGACTTAGTTCGAACGAGACGTCCGAACCCTTGACGGAAGCGGATGATCGCCTCCGGCAGCAGATAGTCGCGAAATGCGGATCCGCCTTCCTCCGCCACCTTCTCGCCACGCGCCTCCACGATCGGCTCGCCCACCTGCGGGAACGGAAGGCGTGCCAGCACCACGCACGAAAGTGCCGCTCCCGGCACGTCCACACCTTCCCAGAAGCTTTGAGCGCCGTAGAGGATCGTCGGACGATCCGCAGTCCTGAGCGCCTCGGCCATCGCCTCTCGGCTCTCGCCCTCGCCCTGCACGAGCAGGCGGAACCCTGCAGAATCCAGACGCTCTCGTGTGCGGTCGGCCACGTCGCGCATCATGTCGTACGACGTAAACAGGACAAGGCCGCGGCCGTCGGTCGTGCGAAAGAGGTCGAGCAGAAACGGCGCGAGCTGTTCAGCATATTCGCTCGGGGCCACAGACGGATCTGGCAGGCAGTCGGGCGCAAGCACTAGCGCTTGACGGAAGTAGTCGAACGGCGACGACGCCACGAGCGCCTTCACGCGCTGAGGCTCAAGAAGTGAGATGCCAAGGCGGCGCGCCATGTAGTCGAACTTATCGCCGGTACGAAGCGTGGCGGAGCAGAGGATGACCGAGTCCTTCATGTCGTAGAAGCACTTCTTCATCTCGGTGGCCACGCTGAGCGGCGCCGCAGTGAGGCGGATGAACGCGGACTGTTTCGCCTTCGCGTTTCCTGGGCACTTCTCGGCCCAGTACACGCGAGCGGGGTCAGATGCGGCAAGGACGAACTTCGATTCAAGGATGAACTCCGTGAACGCACCCACCACGCCCTGCACCTGTACGGCGAGGTCGCCGAGGACCGGCTTCTCCTCCGCTGCGGCCACGCCCTGAAGTAACGTTGCAAGATCCACGAGTATGCCCTGCAGGCGTGCGAGCGAATCCTCGAAGCGCACGGCCGCATCCGCGAGGACCTTCTCGTCCCATTGCGCGGGCGTATAGTCCGCGAAAAGTCCGTTCAAGGAATACTGGCGCACCGTCGCCGCAGGGTCGCCGGGCTGGCTCGCCGGGACGCAACGGAAGCGGATGCGGTCTGCCCCGCGCGGCGCGGGCGAGAAGAGGCGGCGCAGCACCTCGAACACCGAGTCTCCGGCGGATACGGCGAACTTGATCTGCACCTGGGCGCGAATAAGCAGCTCGCGGATCTCCTCCGCGTTCGCCGCGCTGCGCAGACCGCCTTTCTGGAGCTGGCGTTCGATGGAGCCAAGCACACCGCGAGGACGCGAGACGCCGCGCCGCGAGCGAGAGGTACGCGAGAGCTTGCCCAACAGCTGCATCAGCGCAGGACGTGACAGCTCGTAAGAGAAGAACTCCGTGGCGATGTCCTCGAGGTTGTGCGCCTCGTCGAACACGAGCCGTCCGTAGGCAGGCAGAAGCGTAGAGGCTGCGTTGCTGGCCTCGGCAAGGACTAGCGCGTGGTTCACCACCACAACGTGCGACCGCTGGGCGCGGGCGCGGGCCTTCGCGATGAAGCACTTCTCGCGATAGCGGCAGGCGCGCCCGGCGCAGTCTTCGCCCGGACAGGAAAGCTGCGGACGCAGCCGCTCGAGGCCGAGATTGTCGAGGTCGCCGTCGGAAGTCGTGTGCAACCAATTGTAAAGATACTTGAACTCCTCCTTCTCCTCGTCGGAAAGCGTCCACCAGCCGCCCTGCATCAGCTCGCCGAGCAGGCGCAGGCAGAGGTAGTTCGTGCGCCCCTTCAGTACGGCCACGCGGAGCTTTGATGCGTCCTCGCCGAGGACCTGTGCGGCGCGCGGGAGGTCGGAGGATAGCAGCTGGCTCTGCAGGTTACGCGTGGCGGTAGAGAGGACGACGGGAGTGTCGTTGGTGAAGCTCCAGAGGACGGACGGAATCAGGTAGGCGAGCGATTTCCCTACGCCAGTACCGGCCTCGATCATCAAGTGCTCGCGGTTGTTGAACGCGCGCGTCACGGCGCGCAACATGTCAAGCTGGCCCGGACGGGACTCGTACCCCGCCATGCCGCCCAACGTTCCGCCCGCATCCAGATGGCGCGCTGCTACGTCCACGTCGAGCGGAGTGCAGTCCTCGTGCGCGGGCAGACGGCATTTCGGCCCGCCGGACTTCATGTCCGGAATGAATTCGGCCCATTCCGGATTGTCCATGAAAAGAGGTATCTCGCCGCCACTCACCTGCAACTCACTTTTTCTTACCCATGCCGAAGAGCTTCAGCGTGGCGCGGAAGTCGGCGGGGAGGGGGGAATGGGCTTTGATGGACTCACCCTTCACGGTAGGATGGGGGAGCTCGAGTGCGGCGGCGTGGAGCATCTGGCGCGGCACGGACATGAGGCGCGGATCGCGAGCGCTTTTGAGTCCGAACATGCGGTCGCCGACGACCGGATGGCGAATGGAGGACAGGTGGCGCCGGATCTGGTTGGTACGGCCCGTCTCGATGCGGACGCGCAGGAAGGATGCGTCCTCGCCCACGGCCTCGCGCGTTACGTGCGAGACTGCCGGCAGATTGTCAAGCGGCGCGTCCACAGTCACGTGCGGATGCGCGAAGCGCCCTACTACGATCGCACGGTATTCCTTCTTTACGAGGTGCGTCTTGAACACCTCCACGGCGGCGGCGTGCGCCTCTGGGGAACGGGCGAAAAGGAGGCAACCGGTCGTATCGCGGTCGAGTCGGTGGACGGCCTGAATGGCCGGATCGTGCAGCTGCTCGCGCAGGATCGATTCCACGCTGCGCGGATCGTCGGCGGAAAGGAGTCCCGCAGGCTTGTCCACTACGAGAAAATCGCCGAATTCCGCCAGGACGCGCACATGCGTGCGCGCTTCGGGCGCGATGGTACGCTTAGGACCGGCGGCCTGGTGGCGCGCGGCAGAGAGGGCGGCGTGGGCGAGCTCCACTACGTCACCCGCCTTCAGCGTATGATGGGCGATCCAGACGCACCGACGGTTCACCCACGCGCTGCGCCCGTCGATCACGGCCTTGGCAGCACGGCGGGAAACGCCCAACCACGCCGCAAGGAAATCCTGCAACGACTTGCCCGCATCGGGCTTGCCGACAATGCGGCGTTCGAGATTGGGGCCGTTACGCATCGTCACACCCGGATGATGGAGCCGACGACGCCGACGGTCTTCTTGCCGTGAAGGTCGGGGGCCAGCTGGATTTCGATGTCCTTCTTCGCGCCAGCGTCACCTTCCTCGGCGGTGATGCGCGTTGCGGAGCGCTCGCCGTCAAGGGCGCGCGCGAACAGCTCGGGAAGCGGCTCGTCGGACATCAGGTCGGTGAAAGTGAGCTTCAGGAGATCGTCCTCGGACTCATAGCCGAACATGTCGAGGCAAGCCGAGTTCGCCCAGCGGAAACGACCGTCCGGCGCACAGGCGAAGAGGGCCGACTGCGCGATGGAGCAGACGTTCTCCTTCGTGCGGAATGCGTCGAGCTGGCGACGGCGGCGCTCGGTGCTGCGCACGGTGAAGACGAGGTCGCCGATGTTCATCAGGTCGACGAGGGATACTGTTACCTCCGCGGGGAACACGGTACCGTCCTTGCGCAGGCAGTTCGCGTCCAGCATCATGTGGCGAGCCTGGTCGAGTCCGTTGCGGATGCGCTGGACGATGGCCGGCGTCACGCCGGGAATGAATCGGCTGATGGGGCTGTCCAGGATATCGTCCGAGTCGTAGCGGAAGTACTCCTTCGCGCGGGCGTTGAGGTTGAGCAGGTGCCCGCTGGGGTCGGTGATCAGCACCGCGTCGTACATCCCCGCCAGAAGCTGGCGGAATAGCGACCGGTGGTCCTTCATCGTTGGGTTTGTCGTGGCCATGGGCATCCCTCCTATTTCTTGTGCGGACAGTTCGCGCAGCCGACGCACTTCTTGTCGGAGACGTCCTTCCCCGTCCAGCAGTACGTGCAGAGCTTCTCCTTCGGAAGGCCGATGGCGGCGACGAGATCGTCGAGCCGCTGGAAAGCGAGGCTCGTGAGGCCGAGGTCGCCGCGGATCTTCTCGACCATGGCCTTGTACGGCGCACCGTCGGGATCCTGGTACTTGTCCACCACGGACGGATCGTCGCCCTCCACGTCGCGGATGTAGCGACGGGTGGCGAGGTCGTATACCGACTTCGAGCGCGAGAAGTTGATGAACTTGCACCCGTAGAGGAGCGGTGGGCAGGCGATGCGCATGTGGATGGCCTTGGCACCGTCGTCCCAGAGACGCTTCGCCTGTTGGCGCAGCTGGGTGCCACGGACGATCGAGTCATCGCAGAACACGAGGCGCTTGTCCCTGATGAGGCCGGGGATTGGGATGAGCTTCATATGCGCGATTAGGTCGCGCTGCTTCTGGTCCGGCGGCATGAATGAACGCGGCCAGGTGGGCGTGTACTTCACGAACGGGCGCGCGTAGCGGACACCTGCCTCCTGCGAGTAGCCGAGGGCATGCGCCACGCCCGAGTCAGGCACGCCGCCCACGCTATCGGCCTCAACCGGGTTGCGCCGGGCGAGCGCTCCACCGCAGCGGTAGCGGGCCATCTCCACGTTGCGCCCCTCGTAGGACGAGGCCGGATAGCCGTAATACACCCAAAGGAACGAGCAGATCGCCGTGTCCTCGCCGGGTTCAAGCAACGTCGTGAGGCCGTCGGGCGTGGCCTCCACCATCTCGCCGGGACCGAGGTCGCGCAAGTAGGTGTAGCCGAGGTTCGGGAAGATGCAGGTTTCTTGCGTGGCAATCAGCGCGCCATCCTTCTTGCCGAAGATTATCGGCGTGCGGCCCCAGCGATCGCGCGCGGCGAAGAAGCGCCCATTCTCCGTGAGGATCATGAGCGAGCAGCTGCCCTCGATCTTCTCCTGAGCGTAACGGACGCCGTCGACAAAATTGTCCTGCGAGTCGATCAGCGCGGCCACGACGGCCGTGGGACTGACGACGCCAGAAGTGGTCGAATACTGGAACTGCACCCGGCGCGTGGCGTACATCTCCGTCATGAGCGCTTCGATGTTGCCGATGAGGCCAACGGTCACGATTGCGTACGTGCCGAGATGAGATGCGACGATAAGCGGCTGGGGATCTGTGTCCGAGATCACGCCCAGTCCAGACTTCCCGGCAAACTTCGCGAAGTCGTTCTCGAACTTCGACCGGAAAGGCGCGTTCTGGATGTTGTGTATCGCGCGCTGGAACCCCTTCTCGTTCGAAACAACCATGCCGCCGCGCTGCGTGCCGAGGTGCGAATGGTAATCTGTCCCGAAAAAGAGATCTGCCACGCAGTCTTCTTTCGAAATGACGCCGCAAAAACCGCCCATAAAGCCTCCTGAAATTGTGAGGCGTTATTTTACCAAATCCGCGCCCTCGCCGCAACGGAGCGCGGCGAGTTTTGCCGCAAATTCTGGGAAGGACTCGTCGAGTATCTCGGCGCCGCCGACTACTACCGGCGACGGGGCGCGCAGGCCACATAAGGCCATGGACATGGCTAGGCGATGGTCGCCGTTCGCCTGGGCTGTACCGCCGCGAACAGTTCCGCCGCGGATCGAGAAACCGTCCGTGACCTCAGTCACGTCCGCGCCCAGCGCCCGCAGCTGCGCCACGATGGCGGCGATACGGTCGGATTCCTTGTAGCGCAGCTCCTCGGCGTCGCGGACGGTCGTGATCCCTTCCGCGAACGCGGCCGCGACGGCGATGGCAGGGAACTCGTCGATGCTTCGCACCACCATGTCGCCGCCGATCGCGACACCATGAAGCGGTGCGGCGGCGAGCGTCACGTCGCCAGCCGGTTCGCCGAAGGCGTCGTGCGCGTTGGAAATGGAGACAGAAGCTCCCATCTCCGAAAGAATGTCCAATATGCCGGTTCTGGTGGGATTCAGGCCCACGTTTGTGATGGTAATGCGGGAACCGGGGACAATCGCCGCCGCAACGAGGAGAAATGCCGCCGAGGAGATGTCGCCAGGGAGCACGCCCTTCAGAGGCTTTAAGGTCTCTAAGGACTTTAATGGATAGACCCGCGTCGTAAGCCCGTCCTCTTCGATCCGCGCGCCCATCGCGAGCAGCATGCGAGTCGTATGGTCACGCACAGGCCCTGGCACATGGAACGTGCTGGGGCCATCCGCTCCAAGAGCCGCCAGCTGTAGGCAACTCAATACCTGTGCGGACGCGACGGGGAGCGTATAGTCGATTCCGTGGAGGGGGGCAGGACGGAATACGAGCGGCGCATGGCCGGCGGTGGTGGACACGTCGACGCCCATTAGGCGCAATGGCTCTGCGATCCTTTCCATAGGCCGCCTGCGCAGGCCATCGCTCCCGTCAAGGGTCGCCGCCGTGCCGGTGGCGGCAAGGGCGCCGGCGAGCAGACGGAACGTCGTGCCGGAGTTCCCACAGTAGACGACGACATCGGATTGAAGCCTCCCCCTGCCGGAAATGCGCAAAACCCCATCTTCAAGCACAGAGGGGACGCCAAGCGACGTCAGCGCGTTTCGCATCGCGCGCGTCACGCCGCTATCGGGATAGTTGCCGACCCCCGACTCGCCGTCGGCAAGCGCGGCGAACAAGGCGGCTCGGTGAGCAAGGGACTTGTCCCCCGGCACGGCGACGCGTCCGCGCAATGGGTCGCGCGCTGCTGGGAGACGCAGTTCCATCAAGCCTCGTCTGTGAATTCAGAGCTGGAAAGCGGCCCGTCCGACTCCGGCTTCGCCTCTTCGGCAGAAGATGGCGCTACGGCCTCGGCATTGCCGTCGGCAGGCTTTGCGTCCGCATCGCCTTCAGCAGCCGACTTCTTGCCCTCGGACGACTTTCGCGGCGCATAGGGGCTATAGCCACCGTAGGCGCGATAGCCGCCATAGCCGCCGTAGCCATATCCGTAGCCATGGTGGCCGGAGGGCGCGAACGCGCTGTTCGCGGAACCCATCTCGACGTCGTTGACGACGATACCGATCACGGTGGCGCCAGATTCGCCGAGCGAACGGGCGGCGTGCTGGATCGGCTTGAAGTGAGTCCGGTCCGGGCAGCACATGATCATCACGGAATCTACGAGCGACGCCAGCGTCATCACGTCGCCCACGATGCCGAACGGCGGCGAGTCGATGATGATGCGGTCGTAGTGCTCGCGTGCCCACTGGAAGAAGTCGGGGACGATCTGCGAACCCATGATCGAGGACGGGTTGACGTTGTCGGGAGGAAGCGAGCCGATAACGTCCAGGCATTCCACGCCGCTCGAGTGGACGAGCGAACCGAAGTCGGTGCCAGCCTGCACCGAGAGGTAGTGCGAGAACGAATGCTCCTTGTCGACCTTCAGGCCCCACACGCGCGCGAGTCGCGGACGGCGCAGGTCGAAGTCTACGAGCAGCGTCTTCTTGCCGGCCTGCGCGCTGGAGATGGCCAACGAGCACGACGTGATCGTCTTGCCCTCGCCCGGCTGGGTAGACATCAGCAACAGCACCTGCGAGATCGGCTGGTAGCGCGGTGAATCGAGCAGGTTGCGGAGACCAGCCACAGCCTCGGCAAACTGCGAGTACTTGTTCTCCGAGATGAACTTCGCCACCTGCTCGCGCTTCTTGCGGCGGACGTGCGGGAGAACGGCCAGAACCTTGAGCGAAAGGCGCCCCTCGATATCAGACAGCGAGACGATGGTGTCCTCAAGATGGTCAAGGACAAGGACGAACAGAAGGCCCAGCACCAGCGACAGCACGGCGCCGGCGGCGAATATGACGATCGCATTTGGAAGGACGGGAACCTTCGGGACGAAAGCCGGCCGGCCGACGCGGACGATCTCGTTGTTTTGCTCTGCTGCGATGCGCGCCTCGTGCTCCTTCTTGAGCAGGCTCAGGTATATCTCGTTCGACACCGTCTTCTTCTGCTCCAGCTCCTTCAATCCGGCGTCAGCGTAGACGATCTTCTGCTCGATGGCGGTCGCCTCGCTGCGTAGTCTCTCGCTCGTCTTCTCGTACACCGCCAGCTGGTTCTTGTAGGCGGCTAGGTTGCCATGCGCGGTGGCGAGCGCTCGACTGACGGCATCCACGAAATCCTGCTTTACGGTCTTCAGCTGCATTTCCTTCGCGCGAACCTCTGGATGGCTCTTTGTATATCTTCCGAGCAACGAGTCAAGCTCCATCTTAGTCTGCTGAAGCCTGCCGTATGCCTGGCCGATCTCTGAGGAGCGAGGAACGTCGGTAGGCAGGGCGCCGAAGTCTTCGGGCTTGTCCTGCGCGGTCTGAAGGACCTTCTCCCATTCGGCTGCTGCCGTCACCTTCGATCGCATCTGTAGGATGTTTGCCGTCGTGGTCTGGATGGATTGCACGAGTATTTCGCGTTCCGCCGTAAGGTTGTCGATCTTGTGCTCAGTGCGGAAGGAGAGCAGCTCCTTCTGCAGGTCGTCGTCCGTACGCTTTTGCTTCTCGACTTGCTCGTGGATCTGCGACACCGCCTTGTCGCAGCGGAGCTTGTTCTCGTCGTCGGTGAACGACTCGATCGCCTGGGCATAGGCGTTTGCGAGTGATGCCGCAAGATCGGCCCGAGTGGAGCGCACGGCGATCGTGATCAGGCGCGAGTGGCGGATCAACTCGAGCTGGGAGCTCTGCAGCGTCTCCATCAGCTCGTTGTCGGTGACTGTCGATGCGGGATAGTTTGCGCGGTACTGTTGCACGATCTTTGTGACGATCTTGTCCGACCGCCAGTCTGACAGGCGCGTGTTGAACACCTCCTCGTAGGTCGAGCCGTAATCCGGCTCGACGGCTTGCCCGAGGGCGTTCCCTACGGTCTGAGGACGCCTCATGTCCATCGTGAACTCGCTCTTCGCCTCGTAGATGGTAGGCGATATTCGGTAGATCGCGAACGCCGCTACCAGTCCGATCAGCAGAAAGACTAGCACCGATATCCAGCGCTGCGAAATGACGCGAAGCACGCGTCCGAATGTGATGGTGCCGACGAGCGAGTCGGCTTCCTGCGCCGCCGAGCTCCCTCCGTAGGCGCCCCCGTAGTAGTACGGCTGCGAGCCGCCCCCGTAGTACGGCGGGCGCGACGAGCCGTAGTAGAGCGGCGACTTCTGCGACGAGCCGTAGTAAAGCGGCGACTTTCGCGACGAGCCGTAGTAGAGCGGCTTCTGCCCATATGTGGAGGATGAGGAAGAAGTATTACTTGCCATAAGTTAGCCTGCCTGATCCGAAGCCGCAACCCGCGGCTTGGGGGCCCGAGGAAACGACGCTGCCGACAGGGCGACGATTGCCACGACGGCGAACAGCGTGACGCTACAGGAGAAAACGGGAGAGAAGAACGCTTCCGCGCAGAAGATGGCAATTGCGACCGGAGCAACCCATACCATCGGCACGCAGGCGAAAACAAAAACGTCCGCATCGTCCCGCGTACGCACGAAGGCGATGGCGCGAACGAGGTTGCGCACCCAGGAGAAAACGAACAGGCAGCCCATGCTCACAAGCAGGATGCAGCCAAGGATCCCGCGTTCGGCAAGAACGGTCCAGTACCCGCTCAGCGCGGAAGACACGCTAGGCGACAGCATCTCCCAGTCCGCCTTCTCCGCGAGGAACTGCGCCTGCAGGTTAAACGCGCCGACGCCGACACCGCTCCAAGGCGACTGGTGCCACATGTTGCGGCTGATCCCATCCAGAAGCGATGCGACCTGCCGATAGTTCTCCGGAAACGCGACCGCGATATTCACGCCCTCTGTCTTTGCCTTCACAACCGCCTCGGGAGCCATTGCGAAGAGGAGACAGATGGCCAATGCCGCCCCGAAAACGATCATAGTCAAGCTGTAGGCCACGCCGCCAAGCGACCCGCTCCGAGACAAATGCAAAAAAGCAAACACGACGAACAGGCTGATCGCGGCCAGATAGCCGATCGCCAGAAGCGGCGGCGAGAAGAAAAGCAACCCCGCCAGATTTCCAGCAACGGCAACGCAGAAGAACGGACGCGCAGAAGACCATCTGCGCCCTTCCGCCTGCAATCCCGCGATTAGCGACATCGCCAGCGCCATCCCGTAGGAGGTGCCGTAGAATGGCGACGGCGCGACGGGCGGACGCGAGATGAATCCGACCTGTGCGAGCTGCTCGAGAGGCGCAAAACCGAAGCAGACCAAGCCTGTGCAAACCAAGCCTGCCACGCCAAACAAGAAGCCTGCCACTACCCCGAACGAAATCCGCGCCAGAAGACCAAGCCCATGAAGCACGCCCAACGAGAGAATGGCAGCTCCCACGACAACGGCGAACGGAATGAAGCCGGCGTCTCCTGCCGACGCAGGAAGAACTTCCACAGCGGGCGAAGCGACATTCCACGCGGCCTGTTCCGTATCGTAGTGCAACGCGATTCCCGCATTGAGCCAGCGGATGGCGGCAAAGATGATCGCCACAAGGAAAAACCAGAACAACGGATCACGGACGATGTCGCGCCTCACGCGCGTACGCGCGCTAGAAAGATGCTCGCCAGTGAGAATCGACGGCTCGACGAAAAGCCATAGCGCCGCAATGCCGCCAAGCCAGAGAATGGTGATGGCAAGGTTACGCGCCGAAAGGAACGGCAACAGCGCACAAGGCAAAGAAGCCAGCAACGCAAGATGCGTTGCCAGCCCGTATTTGGTGATCAGCTTCTGGAACATCCGCTCCCACCACCTTATCAGTAGTGGAACCGAACGCCGAGCGTACCGCGGAATCGATGGTAGTCGTAGTTGCTATGGCTGTCGCACCATTCCTCTTCCCACGTGAAGTGAGCAAAGAAGGACATCCAACGATTCATTACGTAGTCGGCCCCCAAGCGCACGGACATTATGTCTTCGTCGTAGTCGTTGCCGGCGGCAAGATAACGGTCGCTATAGACATTCTGCTCATGACGCCACGCGACGTTTGCGGACAACGTCACCTTGTCGCCCAGCGTCAGGTAGGAAAGTCCCGTGGACAAGGCATACACCTTGATCGCCTGGCCACGCGACCGCTCCGACGGCTGGTAGTAGCTGTTACCGAGCGCCGACCACTGTAGCTGGCGAGTGAGACGCCAGTTCCCTGACAACGAGTACGTCCAGCCCACGTCGGCATTGTCGTGCCCGCCGTAATCAAGCCACGACGCACCCATTAGGAAGCGGTACGATATCTTCTCGGTCGCGCGCGTCGCGACACCACCCTGCACCGACCACACGTGGCTGTCGTTGCTGTAGTTGTGGTAGCCGTGCCCCCCGTGCTGCGTATAGTCGGTGTAGCCACCGGCAAGCAGGAGATCCGTCCAAGGAGAAGCCGCATAACCGACCTCCAAGCCGACGGCCCGCTGCGACCAGCCGTAGAGAGGCGCGTACTTGCCCGTGTCGTTTTTGTAGTCGAGCCAGTTGTACTGCCCCATCAGGTCAGCGTGCCAGCGCTCGGTGAAGCGACGCTCGAGAACGCCGTTGATGTCAAAGCTCTGGCGGTCACGCCAAATACCGCGACCCGTGCTTGAATTGAGGCTGTCTGACTGGCTGATGTAGCTGTAGCGCTCGCCGATCACAAGAGACCAGCCCTTCTCGTTGGCCTTTGACGTCGCCCACTGGTAGGACAGAGCCTCGCCGTAGCTGTTCTCGCCCATGTTGCCGTTGTTGTGGGCATAAGAATTCCAGCGATACCACACGTTCCCGGCGAGCGACCAGCGGTCCGCGAGCCAGGTGAAGTCGGCACCAGGGTTCAGGCAGAAGACGCTGTCTCCACCGCCACCGTGAGTCGTGTCGAAGTTAGAGTCGTACGTATACGACACCGCGACATACGGCTTAACCGTCAGGTGCTGGTTGAAGAACCGGAAACCTTGGGGCTTGTCAGCCTCGCTCCCCCCTGCGGCAAGAGCCGACGTCGCCAGACAGGCGACAGCCGTGCCGAAACCAAATGCAACTTTTTTCATCTAAACAACCTTTCCCTTGGATGTGCTATGATACGAATACTACTCTACTGGTTATTATACAGGGTCGGATGGCCGTCATCGGTGCCCGGTGTCGAGCCGCGCCGATGCGTGTAGTACGGATTGCCGTCGCCATCGTCCGAGTTCTTGCCGTCCGCAGTACCGCCGACAGCATCCTTGCTGCTGACGTACGCGCGCGGAATGCGGTTGAGGCCGATGTCGGACTCCAAAACGGCCGCGCCCGGCACGCCAGGCGCGCGAAACGCGCCAGCGCCGAGGCCCTCCGTGGTAGGCTTTGCATCTGAAGGGGCGGCGAGATCGGCGAGAAGCGCTTCGGTGATCTGCGTTCCGCCCGTCATCTGCATCACCACCGCATGGTCGGGCTCCTCGTCTGCGGACTGGGAGGATGTCAGCATCGGGTCATACGACTGCTCCTGTCCATCGCCCATCGCCGCCTTGATCCACTCGTTGAGAGCAGTCTCGCGAGCCTGAGCGTCCGGCATCTGGGATACGAGCGTCTGGGCCAGATCCGCCGGCGTACCGCCGGAGGCGCGCAGCAGCATAAGGATCGCGAACGTCTCGCGGACGCT
>JAEEGL014661196.1_pt1 | contig 15758 bp, 11 predicted proteins | sample 9134231 | NCBI WGS metagenome assembly JAEEGL01 (sample SAMN16246548, study PRJNA631951) | gut metagenome | biome: gut microbiome; feature: rumen; material: fiber-attached | host: Bos | place: Iran: Karaj | collected 2018-10
CATCGTCAGGATATTCCGGGTACACATATTTTATTTATAAATAGGACCGAAGTTAGCACAGGCACGATAGTCAGCACCCTCCTTGTCCATTCCAAATGCATTCCATGCTGCCGGACGGAAGATGTCCTTATCGGCTACATTATGCATACATACCGGGATACGCAGGATTGAACAGAGCGTGATCAGGTCGGCACCGATATGTCCATAGGCAATAGCACCATGGTTGGCACCCCAGCAGTTCATCACTGAATATACATCCTTGAACGCATCCTTGCTAGGATCCAGACGGGGAGCAAACCAAGTGGTAGGCCATGTGGGATCCGTACGCTTGTCAAGGATCTCATTGGTCTTCGGGTCGATATCCACGGTCCATCCCTCAGCGAGTTGCAACACTGGGCCGAGTCCAGCCACCATGTTGACGCGCATCATAGTCATCGGCATGCCACCCTTGGAGAGGAAATGACTGGAGTAACCACCGCCACGGAAATAGTCACGGTCGGCAGGCATCCATGAGGTAGCCTTCAGACAAGCCTCCACATCATCGTTAGTCATATTCCAGAACTCTTTCATCGTCGGCTTACCCTCAACATCAGTCATCGCACCGGTAGCATCGAGCGTGGTAGCACCGGAGTTGATCAGATGGATGAAGCCACCGGCAGCAGCACCTTCTGGTTTCTTACCTGCCACACGCTCCACAGCCTCCGGACTCCAATAGGTACGGATATCGGAGAACATCACACCGCGGTTGGTCAGCAGATGACCGAAGAGCATCGACAAGCCGTTGAGAAAGTCGTTTTCCGTAGCCAGCACATCAGCCTCACGGAGTCCGTTCCAGTCGAACGATGTGCAGAGCATTGACTCGGGGAAGTCGAAGTTCGGCTTGTAGTCAGTCCACTGACGCTGTCCCTGAACACCACCGAAGAGGGCGTTATGTCCGAGGGCCTCCTCTTTATAACCCATCTCCAGGAGTTTGGGATTGCCATGCATCAAGTCACGGATGATCATCATCGACTTCACCGTAAACTCCCAGTCGGCATCTTTCTCCTCACGGTTCTTACCCTTACCCTTACCGTTGAAGGTGGTCATCGGGGTACCTGGGAAGAGAGCACGATCCTCATTATAGTCATGTCCCTCCTGTGGCTTGCAGTATTTCTCCACCCATGCCATGGCTTTCTTAAACTCCTCCTTGTCATAGATACCGAAGTCCACACGGCGCAGGATCTCCACGAGAGAAACATATTCCGTGCGCATACCGAGATAGTTCTGCAGGAAGTCAGCATTCACGATAGAACCGGCGATACCCATACAGGTATTACCCATAGAGAGATAACTCTTACCACGCATGGTAGCGACAGCCTGTGCAGAACGTGCGAAGCGGAGAATCTTCTCTGCCACATCAGCAGGAATCGTGTTATCATTCAGATCCTGCACATCATGACCGTAGATACCAAAGGCAGGAAGCCCCTTCTGTGCATGAGCGGCGAGAACAGCTGCCAGATAGACAGCACCCGGACGCTCTGTACCGTTGAATCCCCATACTGCCTTGGGATAGTGAGGATTCATATCCATCGTCTCCGACCCGTAGCACCAGCAGGAGGTGACGGTGATGGTAGAGCCCACGCCCTCACGCTCGAATTTCTCGGCACAGGCAGCACTCTCAGCCACACGGCCGATCGTTGTATCGCTGATGACACACTCCACGGGTGATCCGTCACCATTGTGGAGATTGGTTGATATCAATGTTGCCACAGCCTTGGCCAAAGCCATCGTCTTCTCTTCAAGACTCTCGCGAACGCCACCCTGTCTTCCGTCGATGGTCGGGCGAATACCTATTTTCGGATAATTGCTCATAATTTGATTTTTGTTTAAATAGATTTATTATAAGTTATTATTTCTTTTCAATGCACAAAATTAGGACTTCATGACGGATATGTATAGAAGAATCATCTCATTCTTTATCACTTCCGTATCAAAAGAACGAAATTAATTATCGTCTGTAATCTACACTTCGCCTAAAAAATCCTTGATACGCTGTTCATCGTTCAAACGGCATATCAGCAGTCTGCCATTTTCCTCCGCGATGATATATCGGTCAAGCCCCTGAATCACCACTTTCTCCATGTTCATCGTGTGTATCACGCAGTTGTGGGTATCAAAGAGATTCACGTTATCCCCGATGACACAGTTGCCGGAAAGATCTTTCTTGGACTGCATATAGAGCGAGCCCCAGGTGCCCAGGTCGCTCCATCCGAAGTCGGCAGGACATACGAAGATCTCATCAGCCTTCTCCATGATGGCATAGTCAACGGAGATCTTTGGACATTCGGGGAACAGCTGATCAATCATCTCCTGTTCTTTGTCTGTGCCATAGACATCTCGCAGACTCTCAAAGATCCGTGAGATCCTCGGCTCGTACATACGGAAAGCATTCACGATGGTTCTCACATTCCATATGAAGATACCAGCATTCCAATAGAAGCTCTTGTTCTGAATATACCTGATGGCAACGTCGATTTTCGGTTTTTCCTTAAAGCTGTCCACCCTGAATATCTCTCTGTTCCGAGCACTGTTCGAACTCAGGTCAGCCTGGATATAACCGTATCCTGTCTCCGGTCGTGTGGGTTTCATACCCAAGGTGACGATAGCATCAGAGTCGGCCGTAAATTCCATACATTTAGTAATCACCCGCTTGAACTCCTCTACATTCATCACAATATGGTCACTGGGCGTCACAACAATATTGGCCTTGGGATCAATACTCTTGATACGCCAACTGACATAAGCGATACAGGGAGCGGTGTTTCTGCGACAGGGCTCACAAAGAATGTTGCTGGCAGGAATGTCCGGAAGTTGTTCTTTCACCATCTCCGCATAATCCTTGTTCGTCACCACCCATACATTCTCCGGGGTACAGATACCGTCGAAACGATCCATGGTCAACTGGAGAAGACTCTTCCCCACCCCCAGTACATCGATAAACTGCTTTGGCTTCTCCGTGGTGCTCATCGGCCAAAACCTGCTGCCGACACCACCCGCCATGATCACGATATGATTATTTTTAAGAGCCATAGATTAATTGAGAATTGAAAATTGATAATTGATAGTTAGATGATATTATTTTAGTCTATATTTACTATAGCCGTACACTCTAAACCCTAAACTCTAAACCCTAAACTCTACACTAAATCTTCAACTCCTTAAGAATCGAGGAGATACGCTGTAAGGTAGTCAGACGCGTAGGTACCAGAGGCAGTCGCAGGACATTCTCAATGAATCCCATCTCGTGGAGCATCGCCTTAACACCGGCAGGGTTACCATCCACGAAGAGGAGACTGAACAAGTCGGTGAACTTATGGTGAATCTTACGGGCAGCCTCAAACTCCCCGTTCATCTCCAGGCGTAACATCTTGGAGAACTCCCTGGGAAGCGCATTACCGATGACCGAGATTACACCCACAGCACCGCAAGCAACCATCGGATAAGTCAGTGCATCATCACCACTGATCACATCAAAGTGAGCAGGTTTGTTCTTGATGATCTCATCCACCTGTTCCAGACTGCCGCTCGCTTCTTTGATAGCCACGATATTCGGACAGTCTTCCGCCAACCTGACCGTTGTCTCCGCCTTCATGTTGACGCCGGTGCGTCCAGGGACGTTATAGAGCACCACCGGCATACGGGTGGCATTGGCAATCGCCTTGAAATGCTGGTACAGTCCTTCCTGCGAGGGTTTGTTATAGTATGGGCATACACTGAGAATACCATCGATGCCATAGAAGTCTTCTGTCTGCAGTTCTTCGATGATCGCTGCCGTATTGTTACCGCCACATCCCATCATGATAGGGACACGGCCGCCAGCCATCTCGATGGCCATCTTCTTTATTTCGGATTTCTCTTCTTTGGTAAGTGTTGGGGTCTCCCCTGTCGTAGCGAGGATAACTAAAAAGTCTGCTCCATTATCCAACTGATACCGCAGCAGTCCCCGCAATGCATCATAATCGACAGCACCCGACTCTTTGAAGGGAGTAACCAATGCAATACCTAAACCTTTGAAAATATTATCCATAAAAAAATAATTATATTAATATAATTTGCAAATTTACTATTTTCGAAGCAATTATCAAAATTTTTTTTTAACTTTGCTGATAAATATGAGAATATGAAAAGATATTTTATCTATTTATCCTACGATGGTACTGACTATCATGGTTGGCAGATACAACCAAACGGCAAAAGTGTGCAGGAAGATTTGGAACATGCACTGACCACCCTCTTGCGGGAAACCGTAAGCATTACCGGTGCGGGACGTACGGATGCAGGGGTGCATGCCCGTATGATGGTTGCCCATTTCGAAACATTACAAGATATTGATACAAAACAACTTACCTATAAACTGAATAAATTTCTAAACCAGTCGATTGTCATACACGAGATAATGCCTGTGACAGAAGATCTGCATGCCCGTTTTAGTGCGACCTCCCGGACATACCATTATTTTATCCACACACGGAAAGACCCTTTTTGCCGCAAATACTCCTGTCAGATACTCTACCCGCTCGATTTCCCATTGATGAACCAAGCAGCGGCTATCCTTACAGAATATGAAGATTTCGGTGCTTTCTGTAAGTCACATACCGATGTAAAAACCACTCTTTGCCATGTCACCCAAGCGGAATGGGTACAGATTGATGAGCATCACTGGTATTTTGAAATCACCGCCAACCGTTTCTTAAGAAACATGGTGAGAGCAGTGGTAGGCACTCTGATCGATGTAGGTCGCCATCGCCTGACAATAGAAGCGTTCAGGAAAGTGATAGAGAGTGGCGAACGCACTTCAGCAGGTGAAAGCATGCCCGGTCATGCACTCTTTCTCGAACGTATCACTTATTAACAAAGTCTGGGTGAAAGAAACATACCTGTATGATAGGTGATGCCAGGGAAAACCGTTCAAGAGATGGGTGGTGAGGTATAGGTATAACAAGGCAAGGAATACATAATGCGTTACACGTGTAATCGTACTTTGCAGGCTTTTGATAATCTATAGTGAACTAATCGTGTATGGATTAGTTGACTTTTAAGTACTAATACTCGACTAATTGGGTACTGATTAGTCGACTTTTAAGTACTAATACTCGACTAATTGAGTACTGATTAGTCTGCTTTTATTGATTAGTACTCAAATCATCTATCATATAGTATTCACGAAAAGATGACCATCGCCCATAAAAGATTCTAATGATCAGATACAGGGTGATGAGTAATCCGTAAACCGCCAATAACTGCGGTAACGACCAATGAATGCCATTGACCACCGGATGAGGTAACGAGGCACACCAAGCATTATACTCTTGAATGACCATCAGGTTATATTTTATCATGAGGGCGATAAACGACTGTAATGCCGGGCAAAAAATCAGTATCTGGAAAAGAAGACTGAAATAGAGTAACATCGTAACACACGGGATAATAACCAGATTAGAAAGGAAGTACATCAGAGAGAACTGATGGAAGTAGTATGCTGCTAAAGGAGCAGTTCCCAGTTGGGCTGCCGTACTCACCATAAACATCTGCCACATCCAACGGATTAATGGATTTCTAATGTTTTGAAATATATTTACAACATCTTTATATATCACTACGATAGAAAAGACAGCCAGGAAAGATAACTGAAAGCCTATGTCATAGAGGTCCGTGGGGGTGATCAACAACATAAGAATGGCTGTAAAAGCGAGTACATTTAGCGATATTCCATCCCGAGACAGCAGTCGGGCCAATGAAAAGACCGTCAACATGACCGTTGCCCTGATCACTGAAGGTGAAGAACCCGTCAGCATGGCAAAAAACCAGATAGCAGGAAGGGTATACAATACGATAAGACATTGTCGGAAAAGATAGTTCCGGATGAAGCAAAAAACCATGCGGAAGAAGAGATAGAAAAGAGCGAAGACAATCCCTGTGTGTAACCCTGACAAGGCAAGAATATGGGATGAACCACTTATTGAAAAAGGCTTTCTTATATCTTTATTTAACAATGACTTATCTCCAAGTGTTATAGCATTAATCAAAGCTTTTTCTTCCATGTTGAAATCGTAACGTTCATAGGTAGCGAGTAATTGTTTACGAAGATGACTGATGTTTCTGGAACAATCACTAGAAACTGTATTTTCAGTTTCCTGATATGGAGCATCACCATGGTTTGATACGATGCCCATACGAAGGATTCCGAACAATATTATCGTCATAGACAGCATGACCGACTGACCAATTTTCTTCCTATGGAAAAGCAATGTGAGGAGGAAGAACAAACAGCATATAGCAAAGCATATTTGTATGTCAATAAAAATTGACAAATACCCGCTTAATAACATACCCATCATCAAGAACAGAACAACCCTTAGCAAGGGCATCGTTTGCCATTTCCCGTTTGTTTTCATAGCGATGATTTAGCTCCTGCAAAGTTAATTGATTAGCTGAAGTTAGGTGATTAAAACAAATTCTTTTTTGCTAAGAAAATGCAGTTTTCTACGACAACAGTGTTTCGACGGATGGAGAGAAGAGCGTAAAAGAATAGAAAAATCGATAAAAACGAGACACACATGCAGATAATTGGAAAATTATGCTTAAATTTGCAGGCTGATACTATGTATCAATGTTTAATCTGAAGTAAAAAGAAAAGAAATATGAAGAAAACAGTTATAATGCTGCTGCTGTTTTTCATGGCACAGATGACATGGGCCGTGAAAGCACAGAGAGGTCCTTCGAAAATCAAGCAGAAAGATGGGACAACCCTCACTATCCGCAGTTGGGGCGATGCTCATTTCCACTACTCCACCACGATGGACGGTGTATTACTCTACCACGAAGGGTACGACTATTTTATCGCCAAGGTAGAGAATGACGGAACACTGACGAGCACGGGTATCCTGGCACATAACCAAGACCAGCGTACAGAAGTGGAGAAGGCAGCCATCGCCAATCAGGACCGTGAGAAATTTTTCCAGCAGGAGGAAGAACAGCAGAGACAACGGGTGAGACGGAGAGAACCGGTAGTCGTTGACAATTCCTATTTCCCTCACTCAGGTAGTCCGAAAGCCGTGGTGATCTTAGCTGAGTTCCAGGATGTAACCTTCCTGGACAGTGATGCAAAGAATGTATTCAACGAATATCTGAATGCTGACGGTAAGCCTTCCAACACTGTTGGTAATGCCTCCAACGGTACAGTATCCAGGAACCACGGTAGTGTAGCGAAGTATTTCAAGGACGTGAGTTTCGGTGCTTTTACCCCGCAGTATGATGTGTACGGACCGGTAAAACTGCCCCAGAATCTGAAGTATTACGGGGCTGGTGATGATTATATGGATCGCTTCATCCCTAAAGTGTGTGAACTGGCAGATGAACAGGTGGATTTCTCCCAATACGACAGCAATAATGATGGAAGGGTGGATATCCTGTGTGTGATCTTTGCCGGCTATTCCGAAGCTACTGACGGTAACTCGTCCGACTGCATCTGGCCGAAGGAGTCAATCATCAGTGGCGTAAACCGCGATGGAAAACAGATTTACCGATATATGGTAAGTGCAGAAAGGAATGCCACCCCAGATAATCCCGGATATATCAACGGAGTGGGAGTATTCTGTCATGAGTTTTCACACTGCATGGGATTACCCGACTTCTACCCCACCACCACTGCTGCTCAAAATGCTGCTAATCCAGGCATGGAATACTGGGATCTGATGGATGGCGGTGAATACGTGCGTAACGGATGGAATCCCACGGAATATACCGCTTGGGAGCGTGAGGCGATGGGATGGATGACCATCGACACATTGAAAGATGCAGGAACAGTGACACTGGCTGCGCTCAATGCCGGCGGCAAGGCATATCGTATCATGAACGATAATGATGCGACCGGACATGAGTACATCATCATTGAGAATGTCCAGAAAACAGGATGGAACGAAAAATTGCTGTCATCTGGCATGATGATCACCCATGTGGATTACAATGAGACAGCTTTCAAACTGCCGGAAAACCGTCCGAACAATGAGATAGGACACTCCCGTTATACCATCATTCCCGCAGACGGAGAATATCTCAGTTCTTATAATATTTATGATCCGGACCCCGACAATCCTAATGATAAGGTTCCCGAGGGTAAATATACCACCGACACTTATGAATCCAGCATGGCGAAGGATCTCTATCCCGGTCCGAACAACGTCACTTCCATCAGTAGTTTTACCATGTACACGGGAACGATGAACAAACCTTTCTATAACATCAAAGAGGAGAATGGCGTGATTACTTTCAACTTCCTTGATGCTACGGGCATCAAGGGTGTGAAGGAGCAGACCGTTGAAGACAACAAGATCTATGCCCTCGACGGCACATTTATGGGTACCGACCGTAATGTGCTGAAGAAAGGCGTATATGTGATTAACCGGAAGAAAGTAGTGATCAAATAATATTTATTTATAACTTACAAACTCATCAACTTATAAACTCATAAAACTCATTAACTCATAATATGATAACAGTAACGAATTTGGCCATACAGTTTGGTAAGCGCGTGTTGTATAAAGATGTGAACATCAAGTTTACCAATGGAAATATCTATGGTGTGATTGGAGCTAACGGCGCAGGTAAATCAACATTGTTAAAGGCGATCAGCGGAGAACTCGAGCCCAACAAAGGAAGTGTGGAGCTGGCTCCCGGTGAGCGTCTGTCGGTCTTGGACCAGGACCACTTCAAATATGATGAATTCAATGTGATGGATACCGTGCTGATGGGCCATCAGCCATTGTGGCAAAATATGAAAGAGCGCGAAGCACTGTATGCCAAACCGGAGATGTCAGAGGAAGATGGTAACTTAGCTGCCGAACTGGAACTGAAGTTCGCTGAGATGAACGGTTGGGAGGCAGAGAGTGAGTCCGCACAACTGTTGCAGAACCTCGGTATCAAGGAGGAGCTGCACTATAAGCAGATGAGTGAGTTGTCTAACAACGAGAAGGTACGTGTGATGCTGGCCAAGGCGCTGTTCGGGCACCCCGACAACCTGTTGTTGGATGAGCCTACCAACGACCTAGACTTGGATACCGTGCAGTGGTTGGAGGGTTATCTGAGTAACCTCGAGCAGACTGTGTTGGTGGTGAGCCACGACCGTCACTTCCTGGATGCGGTAAGTACACAGACTGTAGATATCGACTTCGGTAAGGTAACTGTTTTTGCCGGTAACTACTCTTTCTGGTATCAGAGTTCTCAGTTGGCCTTGAGACAGGCGCAGAACCAACGACAGAAAGCAGAGGAGAAGCGTAAGGAGTTGGAGGAGTTTATCCGTCGTTTCTCTGCCAACGTGGCAAAGAGTAAGCAGACCACCTCACGTAAGAAGATGCTGGAGAAGTTGAATGTGGAAGAGATCCGTCCTTCCAGCAGGAAGTACCCGGGTATCCTCTTCAATATGGAGCGTGAGCCGGGTAACCAGATCCTGCAAGTGGAAGGACTGAAAGCCACGGATACCGACGGCACACTGCTCTTCGACAACGTGAATTTCAATATCGAGAGAGGACAGAAGACTGTGTTCCTCAGTCATAACCCCAAGGCGATGACCGCCCTCTTCGAGATCATCAACGGCAACCGTGAGGCAGATGCCGGAACCTATAAGTGGGGTGTCACCATCACCACAGCCTATCTACCCCTGGACAACACCGAGTTCTTCAAGAGTGACCTGAACCTGGTTGACTGGCTTTCACAATATGGCACTGGCAACGAGGTGATGATGAAAGGTTATTTAGGCAGGATGCTCTTCAAGCAGGAAGAGGTAGAGAAGAAGGTTAGTGTATTGTCGGGTGGTGAGAAGATGCGCTGTATGATTGCCCGTATGCAGTTGAAGAACGCCAACTGTCTGATTCTCGATACCCCGACGAACCATCTCGACTTGGAGAGTATCCAGGCCTTCAACAACACACTGGTGGGATTCAAGGGCAATGTGCTCTTCGCCAGTCACGACCACGAGTTTATCAATACGGTGGCCGACCGTATCATCGAACTGACGCCCAAAGGCACGATCGACAAACTGATGACTTACGACGATTATATTTACGATGAGAGTATCAAGGAACAAAAAGCAAAGATGTACGAATAGATTGGCATGGTTTTTGTTTACCACTTGAAAAAAGAATTAAAAAATGAAAGAGAATATGAAAAACGATGAGCTGCTTGATCATGAAGAGCAGAATGAGAATGTGGAAAACAACGTGAACGAGGAAGCTGCAGAGAAAGAAACTGTGGAAACGGAAAACGTTGACAAAGAGGCAGACGGTCAAGAGGATGTTGACAAGGAGTCAACCGAGGATGCAACTGATGACAAAGAGGCAGCATCTGAAGAGAATGAGGAACAGTCAGCCCTTGACAAAGCCTTGGATAAGATTGCTGAATTGCAGGATAAATACTTACGGTCGGTGGCAGAGTTTGACAACTACCGTAAACGTACCTTGAAGGAGAAGACAGAGTTGATACTGAATGGTTCTGAGAAGGCAGTATGTGCCGTACTTCCTGTTGTTGATGATATCGAGCGTGCCATCAGCAATGGTCAGAACACCGATGATCCCGAAGTCTTGAAAGAAGGTATGCTGCTGATCTACCAGAAATTCGAGAAGGTATTAGAGAGTCTGGGTGTTAAGAAGATCGACACTACCGATGCACTCTTCGATGTTGACATCCACGAGGCTGTGGCTATGGTCCCCGGTATGGGCGATGACAAGAAGGGCAAGGTGATCGACTGCATCCAGACAGGCTATAAATTGAACGACAAAGTAATACGTCATGCAAAAGTGGCGGTAGGACAGTAAACAAGAAATCATGGCAAAGAGAGATTATTACGAGGTCTTAGGGGTTGACAAAAACGCTTCTGAGGATGATATCAAGAAAGCTTATCGAAAGATAGCCATCAAATATCACCCCGACCGTAACCCCGGCAACAAAGAGGCCGAAGAGAAATTCAAGGAGGCTGCAGAGGCTTACGATGTGCTGCACGACCCTCAGAAACGTCAGCAATACGATCAGTTTGGCTTTGACGGTCCTCAGGGTATGGGTGGCTTTAGTGGCTTCGGTGGCGGCGGCTTCTCGATGGATGATATCTTCTCTATGTTCGGTGATGTCTTTGGAGGTCGTGGCGGTTTCGGTGGCTTTGGCGGCTTCGGAGGTGGTCAGCGTCAGGCTGCCCAGCATCGTGGCTCCGACCTTCGTCTGAAGGTTCGTCTGACCTTACAGGAGGTATCCACAGGTGTGACCAAGAAGTTTAAGGTAAAGAAAGATGTCGTTTGTCAGCATTGTTCTGGCACAGGTGCCGAGAAAGGCAGCAGCAGTGAGACATGTGCTACGTGTCATGGCAGTGGTGTGGTGACACGTACCACACAGAGTCTGTTCGGTCTGATGCAGAGTCAGAGTGTCTGTCCTACCTGTAATGGTGAAGGTAAGGTTATCAAGAATAAGTGTAAGTACTGTGGCGGCACAGGAATCGTCAAGGGCGAAGAGGTTGTGGAGATCAAGATCCCTGCCGGTGTGGCCAGTGGTATGGTGGTGAATGTTCCCGGTAAGGGAAATGCCGGTATTCATAATGGTGTGGCAGGAAATATCCAGGTACTCATCGATGAAGAGGAGAACGACACCTTCATCCGTGACGGGCAGGATGTGATCTACAACCTGTTGCTCGACTTCCCCACAGCAGCCTTAGGTGGCAACGTGGAGATACCTACCATCGAAGGAACACGTGTGAGAATAAAGATTGAACCGGGAACGCAGCCCGGTAAGACACTCCGTCTGAGGGGCAAGGGTCTCCCTGCCGTTCAGGGCTATGGCTCAGGAAGAGGGGATATCGTGGTAAACATCAGCGTTTTCGTTCCTAAGTCACTCAACAGAGATGAGAAGAACATGTTGGAGAAGATGAAGGACAGTGAAAACTTTAAGGGAGATAGCAGTACGAAGCGAACTATCTTCAACAAGTTTAAGAATTATTTTAATTGAGTTGACGAGTAGACGAGTAAACAAGTTAACGAGTTAATAGTTTTTGAGTTTTTGAGTTTTTGAGTTTTTGAGTGGTCGAGGTATCGAGATCACGAGATTACGAGATTACGAGATCACGAGATTACGAAACTCTAAACTCTAAACTCTAATTATCGTGCAAACCGAATGCAGTAAGCTTGCTTATTGCTGAGGTGCAGCCGATGATCACGGCGAAGCCGTAAACTCTAAACAATTACTTTGGGTGATGATGAATTATCAGGAAACCATAGAATATCTATATCAGGCTGCACCTACCTTTCAGAAAGTAGGTGCAGCAGGTTATAAGGAGGGTCTTGAAAACACCCTCCTGTTGGATGAGCATTTCGGTCATCCGCACCAGTATTACACAACTATACACGTTGCGGGCACCAACGGGAAAGGTTCTTGTTCACATACCTTGGCAGCTATCCTGCAATCAGAAGGACTGAAGATAGGACTCTACACCTCACCGCATCTAGTGGATTTCCGGGAGCGCATCAAGGTTAACGGCCAATGTATTCCCCAAGAGTATGTCATTGATTTCGTGGAGAATGAACGGGCTTTCTTCGAGCCATTGCATCCGAGTTTCTTTGAGTTGACCACAGCGATGGCTTTCAAATACTTTGCGGAAGAGAAGGTTGACATAGCCGTGATAGAAGTGGGGCTGGGAGGACGACTGGATTGCACAAACATCATCACCCCTATCCTATCCGTCATCACGAATATCAGTAAAGACCATACACAGTTCCTGGGCCATACGCTGCATGAGATAGCCGGTGAGAAAGCCGGTATTATTAAAAGAGGTGTACCTGTGGTTATCGGTGAGACCGTTCCTGAGACGAAGGATGTGTTCTTGAAGAAGGCTGCTGCCATGAATGCCCCTATCATCTTTGCTGAGGATTTTGATATCCTGCCGTATCAAGACTATGATTTCCAACTGAAAGGCTTTTACCAGGAGAAGAACAGACGAACGATCCTTTGTGCGGCTGATCAACTGCATCTGTCAGCTGATGCCATCAAGAAAGGAATGAGTGAAGTCTGTCAGATGACCGGTTTGTGGGGGCGTTGGCAACAGTTGCAATCCTCCCCTACTGTTATCTGTGACACCGGACATAATGTAGGTGGATGGGAATACCTGAGTGAGCAGATACGCAGACAACCCTGTCGCCAGTGTCGTATTGTTTTCGGCATGGTGGATGACAAGGAAATAGAGAAGGTCATGGCAATGTTGCCGAAAGATGCCGTTTATTATTGGACGCAGGCAGAGACGAAGCGGGCTGTTGATGTGGAAAAGGTTTCAGCTATCGGTCATCGTCTTTCTTTGCAGGGCACCAGTTATAGGGATGTGGCGAGTGCCTACCATGCTGCCTTAAAGGATGCCGACGCCGATGATTTTGTCTTCGTCGGGGGCAGCAGTTATGTGGTGGCAGACTTGCTTTGTCTTTTTTAACACTCCCATTCGTTTTTTTCTTTTGTTTCCTTTGGGTTTCTCATTATTTTTTATTTACTTTGCAGACAAAGGTTTATAAACTTAAATTTATTGCATAATGAGTAATTCAGAGACACAAAATTTATGTGGTCTGAAGAGGGAAGACTTTCAGACCACTGTCAATGGTAAGCATACAGACCTCTTTCTTCTTAAAAACAGCCAAGGCAACGAAGTGGCAGTAACCAACTATGGAGGTGCTATCGTAGCCATCATGGTACCAGACAAAAACGGCAACTATGCCAATGTGATTCAGGGACATGACAACATCCAGGACGTCATCAACAGTCCGGAGCCTTTCCTTTCTACATTGATCGGCCGTTATGGCAATCGCATCAAAGAAGGAAAATTCCAATTAAACGGTAAAGAATATCAGTTGGCCATCAACAATGGTCCGAACGCTTTGCACGGTGGCCCTAAGGGATTCCATGCACAGGTGTGGGATGCAGAGCAGATGAACGACGCTACCGTAACGATGTGCTATGTCTCTCCATATCTGGAAGAAGGTTTTACCGGTGAATTGAAAACCATCGTAACATTCACCTTCACCGATGAGAATGAGTTGGTTATCAGTTATCTGGCTACAACAAACAAGAAGACTATCGTCAACCTTACCCATCACGGATTCTTCTCCTTGGCAGGTATTGCCGACCCTACCCCAACCATCGATGATCTGCTGTGCGAGATCAATGCTGACTTCTATATCCCCATTGATGAGAACAGCATACCTACCGGAGAGATTCTGAAGGTAGAAGGAACACCGTTTGATTTCCGTAGGGAAAAAGCTGTCGGACAAGATATCGATGCCGACAATGAGCAGATCAAGAACGGAGCCGGTTATGATCATTGTTTTGTGCTTAATAAAAAAGAAGCCGGAGATCTTTCCTTTGCCGCCCGTATCACCGATCCCAACAGCGGACGATGGATGGAGGTTTACACCACAGAGCCAGGTGTGCAGGTATATACCGACAACTGGGCTGACGGCTACAAGGGACAGCATGGCGCAACATTCCCAAGAAGGAGTGCTATCTGTTTCGAGGCACAGCACTTCCCCGACAGTCCTAACCGCAGCTATTTCCCCTCTGTGGTATTAACACCCGAGAGTCATTACACCCAAAAGACTATCTACAAGTTTGGTGTGACAAAATAAGTTTTACTAACCTCTAAATAAAATTATTATGGATATAGAACACGTAAGAAGTCGCTTTATCAAGCATTTTGATGGTAAGACAGGTAATATCTATGCATCCCCAGGCCGTATCAACCTCATTGGTGAGCATACAGATTACAATGGTGGTTTCGTATTCCCAGGAGCCGTGGATTGCGGTATAATGGCAGAAGTACGCCCCAATGGCACTAATACTGTGATGTGCTATGCCATCGACTTAAAAGACCGTGTTGAATTTAAGGTAGATGATCCACAAGGACCGAAGACCAGTTGGGCACGCTATATCTACGGTATCATCCAGGAGATGAGAAAGCGTGGTGTTGACGTAAAAGGTTTCAACACAGCATTCTCCGGTGATGTGCCACTGGGTGCCGGCATGTCTTCTTCAGCTGCTCTGGAGAGCTGCTTTGCCTTCGCTATCAACGACCTGTTTGGCGACAACAAAGTATCCAAATGGGATATGGTATTAGCTGGGCAGGCAACCGAGCATAACTACTGTGGTGTAAAGTGTGGTATCATGGATCAGTTTGCCAGTGTCTTTGGACAGGCAGGAAAACTGATGCGCCTGGATTGCCGCAGCCGTGAGTTTGAGTATTATCCATTCAATCCACAGGGATATAAGCTCGTATTGCTGAACTCTTGTGTGAAGCACGAATTGGCAGGATCTCCCTATAACGACCGCAGAAACAGTTGTGAGAATGTTGTGAAGCATATCGCTGCCAAGCATCCGGATATGGTGAAGGAGACCTTACGTGACTGTACATGGGAAGAACTTGAGGAAGTACGCGAGGAAGTTGGTGCTGAAGACTATAAGCGTGCTAAGTTCGTACTCGGTGAGAAAGACCGTGTGCTGGCAGTCTGCGATGCACTGGTTGCCGGTGACTACGAGACTGTAGGAAAGAAGATGTACGAGACTCATGAGGGTTTAAGTAAAGATTACGAGGTTTCTTGCGAAGAGCTTGATTTCCTGAATGATATCGCTAAGGCAAATGGTGTTACAGGAAGTCGAATCATGGGTGGTGGCTTCGGTGGATGTACGATCAACTTGGTGAAAGACGAGTTGTA
>JAEEGL015500320.1_pt1 | contig 15758 bp, 12 predicted proteins | sample 9134231 | NCBI WGS metagenome assembly JAEEGL01 (sample SAMN16246548, study PRJNA631951) | gut metagenome | biome: gut microbiome; feature: rumen; material: fiber-attached | host: Bos | place: Iran: Karaj | collected 2018-10
AATAAACATCCCTACATGCGGTATTGTAGGGTTTAATAGTTAAGTTTCCCGAACCTCCTCATTGGAAGGGGGCGGCCCCCTTATTCTCAAAATTCAGGTTTTTGGCCATTAAACTACAAAGGGGTTAAAATGGAACATGCCGAGATTCCGGGCACGTTAGCGCTTCATTTCCCTGTGACTGGTATCAGATTCCTGTTTTGTCGGCATCATGGTTTTAGAGAAATGATCGTTTTTGCCGGAGACTCCGGTTCACAGTGGCGGGCCTTGGAATTGCAGGTATGTTTGGAATGCCGGGTAAGAGCGGGAAGTCTGTGTCGGAAACACTGATATCAAATCCGGCGTGCCCGGAACAGACTGTGCTCTGTGAAAAAGCCCCGGAGTTCTGATTCCGGGGCTTTAAGGGGTTTCAGCTGCACATGGCCGCTTTGCTATTTGTAAAAGGCCTGTACTGCCTGATAGAGACTGTAGATATCGTACTTGGCAGCCAGTTCAAAGGGGGAATGCATGGCCAGAATGGGCACTCCCAGATCCACAACGCTGATATCGAATTTGGCGATGTAGAGGGCCACGGTGCCGCCGCCTCCGGCATCCACTGACCCCAGTTCCCCGATTTGCCAGCTGATATCATGCTTGCTGAAGATGCGAGCCACCATGGACATCAGTTCGGCGCTGGCGTCGTTGCTGCCTGATTTGCCCCGGGAGCCGGTATACTTGGTGAGCACGCAGCCGTGGTTGATGCGGGCGCTGTTCTGTTCGTCAAATACGCTGGGGAAATTCGGGTCAAAGGCAGCGGCCACATCAGTGGAAAGGGCGTTGGAGGCCCGGAGAACAGTATTGATGTCACCGCCGCAGATTTCGGTCAGATCCTCGATAAAGTTCACCATGAAATCCGAGCTCATGCCGGTGGGGCCGTAGGAACCGATTTCCTCCTTGTCTGCAAAGACGGTCAGGGTGGTGTATTCCGGCTTTCCGGTTTCCAGCTCGGCCCTGAAGGCTCCATAGGCGCAAACCCGGTCATCCTGTCCGTAGGAACCCACCAGGCTTCTGTCCAGACCGACGTCCCGGGCCTTTCCGGCAGGAACCAGAGAAAGCTCGGCGGTGAGAAAATCCTTTTCGGTAAAGCCGTACTTTTCATTAAGGAGACGGAGGAGGTTAAGCTTCACGGCATCCTTGACAGAGTTTTCATCCTTGTCTTTATCCTTCTCTTTATCCTTGTCCTTGTCTTTTTTGCCGTCATCCTTTTCAGGGTACGGCAGTGTGGCTCCGATAGCCTTGAGATCCTCGCCCTTGATGCCGTCCTTGAGGTGGTATTCATCCTGAACCTTGCTCAGATGGGGCAGAAGGTCGCTGATATAGAATACCGGATCCTCAGGATCCTCGCCGATGTTTACCGTGACCACGCTGCCGTCGCTTTTGGCTACTACGCCGTGGAGAGCCAGGGGAATGGTAACCCACTGATATTTCCTGATGCCGCCGTAGTAATGGGTTTTCAGGTAGGCAATGCCCTTGTTTTCGGCAATGGGGAAGGGTTTGAGATCCAGCCGCGGGGAATCCACATGGGAAACCGTAATGCGGAGACCTTCGTTAAGAGGCCTTTTGCCGATGGTGCACATGATAAGAGCCTTGTTTCTGTTTACGAAGAACAGCTTGTCGCCGGCTTTGGGGGCGGGCTTTCCTTCGGCTCCGGCGTAATCAGTCTTGACGAAGGGCTTATAGCCGAATTCTTTCAGGTAGTCCTGTGCATAGGTTACGAATTCGCGTTCTGTCTTGCACCTGTCCAGATAGTCGCGGTATCCGGCAGCGTAGTCATTTACGGCCTTGGCGGTAATTTTTTTGTTGGAGAAGGCTGGCGGAAAATTCCAGGTCAGTTCCTTCTGGAGTTTTTTGGCATTGCTCATGGTAACAATCTCCCGAAGCTAAATAAGCGCTTATGCTGTTTGTTATGAAAAATAGTGCTGCCCCTCCATAAAATCAAGTCCCCGCTGCCGGAAAATACTGTTCCTGCCGCTTACTGCAAAATTATCCCGGGGAAGGAGACGGAGCCAGTTTGGAAAGCCTCCTGTTACGGGACTCCTGATAACGGAAAAGCTCCTCCCAACGATTTGGTTAAATCCCGATAACGCAGGGGCGGGGGCAGCTGATTTTCTCCCGGAGGACTCAGAACGGCAGTATTTTCCGGCACAGGAAGCAGGGCCGGGGGTGATTTTCGGGACGGCTTTCCAATTCTTGCGTCAGATTAAGACGGGGGAATCCCCCCATGCCGTATAATTTGACAGGTTTTCGGGGCATGATTTCAGGGGAAGGGCATTCTGGAAATGACCGTTTTCCGGAGTGTCCGGGAACCCCGTACCGAACACGACTCTTTCTTTTTAGGCAGCGCCGGGCAGATATGATTTTCTGGATTCCTGTAAACGAATATATTCTGGAGTTTGAATCCCTGGAGGATATCAGATTTCCGGAACTTCCCGGAAGCGCTTTTCGGGGAGTGTTCGGCACCTGTCTCCGCTGTGAATGCTGCATTTCCAGAGGGCAGGAATGCCACCGCTGCCAGCTTTTGCGGGTCTGTCCCTATAACATTATTTTTGAAAGGGCGATCCCGGCGGACGGAGATAACGTGATCCGCGATGATACGGCCAAGCCCTATATTTTTGAAACCGTCAATCTCAGCAGGCAGCATGCCCGGAAGGGAGAACTGTTTTCAATCAGGGTAAAGCTGTTCGGCACGGATCCCACATACACCAAGTACATTATCAAAGCCATGATGGCTGCGGGACGCCGGGGGGTGAATGCGGATCGGAAGCGTTTCCGGCTGATCCGGGTGGCCCAGTCCTCATGCAACGGCATCTTTACGGTTTATCAGCGCGGGGACAATCATGAGCTTGATATTCGGGACTGTCATCTTCGCATTGAGTGTCCGAACGAAGCCAGTGAAATTCAGGTGATTATCCCCGAGAACATGCCGCTCATTCTTAAGGCCCGCTGCCCCGAGCTTCGCAACAAAAGAGGCGTGGCCATTTCTCCCGAAGGCTTTACTGCCCGGAAGTTTCTGACTACGGCTGTCAGAAGAACCCTGAGCCTTTACGATCACTACGGCCGGAAGAAGGATCCCTCCGGAAAGGGACTCCTGCCCTTTAATACCCGGCCGGAAAATGAGCTTATCGAACTCGCTCGCGGGATCGAACTCTCTGATATGGAGCTTTTTCAGAAAACCTGCACCCGTTATTCCAACAGATCCCGGGAAAAAACAAGTCTGCCGGGCTTTTACGGGCAATTTACATTGAAGGGGGATCTGACGCCGTTTATTCCCTACCTCTGGTTCTGCGCGGTCTGTCATCTGGGAAGCTACAGCATTATGGGGCTGGGAGGCTTCGGGATCAGGCGGATCCGCTAGCTCAGGAAAACCGGTCAGTCCTGCTCCGGCATCTTATTTTCCTTATCGTATCTCTTCCGGTAGTATTCCGCGGCCCGGTATTCCAGAATGTCGCAGAAATGATCCCGGAAGGCGGGGTTTTGAGAGGGAAGGCGAAATTCCTCTGCCAGGGCCAGGGAATCAGGTTCCGGCTGCCGGAAAAACCGGTACTCCGTTTTAAGAAGGAAATTAACGGGGTTTTTCAGGATCGTCTGGAGATGCCGGGAATCCGGGATGTTCAGGAAATCGGCAAAGGTCGCGCTGCGGTCATTTTTACGGTTATTTTCCAGATCCCGCCAGTTTCTGTTTTTCCGGAAGAAGTCCTTCCAGGATGTCAGAAGATCCGTTTTGCGCACCTGCATTTTTATGCCGTTCCCGGCGGCAAAGGCCATAAGAACCGGCATTTTGTAAACCTTGGTCATGGCGGTGGTTTCCAGCATTTTCAGAAAATCATATCCGGCCCCCTGGCAAAGCTCCTGTTCCTCCGGGGTGAGTTCATTGTTTTCCTCCAGAAAATCCAGGTAGTTCCGGAAAATGTTGTACTTGGACTGATTGATGATCTGGCGGTAGAGGGCATCGTCCATGATCTTGAAGAGATCCGTTCGCATGGGACGCCGGCCCAGAAGATCCCGGATGCGGCAGTATTCCGCAAGGATTCTGTCCCGGAAGCTCTGCTCCTTCTTTGCCATTTCATTAAAGAGATTGATGGCCCGAAGATCAAAATCCGCCTCGCAGCCGTCCGGAAGATCCCGGGGGCCGTAGCTGTCCCGGGCGGCGGAGGATCTCCCCTCCGAGAGAATGCTGATAATGCGGCCGGCCTTTTCATAGTTGCCGATAAAGTCCAGCACGGTGAGCACGGGCTTATCGGGATGCAGCCGGAGTCCCCGGCCCAGCTGCTGGAGAAAGACTACCGGGGATTCCGTAGGGCGGAGAAACATCACCATGTCCACCGGGGCGATGTCCACTCCTTCGTTAAACATGTCAACAGAAAATATCACCCGGATCTCTCCTTTGAGGAGCCTGATAATGGCGGTTTCCCGGTTTTCGGAATATATGCCTTCGGCATTGCTGCACACAAAAACGGACTTTACGCCTCTTTGAGAAAACTCCCGGGCCATCTCCTCCGCATGCCGCCGGGAGCAGCAGAAGCCCAGAGCCCTTTTTGAACCGCGTTTAAGGTAGTTCTGGAAGATAAGATCATGGCGGCGGAGGTTCCCGAGATAGGTTTTGTTAAGATCCTCGCTGTCATAGTGTCCGTTTACCAGCCGGAGTCCCGAATAGTCGGTGTCATCATAGACTCCGTAGTACCGAAAGGGCGCGAGATAGCCCCGGTTGATGGCGGTGAAGAGGGAGATCCGGTAGGGCACGTTGTAGTCAAAAAGCTCAAAGATGCTCCGGCCGTCCAGGCGGTCGGGGGTAGCGGTAAGCCCCAGAAGAAACTTCGGTCTGAAGTAGCGGAGGATTTTCTGGTACTGCGAGGCCGCACTGTGGTGCACCTCATCTATGACGATATACTCAAAGCGATCCCGGTCGAAAAACTTGGAGTTAAGGTAACGATCGCTCCCCAGGGTGGCCACCGAGGCCATGATAACCGGGAGATCCGCGCATTTCTCAGCGGCGTTGAAAAAGCCGATTTCATTTGATTTTCGGATGCTGGAAAAGGTACGGGCGGACTTTTTCAGGATCTCCTCCCGATGGGCGACAAAAAGCACCGTGGTGAAGTTCAGGGAGTCAAAGGCTGCAAGGGCGGTTTTGCCGATACCGGTGGCGGCGATGATGAGGCCCTTGTCGCAGCCGTCGGCCCGGGATTTTTCCAGAGCGTACAGGGCCTCGATCTGGGCGTTCCGGGGCGTGAAAATCGAGGTGACATTGTTTGTACGGTCATTGTCGGCATTGACGGTACCGGCATCAATATTGTCAGCTTGGTCGCTGCCAGCATTGTCTGGCCCGGAATCCGGATCATTTCCGGATTCTTCATAGCGGAAAAGATGCCGGAGAGCCGGCGGCTGATGCCAGGAATCGGCATAGGCTTTAAGGGCGGCGTCATCCATAACCGTGGCATGATGGAAGAAGAGATCCTCAAAGGTCTGGAAGAATTTGAGATACCCGGTTTCATCGCTGATGCTGCTGAAGCGGTAGTTCCATTCAATGGCCCTGGTAAGAGCGCTTTTGGAGATGTTGGAGGAACCGATAAAGATTTCGCTGAAGGTATCGAAATGAAAAATGTAGGCCTTGGGGTGGAAGGAGCGCTCCGGTTCGTTGTAGAGACGGAGATCCGCCCGGTCGCCTATTTCCTTTCTGATAAGGTACAGGGCCGAGGGCTGGGTGATGTTAAGATATGTGCCGGTAAGGATGCGGATACGGGCGCCCCGATTCGCGGCCGCCAGGAGATCCGGCAGCATCAGCCGGACTCCGGATTCCATCAGGAATGAGACAACGATGTCGATGCTCCGGGCCCGGCTGAGAGAATCCTTAAGAAGCTGCCAGACCTGATCCTCGGCATTGTCTCCGCCGGTGGCAGCATTCTCGGAATAGCGGATTCCGGTAATCACTCTTTCCGCATTAAGAGATTGAGCCACTTTTCTTCATCCCTGCCCGGTCTGACATCCCGGCTTATCCAGTATTCGCAAATCCTGAGGTTACAGGCCTCCCGGAGAAATTCCCGAAAGGTCTCATAGGTGAAATCGGTAAAGAATCTCCCGTTCCTCATACCGGAAAACTCTCCGTACTTAAAGGAGGTATAGAGAATGCCGCCTGACACGAGAGCTCTTTCTATTTTATCAAGCACGGTTTTCAGGGGCTCCCGGGAGAGGTGCAGAATTGAGGCGCAGGCCCAGATCCCGTCAAACTCCTCTTTAAAGTCCAGATCCTCAAAAAGCAGCGTTTTTACGGGAAGGCCGGTATTCTGAGCGGCGATGCGGCACATTTCGGGAGAGCCGTCCGCTGCGGTTACCCGAAAACCACGCCGGAGAAAGGAGAGACTGTCCCTGCCGGATCCGCACCCCAGATCCAGCACGGCGGCATTTTTGGGAAGGAGCTTCAGGAACTTCTCCTGAGTCTGGGAGAAATCCACCTTGAAGGTGCCTTCGGAAAATGCTTCCGAGTTGGCGCGGTAGTATTCCAGCGTGGCGTCAGTCATTAAAGGCCTCCGTAATTTCCTCATCGTACAGTTTGACAGAGGTGTCAATGATGGCATTATCAGGAATGCCATCATGAAGATCGCAGACAGCAGGCATTTGATTCCGGTCTTTTCCAAGGATATGCAGGTCACCAGACCCTTATGCTTTCGGGCAATCAAAGCAAGTTTCCTTACCGCAAAATAAGAGCGGAGGAAACAAAGCCTGAATTATTTAATCAAAGTTTCAATCAGGCACTGGTGATCCTTGGTCTTGGTGCTGTAATTTATCCCAACTAGAATGATATTATTGTATTGTCCGGCATAACGTTTAAAGTATTCCTTTGTTTTAATCTGCGCAATTGCCTCTTCGGGAGAATAGTCGTACTTAAACTCAATCAGAATAAGCGGCGCCGTTCCTTTAATCGCAGGTTCATATACAAGATCCGCTTTGCCTTTGCCGGTCTGTTCTTCTCTGTGAGAAGTGTATTTGCCAAGAGTTGACCACAAAAGACCGGTCATTACACAGTAGGTAAGCGATTCTTCATCGTTGTAATCAAGGAGAGCCACTGCCGGAGAATTATGAATATCCTGAATCAGCGTCGCTACCGTTGTTCCATCGAGTTCCTGTATAGCTTTAAGCAGTTTTTCTGAACGCTTTATGGTTTCCATTCGTTCATACCATTCCTGCTTTTTTATGAGCCCCATCAATGCTCGTCTGATTTCTTTATTTGGAACATAGGCTTGTTTAAGATCTTCATCTCCGGCTATATCAGAACATCCCAAATATCCCAGACACACCAAAAGACTGAAGACATCATTTTTATCCTCTATGGTTACCATGTCGTTCTGAAAATTACTGCAATCGAATTGCACTCTGGCGCCTTCGATTAAATCCATAATATCTTTTTTTATGCCGTCAAAATCCATATTAATCAAACGCACAACTTCTTCATTTGACGAAGTTTTGCTCCAGTAACTGATGCATTCATTTCTGGTTACCGCTTTGCGGACGGAATTAGGGTTATAAATATCAACTCCCTTGATTTTATAACCTTCATACCATTCTTTTAAATCATCATGCGACACTTTGCAGTTAGGTGATTTTACAATGTCAATAACCTCATTATCAGTAAAACCGAAATAAGGAGCATACTCACCGGGGGCAAGCATGTTATATTCATCAAAATCGTTTAATGCGGACTGAGAGTTATATTTTTTAATTGGAAGAATGCCGGTGAGATAGGCTAAAATAAAACAATCCTGCCCGCCATCAGCCTTAAATAGATTTTTTAACAATTTAATAAATTTTCTCTGTAAGATTTCATCGTTACGGTATTCGCGATACACCAAATCCCATTCATCCATAATGAATACGAATTTTGTGTTCAAATCCTGGGTGATTGCAAGTAAAGTTTCTAAAAGTCCAGTGTTTTCAATTTGATGATTTTTAAGACATTCTGAAAAATCATCACTGGATTTTAATTCTTTAATTATGGAATATTCAATATAATCAACTAAATCGTTAACGCCATCAGCTTTCTGTTTTTTGTTTGCATAGCCGTCAAACAATCCGTCAATGGTGTTCATATCAATGTAAATGACATTGTATTTATTTAGATGATCTGTAAAACTGTCTTTTCCTGCAATATTCAGTTTGTTAAAAATATCCTGTCCGGCATACCCTTTGGAATAGTAAGCTGAGAGCATATGTGCAGTTACGGTCTTTCCAAATCTGCGGGGACGGGTAATAGCCACAAGATTTTCATCTGTATTGCACAGAGCGTTAATTTTTTCTATAAGATCAGTTTTGTCAACAAACACTCTGGTATCTTTTACTTTAACCAGCTTTATGAAGCTGTTATCGTTACCAGGATTAAGAATAAGTCCCATGTTTTAACGTCCCCGAGTTCAATATCACCATCGGTCGCCATTCTATCACAGCACTGAGTGTGTATCTGTGATACAGGACGTAATGAAGTGTTAGCCGCACATTAGAAGCCTTTCCGTTTACCGCATGAAGGAAAGGCGGCAACGGAATCTTCCGAGCCCTGATTCAGCTGTAATCTGTCTGGAAAGGCTGGGCTACTGCTTTTTCTTTTTTACCTTTTTATCGATGTACAGCTTCATTGCGGCCTCGCCGGCCTTATCCCGCATGGACACCATTTCCCGTTCCAGCTGGTTCATGCTTTTCAGGAAATCTTCTTCGCTGTCAAAGCTGAAATCGGAGTCCGGAAGCGGCCTCTCATTAACCACAGACCCGAACTCGATGCCGTTCTTGCCCTTGGTGAAAAAGATGAAACCCGACTGCGCGGCAGCGTTTTTGTTAATGTTCTCGTACAGGGTTAACCAACTGTTGGTGAGTTCATCGGCGGCGACAGATCCGGTTCCGCTGTCAGAAGACTCCTCCGCTCCGGTTCTTATGATACGGCTGCTCCAAATAAACGGGGTGCAGGGAGCGCTTTTGCCGCTGCGGTCAAGATAACGGATGATTGCCGCTGTTGTAAATTCAAAAGACACCAAGGCATCTCCTGACGATCTGGCTCCGAACCAGCTATGCGCCTTAGTCAGCCATTCATTCCTGTTGCTGAAAATGCAACAATCGACATTGGCAGGCCATATCTGATGACTGGCAAACTCTTCTGCGGAAAAAACAAAGACTCCTATCCTTACGGGGGCTGGTTTGCCGGCAGGATCTTTGTCAGCGCTGCCGTTTCCGGATGGCAAATCAGGAGACGATGCTTCATTTACGAGTTTTTGGATAAAATCCTCCAGCGTTACCGTTTCATCGTTGCCGTCATCCCGGTAATAACCGCACTCGTTCATTAGGGTGTTGAGGCTAATCTTTTCATCTGCCTTTTCCAGGTTGCGAGCCAGAGCGCGGTTTCCGGTGCAAAACTCGCCCGAAGAGGTGACTATGCCGTCTTTGTGGTAAGCCGTTACGATGGCGTACCTCTTTCCGGTCAGGTAAATCCCGATGATTTCCGGAGATCCCGGATAGCTTTTCGTCTTTGATGTCTGATAATTCCAGGCAGGCTTCCGGGGAAGAGAGATGTTCAGCTTTTTAAGAATGACTGAAATTTGATATTCCGAAGCCCCGGTCTCGTCCGCCAGAGCCTTGATAGTCCAGAGCTTGCCGCTGTCATCGGTAGCTCCGGTAAGCAGGGCGGTTATCTGTTCTTCAAGGTTCTCGCCGTCATGCTTTGCCTTGCGACCGCCGCCGCGCGATGACAGGAGGCCGTTTATCCCTTTCTCCTGATAAGCCTTTTTCCATTTTGCAACAGTACGCTCATGCACCTGAAAACGGGCGGCTATTTCCTTGTTGCTGCTTTCTTCAGCGCACGCCATAACTATTCTTATGCGTTCAGCCAGAGCTTCATCAGCGCGGGCCAGATTGGATTTTAACGTCTCCAATTCCTCAGGGGAAACCTTGAGCGGTTTGGCTGCTCGGGGCATAAGATCATCTCCATGAAAATTCAGGTCAGCGGGGGACAGAACAGCGGCATTTATCGAGAGCCGGGCATTCATTGAGAGATTATAGCCAAACGCTGACGCTGTAAAAATGCAATATGCAATTCTGCCGGTTATTTGTTAGCAATGTTCGCAAAAATGCGCGGATTTTAGGCTGGGGGATTTAAGGCTGGCTGGCTGATTTTTGATCATGCCGTTTAGAGCCGGCCCGGGATAAGTAAAAAATGTGACACGATCTGAAAAATAAATATTTATTTGTCGCAATACGAGGGCTTATTCTCGAAAATTTTGTTTTTTTGCCGCTATAATCTTAAGAGAATGCTTTCCTGTAACGATTTTCCGAAATTGCTTAAGGCTGCGCGATTCATCTGTCGCGGCTAAGCTTGCAGAATACCGCTCAGAAGCTCAATACAGATTCCGGAGTGATTTCCGGGAACGTTTGGCACTTGCCTGATGTCAGATGCAGATGCTGGACGCAAAGGGGGACAACAATGAACAGTCATCGTATGAACGGTTTTACTTTGATAGAACTCGTGGTGGTAATTGTAATTCTGGGCATTCTGGCGGCAACGGCAGCCCCGAAGTTCATGGATCTGCAGAGGGATGCCCGGATTTCCAAGCTGAACGGTCTTAAGGCCGCCATCCGCAGCGCGGAAAACCTTACCCGGAGCAAGGCCATTATTGCCGGTCTGGAAAAATATCCGGCCATTAATAGCAGCAGTGATATTAAGTTTGTATGTGTAGACGGTGCGGCCACCGATACCTGCAATAAAAATAACGGCGTTGCGGTTTCCTTCGGTTATCCGGCTGTTCTTAACAATTCTGCTGCCGGCAAGGAATCCGGGATTCTCCGAGCCCTGGATCTTGATGCAGTTGATGCCGATACGGTAACTGACTCCGCTACGAGACGCCAGCATGACTGGCAGTACCGGATAAAGGTATGGGAGAGCGGGGTGGTACAGATTTTAATTGGCCTGTCAGATATTGACCTCCCGGCGGCCTATGAAACTGAAAACGGTCATGACGGCGGCCCTGTCAAGGAGTCGTCTCAGGGATGTTATGTTGTGTATGATAATCCCTATGAGAAGAATGGCTCCGTGAAGCGCATGACGGTGATTGTTGACGGCAAGTGCTGATTTAGGCTTCTGATGATGCTCGGATAAGACAAGCTGAGGAGAGAGGCGCAGCAGGAGCGAATCGGGAGTCCGGGAAGGTCTGAGCAATTAAATGCCGTGCTGATCTTTCTCGTAGAGAGGTGCTGTTCAGGTTCTTGTAAGGGGGAACGCGAGTTCCCTCGTTTTGTGTCTTATTATGCTCAAATTTCGTTGGCTGGGCCAGCAAACTGAAATGTCTTCGATGGCCGGGCTTGTGTTTTCCGCATGGTGTGGAAGGGCAGACCTTTATTCTTTCAGTGCTTTTTGGTGATGGCATCGGGATCTTCAAACGAACCCCTTCTCTCAGAAGCAGGTTTCCCGTATAGGTGATGCTGGTGAGCGCTCCTCCGAGGTTCGAGTACCCCGCGGACAGCCGTTACGGGGTTTAATGCAAGGGGCGGCAAATTCCTTCTCTGTATCAAGGCGTGATTTCCCCGTCAGGGAAGTTCTGAAAGTTCCTATTTACGATTGCCGCTTCTTCGTGTACCGGCACGGGCTCATCTCCATCCCTCCCGGCGGCAGCAGTACACTCGGAATCTCCCGCCAGTTAGGCATCCCTGTTCAAAGCACTTTTTCGAGGTAATGAGTGACTATCTTTACCGTTTCAGATCGTTGATTACGCCCGTTCCTGACGAATCTTTCCGGAATTTTCTGATTGCCTTGTCCGATGAATTCTGATCCCCTGCCCGGGGGAGATATCCGCTCCTCTCCCTTCAGGTATCTGGATACTCCCGGACACAGCCCCTCACAATCAATGCAGGCAGACACAAAGCCTGATGGTGCTGTCGTTTATTTTGATCTACATAAAAGAAAGGATCTCGCGGTGAGATCCTTTGCTGTGAGTGTGTTTATGCTGTGAGGTGTTTTAGGAGCCTTGTTTGTTTAGTTCGCGGTAATTATCGCAGCCTTTTTGACTGCCGTAATCACAGGCTTTTCTGAAATATTCTTTTGCCGTGGTTTGATTATGTTTAACGCCTTTGCCGTTCCGGTATGAATTTCCCATGTTGGAGCACCCCGCGCCGTTTTTCAGGTTGCAGGCTTTTTCAAAAAAGGCGTTAGCCTGAACGTAATCCTGTTTTACGCCCTGGCCGTTGTAATATAAACTGCCTAAGTTGAGGCACCCGCCGCCATTGTTCAGGCTGCAGGCTTTTTCGTAATAGATTTTGGCCTGGATATCATCCTGTCTTACGCCCTGGCCTTTGGCGTAAGAGATTCCTAAGTTGAGGCACCCCTTGCCGTCGTTCAGGTTGCAGGCCTTTTCAAAAAAGGTGTTAGCCTGGATGTAATCCTGTTTTACGCCTTTGCCGTCGTAATATGAACCGCCTAAGTTGAGGCACCCGCTGCTATCGTTCAAGCTGCAGGCTTTTTCGTAATAGTTTTTTGCCTGGATGTCATCCTGTCTTACGCCTTGGCCTTTGGCATAAGACATGCCTAAGTTGAAGCACCCGGTGCCGTAGTTCAGGCTGCAGGCTTTTTCGAAAAAGCTTGTTGCCTGACTGTAATCCTGTTTTATGCCTTTGCCGTGGTAATATGAAATACCTAAGCCGTGGCACCCGGCGCCGTCGCTCAGGCTGCAGGCCTTTCCGTAATAGGTAATAGCTTTGCTGTAATCCTGTTTTACGCCTTGGCCGTTAAAGTATGAATTCCCTAAGTTTAAGCACCCGCCGCTGTAGTTCAGGCTGCAGGCTTTTTCATAATAGGTATTAGCCTGGCTGTAATCTTGTCCTGCGCCTTGGCCGTCCTGGTATAAAATTCCTAAACCGAAGCACGCCCCGCCGTGATTCAGGCTGCAGGCTTTTTCCCAATAAGTTATAACTTTGCCGTAATCCTGTCTTTCATACTGACCGCTGTAGTAAAAATTTCCTGAAAGCGCGCATCCAAGTCCGTCATTCATGCTGCAGGCATCCAGACAGTGAGGAAGGGCCTTTGAGTATTCTTCCTTTTCAAGGTAATCCTTGCATTCATCAATTGCATCCGCATAGACTGTACCTGACAGCAAAACAGGAATAAGCATTAAAAATTTGATTTTCATACCCTTTCGTAACCATTTTTACCTTAACCCTCGCAATTATAATCGCCGCAAATCATCATTTGGCGGGGCAGAATGACAATTTGCCAGATGCTTCATCATTCTCTTGAACTTCTCGATCTCGCCGGAGCCTCCGCTTTCGGTTATAACGTTCAGGTATCTTTCATGCGAAGACTCCTCAAAGCATTCTTTCTGAAAAACCGCCGTCCTGTGGTTAAACTCGGTAACGGGCAATTCTCACCGCCAGTTTGAATACGAAACTGCCCCGGATCAGTTTTTTAGGTATGTCTCACCTGAGATGTTGAGAGCCGAAAAGGAGTTCACCAGATGAAGGAGCGCCTTGTCAGGCACCGCTTCTATCCCTGCTTCCATCCCGCCGATTCCATAAAGCAGCGCACGCCTCAGGCTTGTTTTGAAACTCCAAAATAGATGAATTCGCCGAAAACAGATGAATTCGATTAGAAAATCTGATTTGCTAAACACTTGATAAAATAGTGGTATTGTAATGACAATGTGTTGCAAACAGACGATTCCCCTGAATATTCCAATATGGAAGATCTCAAGGCGGCGCTAGATTCATGAAGTACGATGTAAAATGCACTTCTTAGTTTAAGAAGGATTTGAAGCTTCCCAAAAAGCAGAAAGGAGACCTGAATCGCCTCCTCCAAACTATCAAAAACTAACTTATTTGCTGTCTGAACGTATGTAGCAGGTGCTTCTGCCGCTTCCCTGTTTTATCAGGAGGCCTTCTTCTGTCAGTCTTTTTATCTCCCTTAACACGGTGGATTTTCCGAGTTTAGGGCAATTGGCCACAACATCAGCCGCAGTGATTCTGCCGATTTTTCTGATTACATAATTCTTCACTATGTCATAGGCGAGACTTCTTGAGCCGCAGTCATCCATAATGCCAACGCGTTTTTCAAATTCTGTATAGCAGGCAAGAATGACCTGCAGCATGTATCGGATAAACGGTGTGGGATCATTTACGCCTTCATACCAGCCTCTGTCAGACTGCTCAAGAACTTCGTAATAGCGATCCTTCGTCAGTTCTATCTGCCGTTCAATGCTTATGTATTTACCGACCTCATAACCGCTTTTATAAAGGAGCAGCAGGGTAAGGAGCCTGCTCATTCTGCCGTTTCCGTCGTTAAACGGATGAATGCACAGAAAATCAATGATAAACGAAGGGATCAGAATCAAGGCATCAATGCGTTCTCCGGAAATAGCCTGCTCATAGGCATGACACAGGTTTTCCACGGCATCGGGGGTGCAGAAGGGTTCAACCGGGGTGAATCTGGTAAACACCGTGCCATCGGCCCGCTTTTCACTGATGTAGTTCTGCACGTTCTTGAAATGACCGCCATAGGATAATCCGGCTTTAGCAAGAAGATCCCGGTGCAGCTGCAAAAGATATGAAGGACGGACAGGAATGTATTCATGGCTTTCATGGATGGTATTCAGCACATCCCGGTAGCCCATTATTTCGTCCTCATCACGGTTGCGCGGTGTGGTTTTCTCCTGGAAAAGCTGCTTCATTCTGGCATTGGAAGTGACGATCCCCTCAATCTTGTTCGAGGCCTCGGTGCTTTGAATTTTGGCAATTTCAACCAATCGATCAAGTTCGGCAGGTTTCTGTCTGACAAATAAGTCCTGCCGGCCTTTGCATTCATGAATTCTGGCCACAAGATTAAGGATATCAGTTCCCCATTGTTTCTGTTCCAGTGAGCTGTAATCAAACGTTCTCATCATTCATCTTTTCTTCTAATTTAATCGTTTTTCTTCTAATTCTGCTTTATTTGAGAAGAAAAATCAAATTATGAGAAGAATAAAGGAGGTCTGATTTTCCACTCGCTGGCGGTCTCGGCGCCGTCGATCAGACGGAAGACAAGAAGCTCGTGGGAGGGGACTGTAAGGCTCTGATCCGCTCCGCAAATATCTTCTCGTCAAACTCATCAAGACCGAGAACTTCAGCGGAGATCTGCTTCAGTGACTTTTCGGGGATTTTCTTTGCCGCAGGGCCCGCTCTTGATTTTTCCCGTAAAGCAGGTGATGTTCAGGCTCTTATTAGCCAGAACCCCCGAGTTCCCGCATCTTGCGATCTCGTCCTGCACAAACTGAAAGGTCTTCATGTCTATGATGGCATCGCTGGTGTTTTCCCGAAAGGTATTGCGGGAGATGGCCTTCGTTCTTCCGGTGCTTTTTGGTGATGTCATCGGGATTTTCGATTAATCCATTCTCTCAGAAGCAGGTTTCCCGTATAGGTGATGTTGGTGAGCACGCCTTCGATGTTCGAGTCCGCCCACTGACAGCCGTTACGGGGTTTAATGCCCTCTGCAGCGAATTCCTTCTCCGTGTCCAGGCGGGATTTGCCGTCAAGGAAGTTCTGAAAGATCCTCTTAACGATGGCCGCTTCTTCTGGAACCGGCACGAGTTCATCCCCCTCCCAGCAGTAGCCGTACACCCGGAATTTCCCGTTGGGTATTCCCCTGTTCAAAGCGCTTTCTCGTGCTCCATTTCATATTCTCGGAAATGCTTCGGCTCTCATCCTGGGCGAAGGAGGCCAGCAGGGTAAGCATGAGC
>JAEEGL016422029.1_pt1 | contig 15758 bp, 15 predicted proteins | sample 9134231 | NCBI WGS metagenome assembly JAEEGL01 (sample SAMN16246548, study PRJNA631951) | gut metagenome | biome: gut microbiome; feature: rumen; material: fiber-attached | host: Bos | place: Iran: Karaj | collected 2018-10
TAATGCTTGGTGGAGCATAAGAGACTCGAACTCTTGACCTCCTGCTTGCAAAGCAGGCGCTCTAGCCAACTGAGCTAATGCCCCATCATCAATAAAGGGTAAACCGGGGGGGCGGTTTACCCGAACACTATAATATCACAGCTCGCGAAAAAATGCAAGTTTTAAACATAAGAAAAACCCGGCTTGGGGAAGCCGGGCCATTATAATACAGTTTTTACCACTCGAAATTCCGATTAATTGCCGCCGTCCAGATCGACATCGTCCCAATCATCGCTCAACTCTTCCGGATCGATTCCGACAATTCCCAACGGATCTCCATCCGTATATTCATTGGCAATCGTCCCCGAGTTATAGGCAATGAAAATCATATCACGCAGGGCCATCATTTCGTCGGGATTCTCCTTGTCAACGCAGCCATATTCATCCATGTAGAACGGCAAATCGTCGTCATCATAAACGAAACCATCGTGCCGATACCAGATTTTTCCGCCGGCATCAACGAGCGTCCACCGCTTGATCGAATCATCTTCATACATGACTTCCAGGGTATTGTTCTTGCAACGCTTGATCACTCTCCGGACAAAATGCGCCTTCCGGTTCGCTGCGACTTCTTCATCATCCTGATCACGCCAGTCGTCATTGTATTCCTGGGGATCAACAACGATAAAACCGGACTCCACCCATGTGCCAAACTGGAAAAACAGATCCTGAAGAAACTCAACCCGCTGCTTCATGAAAATATTCAGCAGCCACGATAAACCGTTATCATCTTCATCACTCTCGCCGGTCAAATACGCAAGGAGTTTGCAGGCAGAACCGCAATAAAGATCGTCGGCATAGCACAGCATGCAATCATCCAGAATCAGCTCATACAGCCACTTGCGCGCCATTCTGGCCTCATAGCCACTATTCTCGGACCGATACGGCAGCTCGTAATACTCAAAGCTGTCGTCGCCATCGTCGTAACCATCGTCATCGTCACCATCGTCATCATCGTCGTCGCTGTCGTTGCATACAAAATAGCGTCTGGCATACATTGTATCGCCAACCACGGCCAGATCCCAAGAGATAATCATCTCATCGGATTCAATCACGAAAGGCACACCGTCATAATCCTCGAATACCTTGTCAATGGTGCTAATGATCTTGGATTCCTCATCACATGTCATGATTAGTACCTCCTTCATTTTTTCGAGTTCCAAAACTGTGAATGAACTACCCCCAGAAAAGATTTGGGGGATAAATCTATTTTATCTCTTATTCCCCTAGAACGCAAAATATTGTATTATGGTACTATGGAACGTGCTAAAGTTTACTTCACTAGGAAAATCACCCCAGAGGGTTTAATTACCATCTATAAGAATCTCGGCATCGAGCTAGATGGCAAAGTTGCTGTCAAAGTTTCTACCGGCGAACGCGGTTCAAAAGGCTATCTCAAGGCTGACCTAATTGGCCCACTCGTAAAGTCCCTCAATGGTACAATCGTTGAATGTAACACCGCTTATCGCGGCGCCCGCACAAAGACATCAGAGCATCTCAAAGTAGCAGAAGAGCACGGTTTCACAAAGTATGCCAAAGTCGATATTCTCGATTCTGAAGGTGAAGTAAAGATCCCAATTAACGTTGGTAAACATCTCAAATTTGATATAATCGGTTCCCATTTTGATAATTATTCTTCCTATCTAAACTTGTCGCACGCTAAGGGCCACATTTTGGCCGGTTTCGGAGCCGCGCTCAAAAACCAAGCCATCGGTTTTGCTAGCCGCAACGGCAAAGCCTACATCCATTCCTGCGGCCAAACCACCAGCCCAACTTTTCTCTGGCTGAAGAAATACGACCAGCGCGATTTTATTGAATGTATGGCCGAAGCCGCTAAGGCCGTATCGGATCACATCCGCGAACGTGAAAAAGATATTCTTTACATTTCAGTCATGAATGCCATTTCGCTCGACTGCGACTGTGACAAGAACCAGGGCGCACCAGTCATGCGCGATATCGGCATTCTAGGCTCGTCCGACCCAGTCGCTCTTGACCAAGCCATCCTTGACCTTATCTGGTGTTCTCAGGATCCAGGCGCACAACATCTCAAAGAGCGCATTGATGCCCAATTAGGCCGCCACATCACCGAATACGCCGAGGAAATTGGCCTCGGTTCCCGCGATTATGAATTAGTCGACATCGACAACAATAAAACCATCCATAAAGGCGACACAGAACAACAAGAAGTCAAAGAACTAGATGACCACGAGCAGTTTGGTGAAGGGCTAATCCAAAAGGCTGACGATGTTAAAATGTTTTAAAACTAATACCAAAGAGCAGAGACTCGAGGAAATATCCGAGATTGTACCAGACTGCTGGATTGATCTGTCAGAGCCATCCGAAGCCGAAATCCAGCACGTCGTAGATACAACACATGTCGAACCAGGTTTGATCCGTAAGATGCTCGATAGTGAAGAGCTTCCGCGTATCGAGTCCGAAAAAGGCGCCAATCTTGTTGTTATTGACGCTCCAGTTTTCGATAGCCAAGAAAGGGAATACATCACTTATCCGCTTGGTATTATTATCATGGAGAATAACTACGTTATCACGGTTGCACCAAAAAGCATCCCTCTACTCAACCAATTCCGCCAAGGCGAAGCTAAAGATTTCCGCACTTCCAAAAAGAGCCGCTTTCTGATTCAGATTCTTAACGCTACCGCCGCCACCTACCTCAAAGCACTTAACGAAATTTATCGCGATATCGACCACAAAGAAGAGATATTGAAAAAGTCTACCAAAAACGAAGATCTCATTGATCTGCTTGGCACCGAAAAAACCCTCGTTTATTTTATCGCCTCTCTAACCGAAAACAGCAAAGTACTCGAACGCCTCAATAACGGCAGTACCGTTCAGCTCTACGAAGGCGACGATAGACTCATCAAAGACGCAATCATTGAATATAGTCAGGCTATTGATATGGCTACACTCTATCGCAAAATCCTCTCCAGCATTACCGATACTTACGCTAACGTTATTTCTAATAATCTCGACTACACCATGCGCTTCTTGGCCGGCGTAACTATTGCGCTATCAATTCCGACCATCATTTCTTCCTTCCTGGGCATGAACGTCTGGTTCGGCGAAGTTGGCACCAATCACGCCGCTTGGTGGATAATTGGCTTGGTTTCGGTTTTACTAACAATTGCAGTTGCCGCATTGTTAAAGAAAAAAGGAATGCTTTAATAAAATAGAGTAGAATAGAAATATGAGTGAGAGCGAAAATGAGGAGAAGGGCCTAATTGAGGCCGAAATTGTCAAAGATAATGATGGCGAACAGGCCCGCAAAAAGGCTGCCGATAAACGTCATTTCAATGATTTCTTTGCACCGATTATTGTTGATTTTATTTTATTCGCATTGGGCGTCTGCTTGATTGTTTGGGCCGATAAAGTCACCAACGCGATTTCCATTGCTATTGGCTCACTATTCATCCTTTACGCTCTCTATAACTTTATTGACTACTATCGCGCCAAGGCTGGCGAAAAACACATTATGAACCTCGTTACCGGCATTGCAATGATTATTGCTGGCGTTTTTCTTTGCGTTAATACTGGTTTCATTAAAGAAGCACTGTCTTTCATTGTGGGCGCATTCATTATCATTATCAGCCTCATGCGTCTTCAGGACTCGCTAAAACTGAAAAAATCCAGTAGCAAATACCAACTACCGCTCTATATGGCAATCATTGGCATCCTCGCCGGCACCCTCATGATCATCGGTAAGATTTTCATCACAGACATTTTCATGCAAGTCATTGGCGTATTTATCGTCATTTTCGCCATTTCCAACATGACCGGGCATATCTCATTCGCCCGCGCGAAGAAATAATTATTCGCATCAAAAAGCCCCGGTTTGTCGCCGGGGCTTTTTAAATTAGATTTCCGCTTGTCCAACCCAGTAATCGGCTTGCTTCTTGCCACCGTCTTGCGTAGCAAGTTTGCCTTCAATCGCCAGACCTTCTTTACGCAATGCGCCAACCGCTAGGTTGCCGATGGCCGTAAAGGTACCGGCCTCGCCAGAACCACCATGCGTGCAGAAAGGATAAAACTTAATGCCCGTGAAGCTATGTTTTTCGAGGAAGTTATAGACAATCATCGGGAAGTCGCTACACCAAATCGGATAACCAAAGAAGATTGTTTCATACTGAGAAACATCAACGTCGCCAGTATATTCTGGGCGTTCTTGCATTGCGCGATCTTCCATTGCCTTGGCTAAACACATATCATAATCATCCGGATATGGCATCGTCGGCTCGATTTTGAACATATCAAACTCGCGCCCATCCTCTTGTAGCTTTGCGGCAATATTCTTGGCAAACGCCTCCGTATTACCGGATTGCGAAAAGTAACAAACTAATACTTTTCCCATTTTTACCTCCTTATTGTTTTGTAAAATCTATCGTTACGTCGCCATCGCCGAGCACTTCGGCGAGTTCGTAAGCATTCTGAACCCATCCAAGACGCGTATAGCTATACTCTGAATTAAAAGTCTTATAGAACAACACTACCGTATTGTCACCGTAGAGCATTAAATCACCAGCCTTTATCTGGCCAGGCTGATATTCTTCGATGGCCTGAAATTTATCGCGACCAGTATAATATTTTTCGTTGCCATTCAGCTCTTTCATCTCGAGTTCAAAAGGCAACGCCTCCGCGAACTCCTGCGACGCATCATTGCGCGCCAGAATAATCGGGAACTCTTTATCGCCCACCCGCATCATAATCATATCGATTGCATCATGTTCCGGCGTCACAACTTGTCCAGATGAATCTTCTTTTTTAGTTTTATTATTCGCATCTTTTTTCGTCATATTATCAACATTTCCCATTAATACGTGACTAAAAATAATCATTACGAGACCGGCGAGTACCACGCCAATCAAACTAACACTTAACTTTGAGGGCTTCGCCATATACTTACATTATACAAATAATTGAAGCGTTGCGGCACATCTTTTCGTCGTCAGCATTCGCCCGATAAGAGTGAATTAGATTATTATGACAAACCGTACATAGACCAGAAGAATGAATGTTTTGTGGCTGCACGCCAATTTCTACTAAAGAATCCGCTAGACAAGCCGGCGCATCAATTAAGAAATGTGTTTCGTCGCTTTGTACTATATGGCCCTGACCAAACTCCGCCTCAAATTGAGCACGCACATCTTCCGTGACTTCAAAATGATCCGCGCCAATACTAGGGCAGAGCGCAACTACGACATCTTCCGGCTTCGTACCATATTCATCAGCCATTCGACGAATCGTCTTTGGCGCAATCCTCAGTAGCGTGCCGCGCCATCCTGAATGAATATTAGCAACCGCATTATTAACGGGGTCATAAACCAACACTGCAATACAATCCGCCACCCGCATTACTAAACTAATACCTGACACATTTGTCATCAAGGCATCAACTCGATTCGGCGTATCCATAATACTATTCACGCGCGCCGCTTCGTCACCATGAACTTGTTCGGGCGCTTTTACTATTCCGTCATAATCAATACCGAGCGCCATCGCGAGCTTAATATAATTACCGTTATTTTCCGACCAGTTATAATCCAAGTTTGCTTGTCCGCGAATCGCAAAATCCGCCAAAATATTCGGATAGGCGTCAAAAGCCGTGAACTCTAAAAACTCAACTCCGAGATTCTTTTTATGGCGCACTTCATTGTTCGACAATTCCATATCTATATTATACGGTATATAATAAACATAAGCATGATCATCTATGAGAACAATAAGCCAGCCGCGTCAGAGCAAATAGGCATTAAGGCCTGCAGTTTACTCCATCTGCAAAAAATCGGCATCGAGACCCCAGAGTGGTTCGCGCTTAGTTCCGACTGCTTTCATGATTTTATCTATGACCATCGCGAAGAATATTTCGACTTAATTAATGATTATTCCGAAGACAAACGCCAACGCTTTGTTAAAATCTTAGAGCGCACCGACTTTACCGATAGCACCAAACGAAAAATCATCACGGCCATCCACAAACATTTCTCGCCGGAAGATAAACTCGCCATCCGCACTAGCATTACCGACGCCGAATTGAACGAACCGTACATTGGCATGTATCAGACTTATCTTTTCGTAAAACAAAACGATAAACTATTCACTTACCTCAAGAAATGTATCCTGTCATGTTTTACCGAAAAGGCTATGTCTTATCGCCACAAAAAACAATTGCTTAGTCGCAATTTTGGCACTGCTATCATTATTCAAAAAATGATCGATCCAGATTATTCGGGCATCATTTTTACGACCAACCCTCGAACAAATAACGCCAACGAAACTTTAATCACTATCACGCTCGGCATCAGCCACCGCGATTCTTTCACGGAAGATAATAGCATAGACGTCGTCATCGATAAAAACGGCGACATTAAGACTGATTTAATCCGCGAAAAAATCGTGCTTAGCAGAGACCTGGTCACAAAACTATATCGCATGGGGCAAACCATCGAAAATAGTTTCGACCAGCGCGTTGCACACGACATTGAATTCATCGTCAAAGACGACAAAATCTACATTATGCAGACTCGGCCGATGGCAGATTATCTACATATCGACAAAAACAAAACTCACACGATTCTAGACAGCTCCATGCTAAGCGAGGGAATAAAAGGTATTACTACGCCACTAACTTACACGCTTGCGCGTAGCGCCTTTGTGAATACGCAAACCACTGTACTGCAAAAGCAAAATCTACCTGCCGACACGGTTCGAAAAGCCGTCGACAATATTAGTCATTCAATTTGCTTCTACGAAAATCGCATCTACATGCGTCCACTCGATTTGAACAAAGTCACCGCACTTTATGAGCAGCGAGAGACCAGAAAAATCATCAAAAAACTCAAGATAATGCGTGAGAAAAAACAATTAACTTTAGCTCGTCTGAAGATTGAAAGAGAAATCGAGAACGAAAATTTTGAGCAATTAACGCGGCCATATATCAACACCACCTTCAAGGGTTACACAAATATCCAATTACTAGAAACCGGACATGACCTAGAAGCTGAACTACTCAATGATTTCATCGCTCAAATCGCCGACAACCGCACAATCGATCGCAATTACGAACGCCTCCTGAACCTCGCTGAGAATGCCAAAATATTTGAGCCAAAGAAAAAACTCGATAGCATTCTGTATTCGCCAAGCTCAGTCGAATCCGCCAAAGACCGCGCTTTCCATGAAATCATTAAAGAAATCAAACGCGACGAGCGCCTCGTAAATCTCTTCACGAATTCAACCGTTTCTACGCTCGTCGAAAAACTACACGCCAACTCATTGCTAATCTTCTCAAAAATCAACGGCTACATAAATGAATTTGGCACGTTCGGCAAAAACGAATTAAAACTCGAAGCCATTACTGCCAAAGAAGATCCCGCACCCCTGATTCTAGAAATCAAAAACCAACTCATTTCACTCCAAAAACCAGCCGCGCATGAACCGGTAGCAAGTAGCTTTGAGCCGTTTATTAACAAATTCCGCAACATTCAAAGGACGGAAATCAAAAACCTACTCGAAACCACCAAATATCTCATCGACAATCGTCGCGCTTTATACTATAAACAAGTCCGCCTCTGCTCAATCCTGCGCTCAATTTATCTCCGCATCGGCAACAACTTCACCACCGCAGGCATTATTCATAATCCGCGCGACATCTTCTTTTTGAAAAAGGACGAGATCTCCGACATTATCGAAAAAGGGAAGTACACCAACGAACAGATTCAAGAGCGCATCCTTGAACGTCAAACAGAATACATAGACAACGCCAAAAAGCCAGACCACGAATGTATGCATTTCTATGGCGCCATTCAGCCAGAAAATATGATTGTTTATAAAAGCGAATAATTACTCGCCGCAGGCTAGTAACTCTTCAGAATCCGACTCATCTTTGCTAGATTCTAAAGTCTCTAACGCTTCTTTTTCGTCTTCATCCATAACTATAGTATAGCAGAGCTACTTCTGTTTTGGTTGCCGAATAATGAATCGATCTAATGTAGCAAGTAACGCTGGCAACAATAACAGAATAATTAGACACGAAACCAAAGTTCCGCCCGAAATCGATTGACATATCTTAGCTGCGATCGCCGTTGCGAAATTGCCAACAATCGCCGTAACTAAGATTAAAATACTAGCCGAAGTCAAAATCGAATGAATCGATTTCTTATAAGAAGTTAACACCGCGTCTTTTACGTCGAGCTTAAAATATCGACGTTGCTCAAGGTAGTACGAAGTATAGAGAATCGCATAATCAATCGTCGCACCCATCAAAATCGCCTGCACAATAATTAAAGCTATAAAGTAAATACTCTGGTTCGTTAGAGATAGGTAAGCCATATTAATGTAAACCGCACTCTGGATCGTCATGACGAGAATAAACGGAATCAAAATCGACTTAAACGTAATCGCAACTACGACGAATATTGCTAGCATTGTTAAAACTGTAATAAAATCTAGCTCGCTGCTAAATGTCTGCGACATTTCATAGGCCATCGCCGAATCGCCGATTACAAAATATTTAGTCTTCACGCCATCACCCATTTCGTCCTTAATGTCTTGCAAAAACGCAAAAGTCTCCGCGCTTTCTTCTGGCAAATGCGTCTCAATTAAAGCTCGTGAGTGTTTTTCACCGACCAACATTTCTTTTGCATCTTTCAGCATATCCCAAGCATCCATAATCGTCTCGTGCATTTCGTCATCAATCCGCGAAGCAAAACGACTGTCGTTCAAAATATTCTTATACAAGAAGTGCACGAGCTGTTCGAGCGTTAATTGCCAGTTCTCATCATAATCATATAGAGACCCGTGATAAAGATATGCTAAAAATATTTGATTACGATCTATTTTATTTGATAGTGGCAAAAGTGCCCGATAAAGCGCATCGTAATTATATTGCGTACCCGCAATTGCGGCATGCATCAAGTCTGCGACGGCATATATTCTTGCGCTTTGACTTGAATCAAAACGCGTTGCATATTCTGGATTTGGCAGTACGGAATTAACCAAAAACTCAACAACTGTTTTCGGCGACAATGCCAGTTCGACATGAACGTGGCGCACATCGTAAAGTGCGTAAACTAACTTAACTTTCTCCGCATCCAAGTTAAAAGTATTAGCAAGCTCGGCATATCCATATTGAGTAGTCTGATGGCGAACTACATATTGGGCTAAACGCAATAGACTAAGACGCTCCGGCGTCATCGCATCCTTTAAAACTTCATCGTCACTATGCGCTAGCAAGAAATCAATAAACTCGGCAGGCGTTAATTGCTTGACGGCATGCTCAGCCTGATAAAGCTTGTATAATTCTTTAAGTTTCGCGAGAGTATCCTGAACAAATTCGTCAACTTTTGGCGTAATCGCATCAAAATCTATTTCAATTGGCGTTTCACGGCCCTCATTAAACTCATCAATCTTTTCCGCAATCTCAGCCGATAAACCTTTTAAGTAATTCGCTAAGTTTTCAAAATCCGAATAAGTATAGCCATTCTTGGCACGCTCCAAAACTGGCTCAATTTTTGCCATCAACTCTGTTTTTTCTTCTTCGGTCAAAACGGCCGATTCATTAATAGTGCGCTCAATGGCATCCACGAAATCATCTTCATGTTGGCGTAATTCGAAGCTAATTTCGGATACAGCCTGTTTAATATCTTCAATTTGTTCCTCGGACAAATCGACACCCAACTGCTCGAGCGCCGTTGGATTATTCAAAGTAAAATCTATCAGTTCTTCCGGTTTTAGTCTCGGCGTAGGAACATCAATCGCCGTATAGTATTGATACGTTAAAAGTCGCTCAACATCAGCGACGTCCAGTTCGAACATCTGCGCCAGTTCTGTGGCATTCTTCTTAGTATTAGTTATGTTAGAATTGCTAAAAATCAATAGCTTTGCCAATTGCTCACGTTGCTCGCGCGTAATCATTTTGGCATAATTTGGGTTAGTTAACACTTCATTGTTTACGAAAGTTGCAAACTGATGCAAGGTCAATTTAATACCGGAAGGATGTTCCGCCAAATATAGCGTATACAATTCATCCAAACTCGCCGGATCAATGTCTAGAAGCGCCGCCATTTCAGATTTCGAACGCGGACGATTCATCTTTTCGCGAATGACGAAGTTTGAAAAACGATCAATATCTCGTTTAGTGTTAGCCGAGACCTCGTCCGCAAATCTTTCGTCCGGAATAATTTCATTTTGCACAAAACTAACAACTTCCGGTAAAGACATCGTAGCGCCATCACCGCGGAAATAGTAGTAATATAAAGCCTTCACTATATAGTCTTCAGTCGTAACTTTTTCGCCATCGCCCATCGTTTCGCCAGAGACTTTTGTTTCTTTTAGTGAATTGGCCTTATCAACTATTTCATCGTATTTTTTCGCTTCATTAAGCGTGTTACTATAACAAAGAATTTGCGCCACATCTTCACGCTTGTCGAACTTTTCGCACAGCTCCTTTACTTTATCTTCTTCAGAGTTTGCGTAGACTAATGCCGTCTGATTGTTAACCGGAAATACATCCTTAATCTTATTATTCTGCGTGGAAGTAAAGAGAATACTAGTATTACCTTTTAGCAAAAATGCCGCCACGAATAGGCCTATAAATAGCGGCAACGCAAAACGGCGAATAAATTGCGTAAACCTACTCAAAAACTCGACTCGAATCGGCAAAATTTTCTTCTTCGACTTTTCGATAGCTTTATCGCAGAAGAGCAGAAGAGCTGGCAAAATTGTAAAGATGGAAAGTAAACTCAATATTACGCCTTTACTGAGCACGATACCCATATCTCGACCAATTGTGAAGCTCATAAATACAAGCACGATTAAACCAACAACGGTCGTAATCGAACTCGACGAAATTGCACTAAACGAATAGCGTAACGCGCGCTGCATCGCCAAACGGTTATTGGCCTTGCGGTCCGTACTTTTGTTTTTATCGGCATTAATTTTGTCTTTTTCCTGGCGATATCGCGAAGATAGCATAATCGCATAGTCCATCGACAACGCCATCTGCAAAATCATCGATATTCCGTCCGTCACGTGCGATACGCTTGGTAAAAATATATTTGTACCTTTATTGAAAAGCACCGCAATCATAATCGCGAACAAATACAGCCATGGCTCCACGAACGACTCACTCATCAAAATCAAAATCACCATCGCGCTGGCAATTGCCGTAAAAATTATTACCGGATCAATGGCTGCGCCATTATTTAAATACACATCGCCATTTTGCGAAAAATCATACTTATTGTGGATGAAATTATAGACTTCGTTATACGTTGCGTAGGCCTCTGGAGAATCAGACGGTGCATTCACGGTTATTTGTAGTAGATCATACCTATGCCCATCCTGCTCGCGCACATGATCTTCCGAGTTATCGTAGGAAACTTTTTTTACGTGCGCCGTATTTTCAATATGAGTCTTGATTTCATCAATTTGCCCCTCTTTCAGGTCTTTAAACATAATCTGCCAACTACTTGTCGAGCTATAGTCAAACTCATCATCCATTATGGCAAGACCCAGAGTCGTCTCGGAATCTGCCGGCATATAAGAATAGATATCGTGATTAATTTTTACTTTTGTCGACAATAAACCGCAAATGGCCGCGAGTACCAAAAATACCCAGAAAACGACAAAACAATAACGTGTAACAAAACCCGCTAACCTCTTGATCATAAGTGCAAATATTCTACCACTGTTATGTATTTTTTTCAAGAAAAATAACAGTGATATAATTGACTTATGGCTACAGCTAAGAAGAAAATTGAGAAAAAACCAGAAACCGAAAAAACCGAAAGTAAATTTATGCAAATCTGCCGTAAAATATTTGGCGGACTTGATATGTCATGGCGCAACGCAATCGTATTTGCCATCATTATGGGTATTTGGACGGCACTAATGGCCATGTTCGTACCGGATGGCAATTCTTTCCACGATATCGTCGCCACCGCAGAATGGTGGGTTATCCCAGCTATCTTCATTATCGTTAACTGCAAAAAGCCTCTCGAGGCAGCCCTAAAAACCTTCGTGTTCTTTCTCGTCTCTCAACCATTGGTCTATCTGATTCAAGTACCATTCAATTCTATGGGCTGGGGATTATTCGGATACTACCGTTATTGGTTCATGGTTACGCTACTTACATTTCCTGGCGCATTTATTGGCTGGTACATCAAACACGACAAATGGTATTCCGGCGTCATCCTTTCCGTAATGACTTTTTTGCTAGCCTTCACGGCATTTGGTTATATTAAGACTTTTGAAGAATCATTCCCGAACCATCTTATTTCCGTCATTTATTGCATCGCCTCCATCGTACTACTCATTATTGTAATTTTCAGAAATATAGAACCACGCCTAGTTTGCGCCGGAATTACTATCGTAGCCACACTAATTTGCATACTGCTCGCAACAACGGAAGCTTTCGAAGCATACAATACTTCATTTCTAAACGACATCGAATTCACGGGCAAACCATACGTCTCAACTTGGACCGGTAGCTGTAACGGTAAAGTTGAACTAATTCGTTACGAAGAAGACGGTTATAGCTTTAAACTCGTCGGCTGCAAGGAAAAAGAATCCTACTTCACAATTACCGACGACGCGACCGAGCAAGAATATGATTTCAAGTATTACTTCGACAAAGAACAAAACACCGTAATTGTCGAACGCAGATAATAAGCTGGGCCGGTAGGACATAAACAATGCGCCGTCGTCGCAAGCGACCGGGCATTGGGCGAACCTGGGCTCGAATCTAACCGGCACCAAAACAAACCAAAAAAATAAGTCCTCTGGACTTGTTTTTTTGGTTTGGCTGGGCCGGTAGGACTCGAACCTACGAATGACGGGACCAAAACCCGTTGCCTTACCACTTGGCGACGGCCCAATCTGCTAGATATTCTAACACAATTGTACGCTATAATAAAGTAAATGATAGATACGAATAAAAAGTACGTACCACCAGAAAAATACCGGCCAAAACCGCGCGATCCAAACAAAAAACCCGAAAAAGTCAAAGGCTTCACGGTTGCAAGTTTCATCGCGCTACATATTATTTTTATCCTTAAATACTTGCTAGACTTCGTATTATTACCACATCTATTCCCAGACTTATATCCACTAAGTGTCGCTGCGATTATTATTTGGACAATCGAAACGATCGTCGTCTGCACGCTCTGTATAAAATTTGTAACCGGCTTCGGCTACTTTTATATTCCCGCCATCCTCGTCTATTCGATTCTTATTGCTATCTGGCCGAATAATCTCTATCATTTCGGAGTAGAAATACCCGCTATCGTCGGCGGACTCATTGCTTACGTCGCAAGTCGCCTCATCGAACGCGCCCTCATGTGGTTTTTCATCGCCATTTCATTCATCACTATGTAGCGTTTTCTGCATTAGCAACACAGAAGCTCGCGCAGCCCACGGGCGAGCGTGAGGAGCAGGTCGCCCGCGACGGCGAGCCGACCTGGCGACGTTCTTCTGAGGTATTAATGCATAAAACGCCGTATCATGATAAAATGAAATGGTTATGAAAAAAGTTCTACTCTCAACGCGTGACCTCAAAAAGGTCTATGGAAAGCGCAATGCAAAATTCGAGGCTTTGAAGGGGATTGACCTCGATATCGAAACTGGCGAATCGGTCGCCATCATCGGTAAATCCGGCTCCGGTAAATCAACCCTCATGCACCTGTTGGCTTTACTCGATACGCCAACCGAGGGTACCATCAAGCTTAACGGCAAAATTACATCCAAACTCAAAAAACGCAAACTCAACCGCTTACGCAACAAAGAGTTTGGCTTCGTCTTTCAAAGCTTCTTCATGAACTCGAACGACACGGTACTTAATAACGTAATCCTGCCGCTCAAAATTGCCGGCATCCGCCGCAAAGAGCGTCGTCGTCGCGCACTCGAGGCGCTCAAGACCGTCGAGCTCGAAGATAAAGCCAAAAACAAAGCAAATGACCTCTCTGGCGGACAAAAGCAGCGCGTCTGTATTGCTCGCGCAATCATCAATAATCCAAAAGTAATCTTCGCCGATGAGCCAACCGGCAATCTTGACTCGGCTACTGGCGCAAAAATCGAAGAATTACTATTTAACCTAAATCGCGAAAAGGGCATTACACTCATTATTGTCACACACGATGAGGAACTCGCCGCAAAATGCGGTCGCCGCATTCGCATAGCCGACGGACAAGTAGTAACCGATAATGAGACCGTAGCAAAACACAACCCAGAATTCATCGAAGATACCAATCTTGACGGTATGCTTAACAAAAAACATATCAAAGAAATCGACGTGGAGGAACAATAGTATGAAAGTTATCGATATCATCCATGACGCCAACTCAAATCTTTGGCGTAGCAAAATTCGCAGTTTCTTGACTATCCTCGCTATCTTCGTCGGTATCTTCACGATTATCCTCAACTCCGCCATCAATGCAGGCGTAAATGATTTTATGACCAAACAGGTCGAAAACATGGGTGGCGACGGCTATCTCGAAATGATGCCAACCGAAACCTTTGACACAGCTATGAGCCTAATTGGCAACGCTGGCGTCCAAGAATATACCGAAGACAAAGACAATACAAACGCTTCCATGTATATCAAAGACGAACAGGTTGAAAAAGCCAAAAATCTTGATGGCATCAAATCATTTCACGCATTACCAAGGTCAACTGCCGACTACATTACCGGCAGCAAAACCGACAAACGCTGGCGTGTAAATATCAACGTTATTGTTCCAGGCATCAATTCTGATATGTCTAACGGCGTAACACCAAATACTAACGACAATGCTCCTTATGAAATCGCCTTAACCGAAGAGTATGCAAAAGCACTTGGCTATGACAATGTTGCCGATTCGGTTGGCCAAACAATCAAACTTGCCGTCCCAAGCACACTTAAGTGCTACACCGTAACCAAACGCAGCGACTGCCAAACCATCGTCGAAGCTAAAGTAACCGGAACTCAAGCTCCAGGCATTCTTTCAATCGGCGGTAACCGTGCCAATTTATCACTCTGGAACAAAATCAACGAGATTAACTACGCTGGCATGCCAGCCGAAACAAACCATACTTTCCAGGCCGTAGCTGACGTCGAACCGGACAAAATTGACAAAATCAAAGAAGAACTCAAAGAAATCGGCCTCAGCGCTATGTCGGTAGATGACGAAATGGGCATGGTTCGCTCCTTCTTTGATGTAGTATTGGTTGTCTTTAACATCTTTGGCGGTATCGCACTCGTCGCCGCCTCAATCGGGATTATTAATACTTTATTTATGTCGGTTCAAGAGCGTACACGCGAAATTGGCCTCGACAAAGCTCTTGGTATGAGCAATGCCAAAGTGTTCCTTAGCTTTAGCTGCGAAGCAATTTTACTTGGCTTCTGGGGCTCATTATTCGGCATTGTCGTTTCTATGATAATTGGCAACGTCGGCAACATTATCGCACACGAATCCTTCCTTAAAGACTTCCCAACCTTCCAACTAACCGTCTTTGAGCCTCTAACAATGCTAGCCATCGTTGCTGTCATCATGTTTATCGCCTTCCTCGCCGGCACCCTACCAGCCCGCAAAGCCTCGAAGAAGGACCCGATCGACTCATTGCGCTACGAATAGCCTTTTGCTATCTCATTCGCGAACACGAAGTCCGGTCAGCCCGTCTTTACGGGTGACCGGCTTCTAATACTCGGCAGCAGCCTCCGTAATGTTCGCTCA
>JAEEGL013063435.1_pt1 | contig 15757 bp, 14 predicted proteins | sample 9134231 | NCBI WGS metagenome assembly JAEEGL01 (sample SAMN16246548, study PRJNA631951) | gut metagenome | biome: gut microbiome; feature: rumen; material: fiber-attached | host: Bos | place: Iran: Karaj | collected 2018-10
CACTTCCCTTCCAAAACCGCTAAGACCTCCCCATCGGGCGTTTCCCGCTGCGGAATTGCAGATTTCGTTGTCGCCGTTGTGGCAAAGGGTCATATATCGGACCCCCATACGGTGGAACAGCCGGAGAAGGGAGAGGTCGTGCTGGATGGGAAGGCCGTTTTCCATGCCCAGGAAGACCGATATAAGTCCGTCCTCCTTATTCCTGAAGGCATCATCCGGAGAGAAAGCCATGGCAGCCATGTCGGGGTTCTCCCCAACCGACTCGTATACGGCTTCCAGCATCTGCAAGGCGTACCTGGTCGCCGCGTCCGGCACCATGCTATTGGGAGTGAACAAGGCGAAGAAAACGGCGTCGACTCCCCCGCGACGCAGCTTTGGGAAGTCGACATGTGAATGCGATCCATCCTTGTCAAGCTTTCTCAAACGAATTAACTGAGAAGGCGTATCGCAATGAGAATCAAGTATAAACATAACCTATCTCATTGCCGACATCGGGGCGAGTGTGGAGCGGATTATCTTGTCAATGACAAATTCAGGAGTACCGTTGTAGAAGAGCTCGCCACCGCCAACGAGGTTCACCTTGAGCTTGCCGTCGAGGGTGACTGCGGCCTTGCAAGAGGAAAGCTCGGCGGTAACGTCTACGAACGGCATTCCCGATGCGTCGAGGAAGGCGGAATTGGTACCCTTAACCTCCAGCGTCTCGGCGGAACCGGAAAGGTTCACCCTGGAGGAATTGGCCATGTTCACCTTTACATTAAGGGGACTGGCTACCACGCCCACCTGCGAGGAACCGCCGGAGTTCACATCCAGGTTGTTCTCCACCTCGCCCGAGAACGATATGCCGGACGAGCCGCTCGAAGAGGTCCTCAGGTCATGCGCACCGCCGGTGATATTCAGGGAAGAAGAGCCCTCGGTGGTCAGTGAAATTTCGCCGGTGGCATTGATCCCCAGCGAAGCCGATGCTTTCTTGCGAAGCTTGACCTCGGCAACGTTTGTATTGACCCTGAGCACTTTGACCTTTGCCGCATCGGACAGGGAAAGCTCAAAATTCTGCATATCATAATCGTCGGTGGCGGTAAGCGAAGCCGATCCGGAAAGGGTCACGGCCTCCAGTTCCGGAGTGTAGACCATGGCGCGCATCACGGGAGCGGGAGCCTTCCGTCCCTTATACATCTTCTTTATGTCGGCGGGCAGGGATTTCTGGTCCAGGGTTATGTACAGCGACTTTCCCTTCACGTAGGTCTGGACATAGGGGGCCAGGGGTGCATCCACCAGGATCTTGACGCCGTATTCGCCCTTTGAGAGGGTCACCTCGAATGAACTGGCTACGTCCAGGGAACGGAACTCGGAGAAATCATGGACCAGTTCCTTGGTCTGGGCCGATGCCGCAAAACCCATGGCAAAGAGTCCGGCGACAACGCCTAAAACCCTGTAAAACAAGTGTTTCATATTGCAGAATTTTAATTGTCAATACTCTCGGAAAGCTCGCTCCACTCAAGGGTCCAGTCATCCACGTCCCTCTTGGCGTTGAGGTATTCCCGAGTCAGGTCCAAAATATCGTCATTTGGAAGCGGATTCGCAAGGATTTTTTCAATTTCATGCATCCTTTCCTCGTTTTTCCCTATCATGTCCTCCAGCCAGGCTATTCGGTTCCTCACCTTACGGTCTTCCCTGGAACGGGCCTTTATCTTATCGTATCGCATTCCGGCCTGGACCTTTTCCTGAGACTTAACTTCCTTTTGCTCAATTGGTTCCTTGAACCTTTGCTCCAATTCCTTCAGGTTCTCGAGCTTTCTGGATTCCAGGAATTCATCCACGGATCCGAGGAACTCCCTGACCTTCCCGTCGCGGAACTCGTACATCTTGTCCACCAGCCCTTCCAGGAAATCACGGTCATGGGATACTACCACAAGCGTCCCATCGTATCTGGCCAGGGCCTGCTTCAACACATCCTTGGACCTGATGTCCATGTGGTTGGTGGGTTCGTCCAGGGCCAGGAGATTGAAAGGCTGCAGCATCAGCTTGGCCATTCCCAGGCGGGCCCTCTCCCCTCCGCTCAATACGCACACCTTCTTGTCGATATCCTCGCCCCTGAACAGGAAAGCCCCGAGAATATCCCTCAGTCGCATCCGCACATCGCCCACGGCTATCTTTTCAAGCGTTCCGTACACCGTATCGTTCCCGTCCAGGATATCTTCCTGATTCTGTGCATAATAACCTATGTTCACATTATGCCCCAGCCGGGCCTCGCCTGCAGCGGGCTCCAACTGTCCGGTTATCAGCTTCATGAGCGTGGTCTTGCCCTCCCCGTTCCGTCCCACCAGAGCCACCTTCTCGCCACGGCGGATCTCGATGTCGGCATGGGTGAATACTGTTTTCCCGGGGTACGCAGCAGTGAGGTCCCTGCCCATGAACGGGACATCGCCGGAACGCGGGGCCTTGGGGAATCGGAGGGTGAGCGCAGAATTGTCCGTCTGGTCTATCTCTATGATTTCCAGCTTTTCAAGCGCCTTGATCCTGGACTGGACCTGGTTTGATTTTGTGGGCTTGTACCGGAAACGGTTTATGAACTCCTCGGTCTTCTCTATCATCCTGCGCTGATTCTCGTAGGCGGCATTCTGGCTGGCCATCCGTTCCTCGCGGAGGGAAAGGTACCTGGTATACGGCACCTTGTAATCATATATGTGCCCCAGCATGATCTCCACAGTCCTGGATGTAACCCTGTCCAGGAAGCGGCGGTCGTGCGATACCAGAAGCACGGCGCCCCTGAACGCCTTGAGGTAGTCCTCGAACCAGGCGATGGACTCAATGTCAAGGTGATTGGTGGGTTCGTCGAGCAAGAGGACGTCCGGCGACGAAAGAAGTATCTTGGCCAGTTCTATCCTCATGTTCCACCCCTGGCTGAAAGTCTCGGTGGGACGTCCGAAATCCTCCTCCCTGAAACCGAGCCCGAAAAGCGTCTTGGCTGCCCTCACCTCAGGAGCTTCTCCACCTTCCAGCGAAAGACGGTCGTTAAGGGTGTTGAGGCGGTTTATAAGCGCCTCATATTCACTTGATTCATAATCGGTCCTGGAGGCCAGAGCGGAACTTACGGATTCAATTTCAGCCTCCATCCGGTGAATATGCGAAAAGGCGGTGAGGGCTTCTTCCATCACCGTCTTTCCCCTTGAATGCATCATTATCTGGGGCAGATAGCCGATGGAAATGTCCGACGGCATCTCTATGTGCCCCGACGACGGCTGCTGTTCGCCCACGATCAGTTTCATAAGGGTGGACTTTCCCGCCCCGTTCTTGCCCACAAGCCCGATCTTGTCGTTCTCCCCTATGTGGAAACTGATATTGTCAAGGAGGCTGGTCCCCCCGAACGAAACGGTAACGCCGCCTATGGAGATCATTACCTGTCCCCCATCCGGCTCTCGATGAGCCTCTGAATCTTCTCGGGGCAGGCTACCGGACGGAATGTCCTGGAATTTATGAACCCGAGGGTGACCGACCCTTCGGCGCAGACATTGCCGTCCTGGTTGACCACGCTCTGCCTGATGACCAGCTTTGCCATGGGCACCTTCTCGATGGCGGCGGTGGCGGTGAGGATGTCCCCCATCCTGGCCGGATACCTGAAGCGGCATTCCACCGAGACTATGGGGGTCATCACGGAATCCTCGCTTTCCAGTTTTTCTATGGGCAGACCGGCATCGGCCATCATGGCGTTCCGGGCAATTTCAAAATACCGGATGTAATTTGAATGATGCACCACCGCCATCTGGTCGGTTTCGTAGTACCGGACCGGGAATTTGACCTCAAAATACATCATAACAAAAATGTTATAACTATTAACAACTTTGTTTTATTATTTGTTTTTCAGCGAGTCCAGCTGCTTTTGAATAATTTCGATTCGAGAAAGGGCATCAGCCTCTTTTTTGCGTTCGTTGGCCACTACGGCCTCCGGAGCGTGGGCCGTGAAGGCCGCGTTGGAGAGCTTTTTGCGCACCCCTTCCAGGAATCGGAACTGGTATTCGAGGTCTTTCTGCAGCTTAGCGATCTCTTCTTCCTCATTCACCAGACCGGTGAGCGGAACGGTTATCTCGGTTGTCCTCACAAGGAAGGTCGCACCTGAAACCTTGGAGTCCCCGGAAACGAAATCGACCTTCCCAACGCCGGCCATCTTCTTCACGATGCCCTCCATACTCATGGGGAACCAGCCCTTTACTACCAGGCTGAGTTTCTCCTTTGGAGGAATGTTCTTCTGGTTGCGGACGTTCCTGATTCCGTTCACCGCCTCTGACGCGAATGCAAACGCGTCGATGACTGAGGCGTCATAACCATTGGACACGGGGCTGGGGGCATACATTATGGTTTCCCCGTCCTTCCTCGGCGCCATGTTCTGCCATAGTTCCTCGGTGATGAATGGCATCACCGGATGGATCATCTTCAGGAGGGATTCAAAGAACCCGAGTGTGGCCTCGTAGGTGACCACGTCCATGGCTTCGCCGAACGATGGTTTGACTATCTCAAGGTACCACGAGCAGAAATCGTCCCAGAAAAGACGGTATGTGGTCATCAGGGCATCGGAAATGCGGAACTTGGAATAGTGGTCCTCCACGGTCTCAACCGCGAGTGAAAGTCTGTTTGCGAACCACTTCACCGCCATGGCCGAAGCCTCGGGCTGAGCAATGGAAGCATCTGTATTCCAACCCTTTATCAGCCTGTAGGAATTCCATATCTTGTTGCAGAAATTCCTTCCCTGCTCCACCTGGGTCTCATCGTAGAAAATGTCGTTCCCGGCCGACGAGCACAGGAGCATGCCGATACGGACCGCGTCGGCGCCGTAGGTCTTGATAAGGTCGAGCGGATCCGGGGAGTTCCCGAGGGTCTTGCTCATCTTGCGGCCTATCTTGTCACGCACGATTCCGGTGAAATACACGTTGGAGAACGGCTGCCTGCCCATGAACTCGTTGCCGGCCATTATCATCCTCGCCACCCAGAAGAAGATGATGTCCGGGGCGGTGACGAGGTCGTTGGTGGGATAATAGTAGGCAAGGTCGGCATTGGGCTTGTGGCCGGGATTTCCGGGCATATCCGGATCGAAAACCGATATGGGCCATAGCCAGGAACTGAACCAGGTGTCCAGTACATCTTCATCCTGACGGAGGTCTTCCATCTTGATTCCGGGACAGATAGCGCGCGCTGCCTCAAGTGCCGCTTCAGGTGTGGATTCCACAACGTAGCGACCGTCAGGCAGGTAATATGCAGGTATCCTCTGGCCCCACCATAGCTGCCTGGAGATGCACCAGTCACGGGCATTCTCCATCCAATGGCGGTAGGAATTCATGTATTTTTCCGGGATGAACCGGGTACGCCCGCTCTCGACCGTCTCGAGGGCGACCTTGGCCAGGGTATCCATCTTGAGGAACCACTGTGCCGAGAGGCGCGGCTCGATTACCGCATTCGTCCTTTCCGAATACCCGACGGGAGATGTATACTCCTCAACCTTTTCCAGGTTTCCGGCCTCCTCGAGCATCTTGACTATCTTCTTGCGGGCAACGAACCGGTCCTCGCCCACCAGTATCCTGGCCTTTTCGTTCAGGCGTCCCCTCTCGTCGATTATGTCCAGCACCTCCAGGTTGTGACGGAGGCCTATTTCGTAGTCGTGGACGTCATGAGCCGGGGTAACCTTAAGGCAGCCGGTTCCGAAATCCATCTCCACATAATCGTCCTCGATCACGGGTATCTCCCTGTTGATGAGAGGGATAAGGACTTTCTTGCCGCGCAGCCAGTGATGCCTTTCATCCGCGGGATTGACGCAGATGGCGGCGTCGGCCATGATGGTCTCGGGCCTGGTGGTGGCAATCACCAGATACTTGCCGGTGGGATTCCCGGCGCCATCGGAAACATAGTAACGGAGATGATAGAAATGGCTCTGGGTGTCCTTGTGGACCACCTCGTCGTCGCTCACGGCGGTAAGCGCCTCCGGATCCCAGTTGACCATCCTCACACCCTTGTATATCCAGCCTTTCTTGTAGAAGTACACGAAGGTGTTTATCACTGCCCTGGACAGGTCCGGCTCCATGGTAAAGCGGGTACGGTCCCAGTCGCAGGATGCGCCAAGCTTGCGTAACTGCTTGAGAATGATGCCCCCGTGCTCCTCCTTCCACTGCCAGGCATGGGCCAGGAATTCCTCACGGGTGAGGTCCTCCTTTGAGATTCCCATAGCCTTCAGCTTTGCCACCACCTTGTTTTCGGTGGCTATCGATGCGTGGTCGGTCCCGGGGACCCAGCAGGCATTCTTGCCGTCCATGCGGGCCTTGCGGATGAGCACGTCGTTCAGGGTGTTGTTGAGCACATGCCCCATGTGGAGGATTCCGGTGACATTGGGCGGTGGGATGACTATGGTATAAGGCTCCCTGGAGTCGGGCTCCGAATGGAAGAATTTATGTTCCAGCCAATAGGAGTACCACTTGTCTTCGGTCTCCGCGGGATTGTACTTTGCCGATAACATTTCCATGTTCTGTATCCGATTATTCAAATATCTCACAAAGATACTTATTTTTTGCTTATTTTTGTAATCACAAACAATACGCGTCATGGAAGACAACAAAAACCAGCTCAGTATCGAACTCCGGCCGGACCTGGTCCCCGGCTATTCCAATCTTGCCATCATTTCCCACTCCAGGAGCGAATTCGTGATAGATTTTGCATCAATGCTGCCCGGTCACCCCAAGCCGCAGGTGGGAAACCGCATCATAATGACCCCGGAGCACGCCAAGAGGCTGATGAACGCCCTCGTTGACAATATCCAGAAATACGAGTCTCAGTTTGGTCAGATATCCCTTGGTAACGTTCCCAAGGGCACTTTCAACCTGGAGGATTTCGGCCCGCTCGGAGGCGGGGCAAAGTCCTGAGGCATGGAGCATGATTTCAGCAGGATAAAGGCATTCGCCTTTGACGTGGACGGGGTGATGACCGACGGGGGCATCCTCTGCGACCTCGAGGGAGAGCTTTACCGGACCTTTGACTCAAAGGACGGATTCGCCATCAGGATGGCGGCAATGAACGGCTACCACCTTTCCATCATAACCGGCGGAAGGTCGGCAAGCATCCGCGCAAGGGCTCACAGCCTGCTCATTCCGGATGCCGACGTCTACCTTTCTTCCCGGAGGAAGGCGGAAGACTTTGACGACTTCTGCAAACGTCATTCCCTCGACCCTTCGGAGGTCATGTTCTTTGGCGACGACGTTCCTGACATCGAGGTGTTCCGGCGCTGCGGAATCGGGGTATGCCCCTCCGACGGAGCTCCCGACGCCATTGCGGCAGCCCACATAGTATCGGATTTTCCGGGCGGCAGGGGCTGCGTCAGGGATATGCTTGAAAAGGTGATGAAACAGCAGGGCAGGTGGATATTCGACAGCATGCTCTATTCAAGGATGTATTGAAATGGATCTTGGCGGAAAACGCATAATCCTTGCGAGCAACTCTCCAAGAAGACAGGAGATAATGAAAGGGCTGCGCATTGATTTCACGATAGATACGGAAAACAACTTCAAGGAATACTTTAAGGAAGGTACTCCTTTTGCCGAGGTCCCCGTCCTCATGTCCGAGGGAAAGTCCATGGGCTTTCACCGTCCGCTCGATGACGACGAGATCCTGGTCACGGCCGACACCATGGTCATACTCGACGACAAGATCCTCGGGAAACCATCGTCGAGGGAAGATGCGGCCGGCATGCTGCGCGAACTTTCCGGGAACATCCATCACGTGCTGACCGCGGTGACCATCCGCAGCAACTCCAGGATGACCACGTTTACGGACACCACGGAGGTTGAATTCAATCCCCTGTCGGACCGGGACATAGATTATTACCTCGACAATTACGCCCCTTACGACAAGGCCGGCGCATACGGGGTGCAGGAATGGATAGGTTACGTGGGGATTAAAAGGATAGACGGGTCATTCTACAATGTAGTAGGATTCCCCGTCCACCGTTTCTGGGAAGAACTGAAGGCTTTCCTCTAGGAAATCACCCCGAGTTCCTTTCCGACTTTGATGAACGCCTCAACAGCCCTGTCGAGGTGTTCTTTTTTATGTGCAGCCGAAAGCTGTACCCTGATGCGGGCCTGCCCCTTGGGTACCACCGGATAATAGAAACCGGTCACGAAAATGCCCTCCTGAGCCATCCTGGCAGCGAATTTCTGCGACAGGAAGGCATCGTACAGCATCACGGCGCAGATAGCCGACTGGGTGGGTTTGATGTCGAAGCCCGCGGAGAGCATCTTCTCCCGGAAGTACTCCACGTTCTCCTGGAGCCGGTCATGAAGGGCATCGCTCTCCGACAGCATCCTGAACATCTCGATACCGGCGCCAACGATTGCCGGAGGAAGCGAATTGGAGAAAAGATAGGGACGGGAGCGCTGGCGCAGCATGTCGATAATCTCCTTGCGGCCGGTGGTGAAACCACCCACGGCACCGCCGAATGCCTTTCCGAGGGTTCCCGTGACGATGTCGATGCGGTCGTAAACCCCAAACTGCTCGGCCACTCCCCTTCCGGTCCTGCCCACCACTCCGGCCGAATGGCTCTCGTCCACCATCACAAGGGCGTCGTACTTCTCGGCGAGGTCGCAAATCTTGTCCATGGGGGCGACGTTGCCGTCCATCGAGAACACCCCGTCGGTGGCTATGATCCTGAAACGGCATCCCTGGGCCTCCTTGAGGCAGCGCTCGAGGTCGGCCATGTCGGCATTGGCGTAACGGAACCGCTGAGCCTTGCACAGACGCACCCCGTCTATGATGGAGGCGTGGTTGAGGGAATCGGAAATGATGGCGTCATCAGCGGTGAAAAGAGGCTCGAAAACGCCTCCGTTCGCGTCGAAGCAGGCGGCATAAAGGATAGCATCCTCGGTATGGAAATAGTCGGCAACGGCCTTCTCGAGGGTCTTGTGAAGGTCCTGCGTCCCGCAGATGAACCTTACAGATGACATTCCGTAACCACGTGATTCCATGGCCTTTGCGGCCGCCTCGGCAAGACGCGGCGAACCGGCCAGGCCAAGGTAGTTGTTGGCGCAGAAGTTAAGGGCCCTGGAACCGTCTTCAAGGGTGATCTCCGCCCCCTGGGCGGAAGCGATTATCCTTTCTTTCTTGTATAGCCCGGCCGCCTCGATGCCGGAGAGTTCGTCTTTGAGATATTGTTGGAATTTACCGTACATAGTGAATAAATGTTACTAAATGCGTTTTCAAAGTTAATAATTAATCGGGATTATTGTATATTTGTATTGCTAAAATCGATAGCCAAGTGAAAAATGTTCTCATCATAGGCTCCACCGGGCAGATCGGGTCCGAGCTCACCATGAAACTCAGGAACGATATCCCCGAAGGCAGCATCGTAGCGGGATTCATAAAGGGCGCCGAGCCCAAGGGAGAGCTTCTGGAAAGCGGTCCTGCCGAGGAGGTTGACGTCAGGGACGGTGCCAGGATTGCCTGGATAGTGGACCGGTACCGGATTGACACCATCTATAACCTTGCCGCCCTGCTCTCGGCTGTAGCTGAACGTAAACCGCTGGCTGCCTGGGACATACAGATGAACGGCCTGCTGAGCATACTGGAAGTGGCCAGGGAGAAGGGCTGCGCCGTATTCACGCCCAGCTCCATCGGGTCCTTCGGCCCCCTCACCCCTCACGACGGCACCCCCCAGGACACCATCCAGCGTCCCCTGTCGATGTACGGGGTAACAAAGGTGGCGACCGAACTCCTGAGCGACTACTATTTCCATAAATACGGTGTAGACACCCGCGCAGTGCGTTTTCCAGGGCTTATTTCATACGAAACCCTGCCGGGAGGAGGCACCACGGATTACGCCGTGGAAATCTTTTATGCCGCGGTAAAGGGCGAGGAATTCGTCTGCCCCATCGGCGCCGGGACATTCATGGACATGATGTACATGAGCGACGCCCTCAAGGCCGCCACCGACATAATGAATGCCGACCCGTCCCGCCTGGTGCACCGCAACGCATTCAACGTCACAGCAATGAGTTTCGATCCGGAAATCCTCTATCACAAGATCCGGGAGCGGATACCCGATTTCAGGATGCGCTATGAGGTGGACCCGGTACGCCAGGCCATAGCCAACTCCTGGCCGGACAGGATGGACGACAGCTGCGCCCGGGAGGAATGGGGATGGAAACCGTCGTTCGGGCTGGACGAAATGGTTGATGATATGATCCTTAAGCTGAGGCTTAAATTTGGTTACAAAATGTAAGCACTACTTGTTTTTTTGATTACGGCATATCAGTTTAACGGGCCATACTCATACAACAAACGCTACCCTGAAGGATAATATTAGATTTTTCTAATGCGTAAACAGCTTTAAATCAGCCTTTTAGAAAAATTATTAAAAAATATTCAAAAAAATCTTTTGAAAAAATTTGCAAATCAAAATAATTGCACTACCTTTGTAACCGGGTTGAGCCAATGGGGTTCTCTCAGTAAACTCAATCTATTGGTTATTAGTTTTAGTGTTATTAATTATGTGGTTAGTATGAGTGGTCCACGCGGGATGCGTCGACGACTCATTTTTTTTGTATAAACCAGTCCCGCCATGAAAAAGATCCTCTGCCTGCTGCCACTGCTTATCATCTGCACCGGAGCCACCGCCCAGTGGTCTCCCCTCCCCGGTCCGATGCACACCAAGGCCCCTTCTGTGCCCGCCTATGCCGTATTCGCCGGAGATACCGTGAGGTTTGACCGGCAGGACTACCGGGAACGGATGGACCGCGAACTGCTGTCGTTTACCAACATGCACACCAATTCCACGCTTATGCTCAAACGCTCCAGGCGGTTTTTCAGTATCGTTGAGCCCATACTCCGCAAGTGGGGGATCCCCGACGACCTCAAATACCTGATGGCAATCGAGAGCAACCTGGACCCGTCGGCGGTATCACGCACCGGTGCGACCGGTCTGTGGCAGTTCACCAAAGCCACCGCACAGACCTATTCGCTGGAGGTCAATGCCGAGGTAGACGAACGGTACAACATTGAGAAAGAGACAGTTGCGGCATGCAGATTCTTGAAGGACGCCCGCCGGAAATACGCCGACTGGATGACCGTAGCCGCCAGCTACAACGCCGGCCAGGGCGGCATCTCCAGAAGGCTTGAGCATCAGAGGCAGAGAAGTGCCATGGAACTATGGCTCCCGGAGGAGACCGCACGCTACATGTTCCGGCTGCTCACCGCCAAGATGTTCTTCGAGAACCCCGCCGCCTTTGGCTTTGACATCGCTCCTGAGGATTATTATCCGCCGCTTAAGGTAAAGAGGACGGTCACGGTATCGGAAGCCATCCCCGACCTGGTGGAGTTCGCCATCTCGAACAAGACCACGTACGCCGCCATCAAGGAAGCAAACCTCTGGCTCCGTGACGACCACCTCACCAACAAGTCCGGAAAGACCTACACCATAATCATTCCGGAAAAGCTGTAATTACAGGAAGCCACTGCCCAATACAAAGTACCCCGTCCCCCCTTCCGCTTTTGGCAAGTAATTGAAAAATACGTACCTTTGTGAGGTTATGGCAGAGAGTAACTTCATAGACTACGTAAAGATTTTCTGTGCCTCGGGGCACGGAGGAGCCGGCTCGGCACATCTTCACAGGGCCAAGTACGTTCCCAAGGGCGGACCTGACGGAGGCGACGGCGGCCGCGGTGGGCATATCATCCTCAGGGCCAACCCCCAGCTGTGGACGCTCATCCACCTGAGATTCAGGAAAGTGGTGAGGGCCGAGAACGGCGCCCCCGGAAGTTTCAACCTCAGGAAGGGCAAGAACGGGGCCGATATAGTCCTGGAGGTGCCCGTGGGCACAACCGTCAAGGATGCAGAAACAGAGGAAACCATCTTTGAGATGCTTACCCCCGGCGAGGAGCGGATCCTTTGCAAGGGTGGCCGCGGCGGCCTGGGAAACAACAACTTCAAGACCGCGACCCAGCAGACGCCTCGGTTTGCCCAGCCGGGCGAGGATGGCGTTGAAGGCTGGTTCGTCATGGAACTGAAGGTCCTTGCCGACGTGGGGCTCGTGGGTTTCCCGAATGCCGGAAAGTCTACCCTGCTGTCAGCCATCACATCAGCCAAACCCAAGATAGCCGACTATGCCTTCACCACCCTGGAGCCAAACCTGGGAATCGTCCGCTACCGTGGCGACCGTTCCTTCGTCATGGCCGACATCCCCGGCATCATCGAGGGAGCCCATGAAGGAAAGGGAATAGGCCTGAGGTTCCTGCGCCATATAGAACGCAATTCTGTGCTGCTTTTCATGGTTTCGGCGGAAGAGAAGAACGTGTCAAAGGGCTACGAAATCCTCCTCAACGAGCTCAAGATGTACAATCCCGAACTTCTTGTGAAAGACCGCATCCTTGCCGTAACCAAATGTGACATAATAGATTCCAGGAAAGCAGCGCGCATTGAAGCCTCGCTTCCTCCGGATATCCCGCATGTCATGATTTCGTCGGTAAGCGGAACCGGACTGGATACCCTCAAGGACGTACTCTGGAAAGCCCTCCAAAAGCCTTCAGATGAGTGAGTCCATCATAGAACTCGACCGCGCCGCCACCCTGGCCATAAACGGTTTGAACTCCCCCGTTTCCGACCAGTTCTGGGCGCTTGTCTCCGACACCAGCCTCTGGTTCCCCGCCTATGCTGCTGTGGCCGTTTTCATGTTCTGGCGTCTCGGATGGAAAAGGGCGCTGATAGTCATCGCTTCGCTGGCTCTCACCATCGTTGCCTGCGACCAGATAACCAACCTTGTAAAGCATTCGGTGGGCCGTCTGCGCCCCATCTACGACGCCCAGATGATGGAGAGGGGGATTCACTGGATCCAAAGCCGGGGCGGTGGTCTATACGGCTTCTTTTCCGCACATGCCGCAAACGCCTTTGGCTTTGTAACGTGTTCACTCATAGGGTTAAGGAGCGACGGCATACATAAATATAAAGGCTACGCCGCCGCAGGCTTCATCTGGGCGGCGCTAGTATCCATCAGCCGGATCATGCTGGCCAAGCACTTCCTGGGCGACATCCTGGTGGGGGCGCTGGCCGGCATCCTGGTGGGCTTCCTCCTGGGAAAGGCAGCCGCATGGATCACAGGCAGGGCAGGACTTTCTCCATCCTGATTCCCCTGGACCCCTTTACCAGTACCTGGGCTCCATCCAAAGGGTTTTCCGAAAGGAATGCCGCAAGTTCGTCAGATGTGGCGAAATGCTTGATGTTCAAGGGATTTCCAAGTTCACGGAGGGCTTTTCCAAACTCTTCACCAACAAGGCAGCACATCCAAAGGCCCATTCCCGACACACGTCCCGCAACCTTTACATGCTCCGCCAGCGAATCTTCTCCAAGTTCCCTCATGTCACCCAGCAAGGCCACCTTCCTGGCTCCCTGCATAAGTGAAAAATTATCCAGGGCCGCCGCCATGCTCGAAGGATTTGCATTGTAGGCATCCTCTATCACCAGGTTATGGTCGGTCCGGGACATCTGCGACCTGTTGTTCGACGGTACATACCCTCCGATTGCCTGGGCGGCCTCCGCGAAGGTTATCCCGAATTCCTTGCCAACCGCCATGGCGGCAAGGACGTTGGCTGCGTTGTACGCCCCCACGAGACGGGTGTTTACCTGAATTCCCGACACCACCATGCGGAGGAACGGTTCCTCCGGCGAAGTGGGAAGTATCCGGGCGTCAAACTCCTTGAGCCCGTAAGGGATTCCCACGAGTCCCCTCTCCGAGGCCATCCCGCAGAGGACGGGATCGTCGGTGTTGAGGAAAATCCTTCCCCCGGTGCCGGCGATGTAATCATACAGCCGGCCCTTGGCGTGCTTAACTCCCTCGAAACTCCCGAATCCGAGGAGATGCGCCTTTCCCACGTTGGTGATAAGGCCGTAATCCGGCCTGCTGACCGGGACCAGGACCGAGATGTCCTCGGGATGGCTGGCGCCCATCTCTATCACGGCGATATCCGTATCGGGAGTGATCTTCAGCACCGAAAGCGGGACACCTATGTCGTTGTTGAGGTTTCCTTCCGTGGCAACCACCCGGTACCTTGCCGAGAGCACGGTCCTTATAAGCTCCTTGGTGGTGGTCTTGCCGTTTGTCCCGGTAAGGCCTAATACCCTTACCCTGGGCTCCTGCACATGTTCACGGTGCCAAGCTGCCAGTTCCTTGAGGGTGGCAAGGGTATCCTCTACGGGGATTATCCTCGGATCACCGCTTGAGGCCGCCTCCGACGAAGCGTCCACAACAGCATACGACGCACCCTTTGAAAGGGTGTCCATCGCATAGGCGTTACCGTCGAAATTCTCGCCCTTAAGGGCAAAGAACAGCTCCCCGCCCGCTATTTTCCGGCTGTCGGTCGACACACCGGCGGATTCCCGGAAAATCTTGTATAACCTGCTGATTTCCATGCTACCTCCCTGTACTTCCAAAACCTCCCTGGCCCCTCTGCGTGGAATCCAGGACGTCCACCTGCTCCCACTCGACGACCTCGTGCCTTGCCACTACCATCTGGGCTATCCTCTCCCCGGGGTTTATTACGAAGGGAGTATTGGAAAGGTTCACCAGGATAACCTTGATCTCGCCGCGATAGTCCGCGTCGATGGTTCCGGGGGTATTGAGCACGGTTATCCCGAATTTGGCGGCAAGTCCGCTGCGGGGCCTCACCTGGGCCTCGTATCCCTGGGGCAGGGCGATGAACAGTCCGGTGGGGACCATCGTCCTTTCAAGCGGGCCGATGGTGACGGGTGTGTCGAGGACAGCCTTCAAATCCATTCCGGCCGACAGTGCGGTGGAGTATTCCGGCAGTGGATAAGGCGAATTGCTGATTATCTTTACTTTCATGGAAATAATTGATTACTTGGGAGCTATGATGTACATCACTGCCGCAACCACAGCAAACAGCAGGTTGGGAAGCCAGATGGCTATCCCGGGCGGCAGGGTATCGGTGTACACGAACATCTCGCTGAACTTCATGAACAGGATGTAGGAGAAACTCAGGGCTATGCCGATGGCGATATTCCATCCTATCCCTCCCCTTCTCTTCTTGGTTGAGAGCGACACGCCCATGATGGTAAGTATGAATGCCGAAAACGGCAGCGAGAAACGGTTGTTCTTCTCGATGAGCGCGTACATCACGTTGGCGTCGCCCCTCGACTTCTGGGTTTCGATGAGGGCGTCCAGGTCGTCATATGAGAGTTGTTCCACCGTCTTCCGGGTGCGGTAGAAGTCCTCGACTGTCAGGCTTATGACGGTATCCAGCTGCTTGCCGGTGGTCACCTTGTCCTGCAGGCCGTCGCCGTATTCCCTTATGAACCAGTTCTTAAGCCTCCATGAAGAGGTGGTGCTGTCCCACTTTGCCGACTCGGCGGAGAGTTTGCTCACCAGTTTGTCGTCCTCCATGTCTTCCAGGGTGAAGTTGTACGCCGTATTGTTCCATGTGCTGAAGGACTCCACGTAGACGAACCTGCCTTCGTCAAGCTTGTAGTGGATATCCCGTTCGTTGGTTCGGTTGCGGTCCTTGATATACTGCTTCTCGAACTTGAGGCGTGTCACGTTCGCCCTGGGGATCACCCAGAGGTTCAGCGACAGGGAGAACATGGCGATGAGTGCGGCCGAAACTATGTACGGCACCATCATCCGGTGATAGCTCACACCGCAGGAGAGTATGGCGATGACTTCCGAATTGGCCGTCATCCTGGACGTGAAGAAAATAACCGTAATGAACACGAACAGGGGGCTGA
>JAEEGL014981817.1_pt1 | contig 15757 bp, 13 predicted proteins | sample 9134231 | NCBI WGS metagenome assembly JAEEGL01 (sample SAMN16246548, study PRJNA631951) | gut metagenome | biome: gut microbiome; feature: rumen; material: fiber-attached | host: Bos | place: Iran: Karaj | collected 2018-10
CGACACCATTTTAAAGCAGGGTGGACTTTACTTCACTAAATCTTTTTACCAGTTGACTAAAGTCTATCCTGCAAAACGAAACGATTTTAATAAGCAGATAAATAATAAAATTTTAAGAATAGAAAGAGGGAAATATGATGAGAAGAGTTTTATGTGTGTTGTCTACTTTGTTTTTCATTTTTTCAGGTTGTGTAAGCGCAAATGAATATAGTAATGATTCGCAAAGAATTAACATAATCGGTATGAATTTGTTGTCAAAAAACAACATAGAAAAAAGATTAATATTTGATTTTACTATATTACAGAGTCAAGGAGCATTTCCTATTTTACAAGATTATTCAAGATATTCTGCATACAATTTACATAATAACAGAATAGTTACAATAAATATTCAAGATTACAATAAAATGACTTCAGATGATGAGGTCGCTGCATTAATGGCACAAAATATTGCACGGGGGGTCTATAGTTATAATGGAATTTTTAATGGGCAGTTTATGGTTATGAAAGATGGAAAGAAAAGTGAATTAAAATATGACAAGCAAGCCGTAGAGTATCTTGTAAATGCAGGTTATAATCCTGTTGCTATTATTACAGCTTATGATAAAACTCTTGCAGAATGGAGAGGTACTGCATTAAGCAGACACAATAAAGCAAGTAAAAGAATGAAAACTGTATACAATGAGATTAAAACAAAATATCCTCAGTTTTTGAATTCTAACCAATTTACGAAATCATTAAATTATCAAAGATTTGTGGATAATAACTTATAATATTGTTGATAAGAGAACGAAAAACCTCAATGCGAAATAATTATAGGTTTAGCGACCTGTGAGCAGAGTGCGAAGTGCTTTTGGCAAGTGATGAAATCACAAAGTCAAAACACGTAGGCACGTTTAATGCGAGCGTAGCAAGAGAAGTCCCGCCTACGATATTTAACTTTTTAGAGTTCTCATAAGAGGACTCTATTTCAGTATTTAAGCGTCTTTGACGGGTTATATTCTGTGTGTTATACGGTGGAATTCAAATTATTTTTGAGTTGGCAATTAGGTGTTTATTTATTTGAATTCAATCTTTATGTTATAATTATCCCAGTCATTATGTTTTCAAAGAGGAGTGTAAATGGAAGATAATATATTACAGAAGTTCAGTCCGGCAAAGTTTATAAGCTTTGCAGTCGGATTTTTTGGTTTACAGTTTGCATGGCAGATGAGAATAATTTTGTCGGGGCCGGTTACGGAAAATCTGGGAGCTTCGCCTTTTATATTCGGTTTGATATGGCTTGCTGGCCCTTTTACCGGTATGGTAGTACAGCCGTTAATTGGGGCATTGAGCGACAAAACTAAGCTTGCTTTTGGAAGACGCAGACCGTACTTGCTTGGTGGAGCTTTGCTATCAGCAATAGCGTTAGTTGCATTACCTAACTCTGCTTTGATTGTAGATTGGTTATCTTCTCATTTGCATATATCACTACCCGCATTAGCAGCTTTGTTTTTTGCGGCGATTATGATTTGGATACTTGATGCGTGTGTAAATATTGCTCAAGGGCCATACAGAGCACTTGTGCCAGATGTTGTTCCTCAAGAGCAGCATTCGCTTGCAAATGCTTATATTAGCCTTGCAATTGGCTTGGGTTCGGTTGTTGCGGCTGCAACAGCTCCTTTCTTGAAATGGGCATTCCATTATCAAATGTCAATTCCCGCTCAATTTGTTATGGCTGCGCTTGCTTTTACTCTCGGTATGATTTGGACGTGTATGTTCATCAAAGAAGGGGCAAATAAGGGGAAGAATGCTAAAGAAAACGACGATGAAAAAACTGAAAAATTTGATTTTATACAGTCTTTAAAAGACTTTTTTGCACTTTCTCCCGAAGTCGGTAAAATCTGCTGGATGCAGTTTTTTACCTGGATCGGGAACATGTGTATGATGATATATTTCACACAGTATGCGGTTCATACCGTATTTGGCGTTCCTGATTTATCTGGGGTTGCCGATAGCGTGAAAGCAACTTATGACGGTGCAATGCTTGCAGGAACGAACTTTTCATCTATATGTTTTGCTATATTTAACCTGGTTTGCTTCCTTGTTGCTATACCTATCGGAGTTGTTGCCGGAAAACTCGGAAATAAAAAGGTTCACATATTTTCAATGATTTCTATGGCAATAGCATTTATAGGAATGGCATTTACTAAAAACCATATAGCAGTTGCAGCATTAATGGGATTGTCAGGTATCGGCTGGGCCAGTATTTGTGCTTTACCGTTTGCAATGCTTTCCCGTTACATAAAACCCGGAACGGAAGGCTCTGTTATGGGAATTTTTAATATCTTTATTGCAGGTCCGCAAGTGTTTGTTTGCACGCTTGTTTCTTGGTTTATCAATAAATGTGCGTTTGAAGTTCAAGGTATGGTAAATTATCATTGGGAATACACATTTATAATTGGCGCAATTTGCCTTATAATAGCATCGTTTATTACGGCAAGGGTTAAAGAGGATTAAGGGGTAAAGGAATATATGAAAATATTTGAAGAGTTAGAAAAAAGAGGTTTAATCGCACAGGTTACGGATAATGATGAAATAAGAGAACTTATAAATAACGGCGGTGCAAAGTTTTATATAGGTTTTGACCCGACTGCGGATTCACTCCACGTTGGGCACTTTATGGCACTTTGCCTTATGAAAAGACTACAAATGGCAGGAAATAAGCCTATTGTTTTGATAGGCGGAGGGACTGGACACGTTGGTGACCCCTCCGGCAGAACCGATATGCGTTCAATGATGACATCCGAAACCATTCAGCACAACTGCGAATGCTTTAAAAGGCAGATGGAAAAGTTTATTGAATTTGGTGATGATAAAGCAATAATGGTAAACAATGCGGATTGGCTTTTAAAACTTAATTATGTCGAGCTTTTAAGAGAAGTTGGTGCTTGTTTTTCTGTTAATAATATGTTGAGGGCCGAATGCTACAAACAAAGAATGGAAAAAGGTTTAAGCTTTTTGGAATTCAATTATATGATTATGCAGGCATATGATTTTTATCATTTGCATAACAACTATGGTTGCAATATGCAATTCGGAGGTGACGACCAGTGGAGTAATATGCTTGCGGGAACTGAATTAATCCGGAAGAAAACAGGTGATGATGCTTATGCTATGACGATCACCTTGCTTTTGAATAGCGAAGGCAAAAAGATGGGTAAAACTGCCAATGGTGCGGTTTGGTTAGACCCGAATAAGACTTCTCCTTTTGAATTTTATCAATATTGGCGGAATGTTGATGATGCTGATGTTATAAAATGTTTTAAACTTCTGACTTTTGTTTCTCTTGAAAAAATTGAAGAAATGGAAAACTGGGACGACAGCCGAATCAACGAAAAGAAAGAACTTCTTGCATATGAATTAACTCAAATGATTCATGGTAAAGAAGAAGCGGATAAAGCGCAGCAGGCTGCGCGAGCACTGTTTTGTGGAGGTGGTGACTGCGAAAATATGCCGACAACCGTACTAACGGAAGCTGATTTGGAAAATGGTCAGATAGATATATTGAGCCTCCTTATCAAATGCGGATTCGCACAGAGTAGAGGAGAAGCAAAAAGGCTTATTCAGCAGGGTGGGGTAAATGTAAATGATGAGCCGGTTACAGCTCTTGATAAAAAATATGAACAAAACGACTTGAAAAACAGTTTAAAAGTCAGAAAAGGCAAAAAACATTTTCATAAAGTAGTCTTTGAGGGTTAAAATATGGCGAGAATATCGAAAAAATTTTTAGCGGCAGTATTACTATTGACTACAACCACATGCATGTCATTTGGGGCGAAGTATACCGTAAATACTTCCGGAACTGTTAAAAATTCAACAGGAAAAATAATTGTATCTCCGGGGCAAACTGTTAATCAGCGCTATTATGTGCCTGCAACTAACAGCGTAAACCCATATTCGTATCCCATAATCGATAACCTGGGTACAGGTATAGGTACAGGAGGGAATGTAAACACCACTAATTCTACTCAGACCGGTGTGTTTAGCTCTAATTATACAAGTTCACCCGCAAATAATGCGACACAGATAATAGATAATTATTTTAACAATTATCAGGCGCAGAATTATATAGCAAATAATCAAGTAAATGCTATGAGTGCAGGTATTGTTGAATTTGTAATGGATTATTCCGGCAGTATGTCGAATTGGATTGAGGTTGCGAAACGCAGTATGTCTGCTATTCTTGCTCAAATTCCTTCAACTACAAAAGTCGGTTTTAGGGTTTTTGGTCATGATTATAATGGGAAGAATCCGAACGGAACCGTTCGTGAAGTTAAAAAAATAATAAAACAGGGGAAAAAATTAAAGGTTGTTACGGAAAAAAGTTGTGTAGGTACAACAAGTGGTGCGTGTGCAGCAACACAACTGGTCGCACCGATAACCGATGTTAATTTATACTCTCTTATGTCAGGTATGAATTCTGTAAATTTAGGCGGAGCAACTCCTCTAGTTTATGCACTGGACAGAGCTGCTTATCAAGACTTGGCGGTGTTGGATCCTTCAATTGCTAAGAAAATTGTACTTATTACTGATGGCGGAGAAAATTGTGGCGGAGATCCTTGTGCTTTCGCAAGAAAACTTATGCAAAAGCGTTCGGATATTCATATTGATGTAGTTCTCGTGTCTTCTAATTCCAGAGCTCTGGCATGTTTATCGAATACAACAGGCGGTCATTTCTATACCATAAATAATTTAGCTGATTTTTCAACAGTAATAAATCAATCTATGCAATCTCAACCTACGATTCAGCCTCAGACACAAACTCAGCAGTACGAATATATCGGGAATTAATGAAATAGCACCGGTGATAACAAAGGTTGGTGTGATTGATTCGGTGATTATCACAGAATACTCTTCTTTGTGCTAAAATTTATCTATGAGTAAACGCAAACCGATAGTAGCAGTAGTAGGACGTCCAAACGTAGGTAAATCAACCTTCGTAAATCGTCTTGTTGGGAAAAGGCAGTCAATTGTCGATGACCAGCCGGGTGTTACCCGTGACAGGATATATTTTGACGTAGAATGGCAAAACAAGTCGTTTACGGTAATTGATACCGGTGGAATAGTTCCGGGTGATGAAGATGATATAATGGTTTCAATTTATGATCAGGCACGTATTGCCTGCGATGAGGCCGAAAAAATTATATTTCTTGTAGATGGAATTGAGGGAGTTACTCCGGTTGATGAAGACATCGCAAATATTTTAAGGCAGTCAAACAAGCCTGTCTATCTTGCGGTTAATAAAGTTGATTCCTCAAAACAAATAACAATGATTAGTGACTTCTATTCCCTTGCCATTGGCGAACCAATTGCTATATCTGCACTTCACGGTTCGGGCGGAGTTGGGGATTTATTGGAAGAAATCACTTCTGATTTTGAACAGGATGATGAAAATGAAGAAGATTCTGCAATAAAAATAGCAATTGTAGGACGTCCAAATGCGGGTAAATCTTCAATAGTTAACGCACTTTTAGGAGAGAAACGTGTAATTGTTTCGGATGTTTCTGGAACTACACGTGACAGTATAGATTCCCGTTTAAAATATAATGACAAAGAGTATGTAATTATTGATACGGCAGGAATAAGGAAAAAATCAAAAGTAGATTACGGAGTGGAAAAATTTGCGGTCGATAGAGCTATTAATTCGATACGTGACTGCGATGTGGCACTTCTTGTAATTGATGCTGTTGAATCTGAAAAAGGGATTTCCGATCAGGATAAAAAAATTGCATCAATAATAAATGATGCAGGCAAAGGTATGATTATTGCAATCAACAAATGGGATTTGATTGAGGACAAAAAATCAAATACGATAAACAAGTTTGAAAAAATGCTCGCAAACGAACTTCCGTTTTTGAGTTTTATACCAAAAATCTATATAAGCGCAGTTACGCACCAAAGGCTGAATAACATCTTTACCATGACAGACGAAGTCTACAAAGAATGCACAAAACGTGTTTCCACAGGATTATTGAATAAAGTCGTAAATGAAGCTTATGCTCTTAATCCTCCGCAGACAATCAGAAATAAGAAACTTAAAATTATGTATTCAACGCAGGCGTCAGTTCATCCGCCAGTATTTATACTGTTTGCAAATGATGAAAAATTATTGAAAGACCACTACAAAAGATATCTCGAAAACAAACTTAGAGAAGCCTTTGGGTTTAAAGGAACTTCCATAAGGATTTCCGTCCGCACAAGAAGTGGGAAATATAAAGAAGCAAATTAATATTTACTGCTATCCTTTGTCAAGTCTTTTCTGACTATTTTGTTCATTAATTTAGGTATTCCAAAACCGTATAGTAAAGCTAATACAGCAAGGTTAATAAAGAAATTAACAGCTGCAATTTTTTTTGATTTACCTTTCAAATTCTTGATAGGAATAGTTTTTGGAAAAATTTTATTTAAACCTTTATCGGGTACGTTTTTGTCTACAATTTCAGTCTTCAAAAATTTATCTGAAAGTTTTGAAAGTATGCTATTTATGACAATATCCCCACCAAAGAAAACCGCAATTGCTGTGGATGCAATAAGACCGTTGTTTTTCAACTCGGTTTGATTCCTTGATGCCATACAAATACCTGTCTGTGAGACAGCACAAAATAGAAACAAAGGAAGCCTTTTCATAAAGATACCCTGTGTATAGTCAAATTTATCGGCATGTTTTTTTACGTATCCAGCAAGTCTGTCAGTTTTTGGAGAAGCCAGTCCTTTTTTTATGGCAATCGGCAAAGCCGTAAGAGCCAAAATAGAGCCCAATGCAATTCCTTCACGTAAATGCTCTGATTTTTTATATTTTTCAGCACGTTTTTCAACTGTTTCTCTGTCAGTAAGTTCAAATTCTGCAGAGTAGCCATCCATATTTGTTGCTTTTTTAGTTAAATATTTATTTAAAAATGCCATTCCCACCATAGAACCTGGAGAGAAGAAAAAGTCAAAACTTAATACTGAATTTTTGGCATTAATTAGTTTTTTTCTTATTTGTTCGTAATCTCCGTCAAATTTCTTGATTATTTCAGAATAATCTGTATTTTTCTCTTTTGATAATAATTCAATACCCTCTTTTGTCAGCTCTTTATTTTTTAAATATTTATTTGAAAGTTGTATAAGATTTGCTTCTTTTGACATAAATTTAGGGGTCATTTTAGCTATGTGTTTCATTGCAAGTCTATTAGTTAGGGGTAAAGTGATAAACGGACTTAAAAAACACAGTGCAAAATTAGTTGCAACTCTCCTAAAGCGTTCTTTTCTCTCAATTTTGTTGTTTGCAAGACAGACAAACGGCACGTCAACTGAAGCATCAAGCAACGCTTTATTCAGCATTACATTTTCTTCCAAAAATGCTGCTGCAGGAACGACCGTACTGTTAAAATTCACAGCCGTTTGTTCTAGTTTATTAACTTGCATACTATTTATAAAAGCCGTAAAAAATTTTTTTTTGCGTCTTTTATTTATATAATTTATTTATTAGTTTTCTTTGTACCTGTTTTGCCTTTACCCGCAGTTTTTGTTACTGCTTTCGGTTTAGCGATTTTTAACTGTGCACTTTTTTGTGTATTAGTACGCTTTGATTTATTTGGACTGGCTTTTTGTGCAGCAAGAACTTCAATTTCTTTAATAATTTGACCGACCGGAACTTCCCATGCTCTGGATGTCGGACATTGGAACGGTTTTATACTCTTATACCAAGCTATATCATCCCCGGTGGTTTTAAACCATCGCCATTCCGTTATTGTATTAAATAAGCCGAATGTTTTTACACCTAATGCACCTGCAAGGTTCATAACACCATTATCTGTCGTAACCATCAAATCCATATTTTTCATAGCTGCAGCGGTATCTTCCCAATTTTTAAATGTGCCGCCGAGTCTTGTAAATTCGTATCCCGGCGGGACTTTATCCATTTGACGGGTCAGGTCGTCAACTTGAAAGCTATATACTTCAACATTTCCCATGGCCATAAGCGGGTACAAGTACTCAAGCGGAATATCTCTGTCTGTTTCTTTTGATGCGAGTGTCCCCTCATAAGCTATACCGATTTTAAATTTATTACTGTCATTTATGTAATTTTCTCTGTATTTATCAACTGTGGATTGAGGGACAGTCAAATATCCTTCTGTTCCTGGAATGTTTTCCGGGCTTGTTTCACAGGCAATAGGCAAATCCATCATCGGTAAAACATAATCATAATGAAGCTTGCCGATATCAGCTTCTCTGTAAATATCAACATCCAAATTTGAATCCTCAAATAGCTTTATCAGACCGTCCTGAACAACGAGAGAAACCTTTGCACACATTGTTTTCAGCTGTTTAATGAATCTTACAAACATAATAGAGTCACCGAAACCTTGTTCAAAGTGCACCAAAATATGTTTATTTGAAATATCGTATTTTATATTCCAACGTTTTTTCTTATTGTTGAAAATTGGTGGGAAAGATACATTTTTCAAATCTTCTTTTTGAAATCTATGCTGCAAAAATTTAAATCCTTCTGCAAACCGTTTATGCTGAACCAAATATGCACCGTATGAGTGTAAATCGGAATGAGTCGGATTTAAGTACATAAGTTTTGCATAGAATTCATCGGCCTTTTGCTGTTCGTGGAATTTTCCATATACGTACGCAAGGTTTTTAACAACGATTCTGTTATTTGGTGCAAGTTGATAAGCTTTTGTTAGGTAATCGATTTGTTTTTCTTTAAATTTATCCTGATAATATGTTGAATACAAATGCCCGAGCATATTGTATATAGCAAAGTTATTTTGTTTGGTTTCAAGTGCTTTTTCATAGTATTCAATAGCTTTTAAGTTATCCTTAATATCAGTGTATGTAATATCTGCAAGATACACGTATACGTCTTCTTTATCCGGCGCTATTTCTTCAAACTGTTTTAGGAACCTTATAGCTAAATCTGCATTTCCCATTGCTTTCATACAAAGTCCGATATTTTTGTACACACACACTGGAAAGTTTGGAACGGTCATTAAATCTCTATATAATTCGATAGCTTCAACGAATTTGGAATCTTTGTAAAGAATCCCTCCGTAGTTCAGAGAATGTTCAATATATCTTGAAATAGCCATTCCTCTGGAATTCTCTGAAAGATGAGGTATTATTTTTTTATAACCGGCCAATCCTTTTTCATAATTTTTATGAATACAGTAATATTCTGACATTGAAACATCAAGAGCATCTGTAAGCTCTTTAGTATCAGGCAGCTTAATATCACTTTTCACCATAAGTCTTTTTGAAACTTGTGCCATATAAATTTATACCTCCCCCATATACCACATAGATAGTAGCATATTTAGGTCGCACGAAGTCTCCTCTGTATAGTGGAATTTTACCGCAAAATGGTCAGTAAATATAAAATCGCACTTAAAATTTCCAGCTACTGTTCAATAAATTCACCCATAGTTCTGAATTTTTCGTAGCGTTTTGTCCTTAATTCTTCCGGAGTTAAGCCTTCTAATTCCGAAAATGCTTTAATTATTGCCATTTTTAGTGAATCAGCAGCCTTTTCAAGGTTGGTATGAGCGCCACCCAAAGGTTCCTTAATCTCGGCATCAATGATTCCGAGTTTTAATAAGTCGCTTGAAGTAATTTTAAGTGCAGCTGCAGCTTCTGCATACATTGCCGCATCTCTCCAAAGTATTGAAGCGCAGCCTTCGGGCGAAATGACAGTGTAATATGCGTGTTCAAACATCAAAACCTTATCAGCAACAGCTAAACCCAAAGCACCTCCGCTGCAACCTTCACCCGTAATTACCGCAACAATCGGTACGTTTAATTTAGACATTTCTCTTAAGTTAACTGCAATAGCGGAACCTTGACCGGTTTCTTCCGCTTTTATTCCGGGATATGCCCCCGGAGTATCAATCAACGTTATTATCGGCATATTAAACTTGTCGGCATGTTTAAATAATCTTAGAGCCTTTCTGTACCCCTGAGGTTGAGGCATTCCAAAATTATATTCAAGATTTTCTTTTGTAGATTTGCCTTTTTGTATACCTACTATCATAACGGGTTTACCGTCGAACTTAGCTATACCGCCAATTATAGCTCTATCATCCATACCCTCTCTGTCGCCATGAAATTCAACAAAGTTTTCGCAAATCAGTCCGACATAATCAAGAAATTTAGGTCGTTCCTGGTGTCTTGCTATTTGTAATTTTTGTGAAGGTTTCAATTTTGAATACAACTCCTTTTTATAATTATGCGCTTGTTTTTCAAATGTTTTAATTTGGCTTGCCATATCCATGCCGGATTCTGAACTGATTTTTTTTAGTTCATCAATTTTTTTTTGTATTTCAATTATCGGTTTTTCAAAATCTAAAACGGTTCCCATTGTTAGTTACCTCTGCCCTGTGCTGACGAGTGGATGTCCAGTATATTTGAGATCACTTTTCTGAGATTTTTTCTCTTTGAAACTATATCAACCTGTCCGTATTTAAGGAGGTATTCTGCGGTTTGGAAATCATCAGGTAGTTTTTGTCTTATTGTCTGTTCAATAACTCTTCTCCCCGCGAAACCTATTCTTGCCCCTTGTTCTGCGATTATTATATCACCGAGGGTCCCAAAACTTGCAGTAACACCGCCAAAAGTCGGCTCTGTAAGAAGATTTATATATAATATTCCGGCTTCATCAAGTTTGGCTGATGCGCATGCTGTCTTTGCCATCTGCATAAGACTCAGTGCACTTTCCTGCATCCTTGCACCGCCAGATGATGTTATCGCAAGCATGGGTATCTTAAGCTCAACAGCTTTTTCCATAATTCTTGCGACCTTTTCCCCTACAACGCTACCCATAGAACCGCCCATGTAATCAAAATCCATTACGGCAGTTGCGACTGAGAACCCTTCTATTTTTGCTATACCTGTAATAACTGCTTCATTCAATCCAGTCTTATCACTTGCTTTTTTCAGCCTGCTAACGTATGATTCAGTATCAACAAATCCAATAGGGTCTGTAGGCAGTATGTTTTGGAACAATTCCTGAAAAGAACCTTCATCAAAAAGTTGTGCGATACGAGTCCTTGCATTTATCCTAAAATGGTAGTCACAGTGCGGACACACCATTAAATTATCCTCAAGTTCAGATTTTAAAATCTGAGTATCACAATGAACGCATTTTGTCCAAAGTCCGGGGTTGGCATCCTCAATGCCGCGCATTTCTTTTGCTCTACGCTCAATTTGCGCTTCTTTGCGTTTATCAAACCATTCTTGTATTGTCATATATATAACTTACGACGACTTTTCGCCGTTCCTTCTACCTAATCAACAAATACATTTTACAACAAAAAATAAATTCCGCCACCCTTATGTAGATTTATTAAGGCATGTGAATCTGAACAACGGGTAATACCAATACCTTGAATGACATAGCCAATATTAGCGAAGCAATATGTTACTTAATCTGGCCGACGATAGTTTTATATATAATGTCTGAGGCCTTTATAATAAAATCTTTTCCTTGAGGTGAGTTAAAAGGACGTTCTGCCAAGATAACGACAATATATCTTTTCCCGTTAGGGGCAAAAACAATACCGGCATCTCCGAGCATTGTTCCTATATCTCCGGTCTTATGAATGAACAAAGCACCCTCACCAAGGCCTGCTTGGATGAGCCGATTATTTTTAACATGGCTCATATAGTCAATTATATATTCTCTGGAATTTACGTTCAAAAATCCGGGGTTATCAAGGTTGTACAATAATTTTGCCAAATCGAGTGCAGTAGTTTTATTTGTTCCGTTTAAATCGGGAAGCCAAGTCCTCACGTATGTTTTAGAGATTCCCCAATCTCTCAAACCGGCATTAACATCTTCTATTCCGCCCATCTTTGACATAATCATGTTTGTGGAAGTATTGTCGGAATCCTGTATCATTATTTTTGCAAGATGATCCATTGTGTATGTTTTTCCTGCAGGAGAGTATTGTAATTCTCCTGAACCGGATGAACGGTATTGTTCCGTGAATTTCATATCATCATAGATAGTGAATTGATTCGTTTCAATAGATTTGAACATTCTTACCAGTATTGGAAGTTTGATAATACTTGCTGCGGGGTAAAGTTTATTGGCGTTGATATCGACATAACGGCCTTGTTCATACTCCCAAACGTAGATTGCCGGTGTAATGGACTTGTATTGAGCCATCAAATTCATTAATTCGCTTTTTAATTCGGAAATTTCAGTGGTGTGATACATTGTGGTAATTTCGCTGTGGGTTTTTTCAATTGTCGGAATTAAAAGGGGTTGATTGTTGAATATCCCATTACTTAAGTATTTTGTTACCGGCATAGCTAAGCTATACATGTTGATTTTTGTACTATATGCGGGATTGCTTTCTGCCATGTTTGTTGTGTAGCCTACGGATGTGTTCAGGGTATCGGGGTATAACACCTGTTTTACGATACAATTGTATGATGTCGGAAATATAAAGATGCCGAATGCAAACAGAAACGACAGTGTGATAGTTAATCGGAAGAACTCAACGATTGGATTTTTACGCTTTACGGGTTTTATTTTTTTGTGCAGATTCGTTTGCCGCTTAATCTTATGCGGTTGTTGAACGGCGTACAATTCGGCCCTTTGAAGCTGCTGCTTGTATGCGTACAAAATAAAGCCCTCCGACAATTACAAATACATATTAGCATTTCGGCATGATTCACAAATCCATTAAAAGGAGGATATGAGGCATATCATAATATTTAGTTATTTTGTTATAAAAATATTTCCAAATTTAATTGTTTCAAAAATACCATACATTTTCTCTTTTCTTGCAATATAATATTCGCTTTAAATTAACTATTATTACAATCAATAGGGAGAACAGAAAATGAAAATAAATATATTACTGGCAGAGGACCAAAAATTAATGAGAATAGGAATAAAATCACTTTTCAACGATTACCCTGATATGGAAATTATTGCTGAGGCTTCGGACGGAAAAGAAGCAATCGAAAAGGCAAAATTAAATAAGCCTGATATCGTTCTTATGGACTTGGGATTGCCCGATGTTTCTGGAATTGAGGCAACAAAACAAATACTTGAACATAATAATAATATTTGTGTAATAGCCCTGACCTCACATATTACCGAAGAAGAAGTGAATTTATCCCTCCAAGCAGGAGTCAGCGCGTATGTTATCAAAGATATTGCCACTGATTTTTTGATGAATGTAATCAGAATGGTAAAAGCAGGAGCAATGTGGCTCGATCCGCATATTGTTCCGTTTATAAGAGATAAAAATTGCGGCACAATACCTGCAAGGCAGCTTTCCCGGAGTGTATTCAGGGAACGCCATTCTAATCTTACTCAAAGGGAATATGAAGTTCTGAAACTTATTGTTGATGGGCAATCTAATAGTGATATAGCGAAAACTCTTACAATAAGCGAACATACGGCAAAAGCTCACGTTTGTAATATTATACAAAAGCTTGTTGTTGATGACAGAACTCAAGCAGCAGTAAAAGCTCTAAAGGAAGGATTGGTTTAACTGAAATTTAATTGTGAAAATTTGTAAATTTTATTTTTTGATTTAGCAAAAAAATTTTATTACACTTTTTTATAGTCAGTGTAGAATCAAAAAAGGATGTTATATATATGTCATTAAGTATTTCAAAAATTCAAAATGAACCGATTCCTGTTCCGGTGTCAAATCCCGCATTTAAAGGTAATAACGGTACAAAAATTGCTGGAGAAACTGCTACAGAAGCTAAACGTAGTGGTATTCCGGGGGTTATAGGATTTGCATTGCTTATGGGTTTGCTAATTTTTGGTTGGGTTTCATCATGTGACCATAAGCAAAAAAAGAGTGAGGATAGTACCGAAACTCCTGCAAATTTATCAAATATCCCTGCAAATACGATAGATATTGATGCCTAAATATTTATAAATAACTCTGCATATTCATGTTAATATTGATTATGGATATGTTTGAGGGTTTGTTGTGAAAATACGATTATTATCGGTTTTAATCATATTTGCTCTTTGCGTTTCTAGTGCACAAGCTGGTGATGGTTTGAGAACTATGTTCCTTAACAATAATGCCGTTATTTGCGGTATTAATATAAGGAATTTTAATGCTCAGGACAAAAATGGGAACGGTATAATTGATGGGGACGAAGTTAGAGGGAATTTTATTAACGCAATTGATAGATTGGATGAGATAAAATCTTTGGGCATCAACACTTTACATCTTCTTCCGATTACTCCAACTGGAAAATTAAAAGCGCTTGGAACAGCAGGTTCTTTGTATGCAATAGCTGATTTTACAGAGATAAATGAACAGCTGGTTGATACAAATTCGGAATTAACTACAATTGAGCAGGTGAAGTCTTTTATAGATGAGTGTCATAAGCGTGGAATTAAGGTTATTGTTGATATGCCAAGCTGTGGCGCTTATGATTTGTTTTTAAAAAGTCCGGAATTGTTTTTAAAAGATGAAAAGCAGCTCTCGATTGTTCCAACGGATTGGACGGATGTAAGGCTCCTTGATACTGGTGACAACTCAAAGTTGAATCATGATTTACTGGAGATTCATAAAAAGTTTGTAGATATGATTATAGTAATTGGAGCAGACGGTATTCGTGCAGATGTCGCAACAATAAAGCCCTCAAAATTTTGGGAAGAGATTATCAAATATGCAAGAGATAAAAATCCGGAATTCCTGTTTTTAGCGGAAGCTTCGGATTCGTGGAGGGAACCGCCCTCTGAATATGCGCAATTTACTCCGTATGATAAGCTTTTGGAAGCCGGATTCGATGGATATTACGGAAGCTTCTTTAACCTTAAAGATTGGAAAAATGCAGCAGAATTATATGAACATATAAAATTCAATAAAAAATTATTGTCGTCATACTCTGAAGGTAAGAGTGCAATACTTTCATTTACAACACATGATGAGGTCAGCCCTGTTTTGTTGCACGGTGAAAAGTTTTCCGAAATGATTTGCTGGCTTGAAGGGACGCTACCTTTTAATCCATATATTATTGACGGATTTACAACCGGTGACGATTATATTTATCCTCTTGAAAATTCCAAAGCAGTAGAAACAGAAACAGATGATGATTTTTATTTTGTCCACAGAGGTAAGCTTGATATATTTAATTTTTCGCGCAAACCGGGTGGAAAATTTAAGAATATCGAGGAAGAGTATCGAAAAGCAATTGAATTTCGTAAATCAAATTCAGATTTGGTGACTTTAGGAACTTTTGTTCCTTTAAAGACTAAATACCCCGAAATATTTGCATATGCAAGACATTATGAGGGCAAAACTGTTATAGTAATAGGTAATTTAAATCATGAAGATTCGTATAAAAAAGTGCAGATAAAAATTCCGGGATTAAGTAAAAAATATTTAATAAAATCTGTAAAAGGCGGAGAAGCATATAAATTGCACAGGGGTAAAATGTATATTAATCTTGATGAAGGTGATATAAAAGTTTTACTAATAGATAACTTTTCTATATAATGAAAAAAAATAAGAGGTATTTTTAATGAAGCAGAGAATTATGTCAGGAATGCGTCCTACAGGGAAATTGCACCTAGGTCACTATTTGGGAGTTATAGACAATTGGGCGAAATTGCAAGATGACTACGAATGTTTTTATCAGGTTGCAGACTGGCATGCTCTAACTACAAAATATGACAAGACAGAAACTCTGAGACAGGATGTTATTGATGTTGTATCGGATTGGCTTGCTTGTGGAA
>JAEEGL011400438.1_pt1 | contig 15756 bp, 17 predicted proteins | sample 9134231 | NCBI WGS metagenome assembly JAEEGL01 (sample SAMN16246548, study PRJNA631951) | gut metagenome | biome: gut microbiome; feature: rumen; material: fiber-attached | host: Bos | place: Iran: Karaj | collected 2018-10
CCTGCTCTCTTGTGGTCCTGAGCAGATGACATAAGCTTGTAGGTCTTACCGTCAACAAATGATAAAACAGAAACCTCACGGCCTGTCATGAATTCTTCGATGACCATGTGATTGCCGGCATCTCCGAACTTCTTATCCTGCATGATCTCCTTAACTCCGGCCTTGGCCTCCTCAAGATCCTGGCAGATAAGTACTCCCTTACCAAGGGCAAGTCCGTCAGCCTTGAGCACGATAGGAAATTTAGCAGTTTCCAAATATCTGAGGGCATCCCCCGCATTGTCGAAATTCTCATAGGCTGCGGTAGGAATGTTGTATTTCTTCATAAGATCCTTGGAGAAAGCCTTGCTTCCTTCAAGAATGGCTGCATTCTTGCGAGGTCCGAATACTCTCAGGCCCTCTGCCTCAAACGCATCTACGATTCCGCCCACCAGCGGATCATCCATTCCAATAACAGTGAGATCTATCTCTTTCTCTTTTGCAAAAGAAACAAGCTTGTCAAACTCCATGGGAGTAATGGGAACGCACTCAGCAAGCTCAGCGATTCCGCCGTTACCCGGAGCGCAATAAATCTTGTCAACCTGGCTGCTTCTTGATACAGCCTCGGCGATGGCGTGCTCCCTTCCGCCTCCTCCAACAATCAAAACTTTCATCTAAATACCCTCTCCTCATCAAACTAATGTTTCAGGATCGTAGCCTTCTATTATAACATGATGATCCTTAACAGTAACCTTATTATTGGCTATAAGATCTATGGCCATAGGAAGAATCTTCCATTCGGCCTGCTCCATGATCCTTCTCTGTAAAACCTCCGGTGTATCATCCTGTCTTATCATCACAGGCTTCTGCAGAATGATGGGGCCTGTATCTGTTCCCTCATCCACAAAATGCACTGTGGCGCCGGATACCCTTGCTCCCCTTTCAAGAGCCTTCTCGTGAACCTTAAGGCCGTAGTAGCCGGTTCCGCAAAAGGCCGGTATCAGCGACGGATGAATATTGATGATCCTGTTTGCAAAGGCCTTAACAACCTGCTGGGGAATAACCACAAGGCATCCCGCCAGAACGATAAGATCCGGATCAGCCTCTGTAAGTATCTGTAAAAGAGCGTCGTTAAAAGCCTCTCTGTTCTCAAATTCCTTAGGGCTCTTAACAACATATGGAATTCCGGCTGCCTTGGCCCTTTCAATGGCATAGGCACCGGGATTGTTACTGTAAACAAGGCAGATCTCCGTGTTGGTGATCCTGCCGTCAGCTATACTGTCGATGATCGCCTGCAGATTTGTTCCTCCGCCGGACACCATTACCGCAATCTTCATACCAGTTCTACACCCTTCTCTCCTGCCTCGGTGCTGCCTACGATCCAGGCCTTCTCACCGGAAGCCTCAATAGCCTTAAGAGTAGCATCTGTATCCGCAGGATCAACTGCGATCACCATTCCAAGGCCCATGTTAAAGGTGTTGTACATCATCTTGTCCTCAATCTCGCCCTTTTTCTGCATAAGAGGGAAGATCGGAGGTATATCATAGCTGTCCTTCTTAACAACAGCCTTGATTCCATCGGGAAGCATTCTGGGAATATTCTCATAGAAGCCGCCACCTGTGATATGGCTGCAGCCCTTAACCCTGATTCCTGCATTCTTGATGGACTTCATCATCTTTACATAAATTCTTGTGGGAGTAAGAAGTGTCTCTCCTAATGTAGCGCCAAGTTCATCCACATAGGTCTCAAGATTCTCTTTGGTCATGTCGAAAACCTTGCGGACAAGTGAAAATCCGTTGCTGTGAACACCGCTGGATGCAACACCGATAAGTACATCTCCTGCCTTGATGGTGCTGCCGTCGATCATATCCTTGCGATCAACTACGCCAACAGCAAAGCCTGCAACATCATATTCATCCTCAGGCATAAGATCAGGATGCTCAGCGGTCTCGCCGCCGATAAGTGCTGCCTCAGACTGCTTGCAGCCCTCTGCAACTCCCTTGACGATTGCTGCGATCTTCTCAGGAATATTCTTGCCGCAGGCAATGTAATCCAGGAAGAAAAGAGGCTCGCCGCCTGCACAGGCAACGTCATTAACACACATGGCAACTGCATCGATGCCTATGGTATCGTGCTTATCAAGAAGGAACGCAAGCTTTATCTTGGTACCGACGCCGTCAGTTCCGGATAAAAGAACTGGATCCTCCATGTTCTTAATGTCTTTTAAGGAGAAAGCTCCTGAGAATCCTCCGAGGCCGCCTAAAACCTCCGGTCTCATGGTTCCCTTAACATATTCCTTCATCAGTTCAACAGACTTGTATCCGGCCTCAATGTCTACGCCGGCCTTCTTGTAATCCAGTGCCATATCTACTCCTTTTCTATATAACAGCCTTACATGAAGCAGGCTGATTTTATCAATAGTTCTTGTATCCTACTTCTTGTAATCTGGCATCTTTGGCCACTACGCTGTCCTTCAAAGAAGCCTTATATGATTTGAGCTTGTCAAGAAGCTCCGGATCTCCTGTAGCCAGGATCTTGGCTGCAAGGATTCCCGCGTTGGCACCGCCATTGATAGCCACGGTGGCAACAGGTATGCCCGAAGGCATCTGTACTATGCTATAGAGTGAATCACGTCCTCCAAGGGATGTGGTATGCATCGGAATTCCGATAACAGGCATCGGGAAGATGGCTGCACACATACCGGGAAGATGAGCTGCCATTCCTGCTCCGGCGATGATAACCTTAAAGCCCTTCTCCTCTGCCGTATTGGCAAATTCAAAGAACTCCTCAGGCTCTCTGTGAGCTGAAATGATCCTCATTTCATAAGATATACCAAATTCATCAAGAATCTCCGCCGCTTTAGCCATAACGGGCATATCTGAGTCGCTGCCCATTACAATCCCAACTTTTGCCATTTCACTCCTCCTTATCAAAAACACTATTTCGTCTTACGTATCATACCATACCACAAGATATTGTGCCATGTTTATTTTGCACAGAAAAAAATATTTATCGCAGACCTAAAATCAGGATAAAAACGATAAATATGATGGACAGGAGATTTAAAGCTATTCCCAGATTAGGAAAAAGTTTAAAAATATCCCGTTCAAATCTTGACTTAATTCCGAGAAACAATCCCACTACAGAAAAAATCGCCGCAACAAAAGCAGCTGCGGCATATTTTAAAGAAGCCTCTCCCCCTTCCCTGAAGGTAAACAGGACAGCCAGCACAAGTGCAGTCACCGATATGACACCAAGGATTGTAGACATTATGCCCCTCTCCGGGTGTCTGTTATCGGTAAACATGTACTTGGCCATAACAGGCTCAAATTTTCTTTTAAGTTTTAACTTAAGCTTAGTTTTTCTATCTTTCATCAGATTATCATTTTCTTGCGGCTTCCAAGAAGCTTAGCCCCGCTGATTATAAGAAGGACTCCGGCAGCCACTCCTGCAATTATTGAAATAACTCCAAAGGCAATATTAAGTGCCCCTGTACCTCCCAAAACCTTATAGGTATGCTCGTCCATAGTTGAAACCTCCTTATAGAAAATTATTTCGCGCCATATTCAGCATAATATTCATCAATTGCCTTCTTGATGTCCTTGCTAAGAAGCACCTCTCCGTCGATTGGTCTGTTATAGAGGTAGCTTACCACATCATCCATGGTAACGATGGCGCTGGCGCTGAAGCCATATCTCTCCTTGATCTCGTCAAGGGCGCTCATATCGCTCTCAAGGCCCTTCTCCTGTCTGTTGAGGGAAACCATAAGTCCCACGATATCGCAGTCAGCCTGCTCCTGAATGATCGGCACTGTCTCCTCAATGGACTTGCCGGAGGTTGTAACGTCCTCAATGATGAGAACTCTGTCTCCGTCGCGAAGCTTGGATCCGAGAAGGATTCCCTTGTCGCCGTGATCCTTGATCTCTTTTCTGTTGGAGCAGTATCTGATCTCTCTTCCGTAAAGCTCGCTGATGGCAGCTGCTGTTATTACTGCAAGAGGAATACCCTTGTAAGCAGGTCCGAAAAGCACGTCAAACTCAAGGCCAAAGGTATCATGGATAGCTCTGGCATAGTACTCACCAAGCTTCCTGAGCTGTGATCCTGTGACATAAGCTCCTGCATTCATGAAAAATGGTGATTTTCTTCCGCTCTTAAGTGTGAACTCCCCAAACTTAAGAACGTTACTGTCCACCATAAACTCGATAAACTCTTCCTTGTATCTCTCCATAGCCCAAAACTCCTTCATATGAAAATAATGATTATATTATTTGGAAGAAAGCGCATCAGCAATATCCTTCTTCATATCAAATACTGCTGCCCTTGCTGCTTCTCCTACTTTACCGTCATTAAACTGCTTGTAATTCTCACTCTTCCAGGCTGCGATGATGCCTCTTGAAGAATTGACAATTGCTCCCAGGCCGTCCTTATCAAAGAAATGAACCAGATCCTTGCCCTTACCGCCCTGGGCTCCATATCCGGGAACAAGGATGAAGGCATGAGGCATGATCTGTCTGAGAACCTTGCCCATCTCGGGATAGGTCGCTCCCACAACGGCGCCCACATTGCTGTATGAGCCGTCCATGGACTCTGCTCCCCACTTCTCTACCTGCTCACCCACATGCTCATAAAGAGGTCTTCCGTCAACTATTCTGTCCTGGAACTCTCCGCTGGATGGATTGGAGGTCTTGACCAGGACGAAGATTCCCTTGTCCTCCTTGTTGCAGACAGAAATAAAAGGCCTTACACCATCGGAACCCAAATAAGGGTTGACTGTGGCAAAATCCTCGTCAAATCCCTTAAATACCTTGTCGCCAATCTTAACGCTTCCAAGGTGCCCGACAGCATACGCCTCTGAAGTTGAGCCGATGTCGCCTCTCTTTATGTCTCCGATTACCAGAAGGCCCTTTTCCCTGCAGTAATCGACAGTTTTCTTAAAGGTAATAAGTCCCGGAATTCCAAGTTCCTCGTACATTGCGATCTGAGGCTTAACTGCCGGAACCACGTCATAGATATTGTCGATGATCTCCTTATTAAACTCCCAGAAAGCCTCTGCGGCTCCCTCAAGAGTCTCACCGAACTGTTCAAAGCATCTTTTTTTGATCTCCTCCGGAACAAAGTCCAGCTTGGGATCAAGGCCCACCACAATAGGTGCACCTGTAATCTGAATCTTATCGATCAATTTGGAAATCATATTTTTCCCCTTCCCCAAAACTTATTCCAAAACTTATTTCATTATGCCTTTTTAATTGAGTGAGTAACAAAGAAATCATCAATTGCCCCGGTAAGCTTCTCCTTGGGCATTGACTTAAGCAGATACTTCTCAGGCTTAAGGCTGACAACCTTCATAACGCTCTCCTTGTCATCCTTGGCTGTAAGGAAGATCACAGGCATATCCTTGATCCTCTCAGTAGCCCTGATCTCCTTGAGAACATCAGGCCCGTTCATGACGGGCATCTCATAATCAAGGAGAATGAGATCCACTTCATTCTGTGCCAGGAAAGAAAGCGCTATTTTACCTGAACTTGCCATATAAACATGATATTTTACAGAGAGCCAGGTTCTCATCATTCTGAGCATGGCTCCGTCATCATCAACAATAAGAATCTTCTTCCTGAGAGTCTCATCCACAGAGCTGTATTCAAGAACAGCATCCAGATGCTCTGCCAGGAGCTTAACATCCAGAGGACGCAGATAAGTCTCCTGAATCTTCTCCTTGGAAATTATGGAAAGAGCCAAAGTAAGCTCTTCCTTATTACCAATAAGGTAAAGCATGAATCTCTCAGAATCAATAGCCTCATTAAGATATGAAAAAAACTTGGAATCATCCTTGGTCATATCTCCAAGATAAAGAATATATATCTTAGGCTTATTTTCAAGTGCCTTAACGGCTTCCGGATCGGGACCTATGCTGTCTATTACATAATTCTCCTTCTCCAGGCCTCTTACAATAGCATTGACCATAAAGCTTTTACCATTACCAATGAGTAAAACGCGCTTTTCCATTTTTTGCCCTTCTGTCATTTGACACTACTATTAAAGTATATTTAAAAGTCCGTCTCTGTCAACCGCTGCCATAAGTCTTTTTACTTCCTGATATTTCCCTTTGGACTCCTGCGGAATCCTGTATTCTTCCAGCATCTTCATAATGTCATCGGCGCTGTCAAAATAGGAGCCTTCTATGAATTCTCTGATGGAAGCAAAGGCTCCCTCCAGCTCCTCAGGATCTATCTCCGGTTTATCATCATCCTTTGCTTCAAACAAAGGCGCCAGCTTGGTGAGGTAGCTTCTGTAAAGCTCCAGCAGATCTCCTGTAAGCTTGTCTATCTCATCCACATCATATCTGTTTCCGCATTTCTCAAGATATGCAGCCTTTTCCGAAAGGGAAGTGGCTCCAATGGCTCTTGCGGAGCTCTTGAGGCCGTGAACATATATGGTGTAATTGGCTATATCTTCATCATCTTTATAACGTTCGATATGAGTTGCCCTGTCCTCGATGGCCAGCATGAAGTCATTCATAACATCAATGGCTGCGGTGGCGGAACCGCACCTGGAAATGGCGGCCTGGACATCAATACCGTTTATCTTAAGGAGCTCCTGCATCGCAGCATCTTCTTTTTCATCGACCTTATCGTCCTCCACATAGTCCGGATCTCCGGGTCTTGAAACCTTATCCTGTGGAAGATATGCCATTATCATCTCCTCAAGCTTGCCGGGATCCACAGGTTTGGACATGTAGCCGTTGAAGCCCTCCTGGAGATACATCTCTCTGGAACCGGAAATGGCATTGGCTGTCAGGGCAATGATCGGAGTGTCCTTGCAAAGGTTGCCCTCCAGTTCCTCCATGGCATGGAAGGTCTGGATTCCGTCCATCTCAGGCATTCTGTGATCCAGGAAAATAATGTCGTAAACATTCTGTTTTACCAGCTCAAGAGCCTCTCTTCCACTGGTGGCTGTATCCACCTGGAGCTGTGTCTGTTTAAGAAGCCCCTCGATAACCGTGAGGTTGGTCTTGGTATCATCAACAACCAGGATCTTTGCGTTGGGTGCATGGAAAGCCGCCTTGTATCTCTCTGTTTTTCCAAGGCTGTCCTGATAGCTTTTGCTAAAGTCGCCTATAGGCTCGCGGTCCACTACGCTCTGAATCACATCAAAGGAAAATTCACTTCCCTCTCCATAGACGCTCTTTACATTAAGCTTGGAGCCCATCATGGAAAGAAGGCTGTTAACAATATTGATTCCAAGACCGGTACCTTCAATGGTCCTGTTTCTCTTTTCGTCGATTCTCTCAAAAGCTGTGGAGAGCTTGTCTATATCCTCTTCGCGGATGCCGATTCCCGTATCGGAAACCTTTATCTTAAGAAGGATTCTGTCCTCATCGCTCTCATCCAGATTGTCAGTCTCCAGATCCTCATAGTCGATATCCAGCGTAACGCTGCCCTTTTCCGTATATTTGACGGCATTGGTTATAAGGTTGATAATGCACTGTCTGACACGGACCTCGTCGCCGAAAAGAATATGCGGAAGCTTATCATTGACATTGACCTTAACCTCAAGCTGTTTGTCCGCAGCCCTGACATTGGTCATGTTGACCAGGTCGTTGATAACGCTTCCAAGCTCATATTCCACAGGGATGATCTCCATCTTGCCCGCTTCGATCTTGGAGAAATCAAGAATGTCATTTATAAGGGCAAGAAGGGTTTTGCCGGAGCTCTGAATATCTGAAGCGTACTTAAGGACCTCAGGGTCACTGGACTGGCGAAGTATCATTTCATCAAAACCAAGGACCGCATTGATAGGAGTCCTGATCTCATGGGAAATATTGGACAGGAACCTGGACTTGGCCTCGTTGGCGGATTTCTCGGACATAAGCTGATCCTCGATGGTCTGCCTTGCCTTAACCAGTTCGATATATTCCACCAGTTTGTAAAAGGTAAGGTCCACGGAGTGATACAGATCCTCAATTTCATCATCAGTGTCTATTTCCAGATTGTGGAGCTCATTAACATTGGTATTTATCTTCTGGTCATTGGAATTATAAATATTGGAGACCGCCTTGGAAAGCGCCCTGATGGGATCCGCAATTCTCCGTTGGGCATACCTGTTCACAAATACAGCCAGCGGAATAACAATAATGGAAATAAGCATTGCAAGCTTTACGCTGAACTGAATGTTTCTAAAGCCCACCTCCAGAGCATGATTCTTCTGTGCTTCCGCTGTATTCCTGGCCTCTGCGGCAAGCCTGAAGCTTACCCGGCTCTCAAGGATACCGGCATTGGTAACATGGCTGTAGTCCTCATTGTTCTGCCCAGGGGGCTCATCGTCAGGACCGGGCTGCTCACTGTCTGCATAGATAATCTTCATGCTTGGAACCAGAGTATTGGAAGCAACCTCTGTAGAAATTCCAAGTACAATAGCTTCAAAAACAACTATCCCCAGGATAACTCTGCCGATCTTTGACTTGTTGCCCACCTCATATCTTTCTTCTTCCGTCAAAAGCTCCGGATCAATGTAATACTTACCATTGTTAATAAGTCTCTTCCTTTCCACCGGAATTTTTTTATAGACAAAATAAACGATAAAGCAGGAAATGAAGCTGTCAGGAAGCTCATTAAGGAAACATTGGGCAAGAACAAAGAAATCAATTGAAGAAAGGGGTTTGCCGGAAAGGAGCCACAGTATAACGCCCCAGAATACTCCTGCCACAAGCATCTGGATCAAAGCCGCAAGAATGGTGGTGTACCACTTTTTAAAGAATCCCTTCTTGGCCAGAGTTTCAATAACTACAACCACCAAAAGATAAGCGAAGTTCAGATAAGAGAAACTGCTCTGAACCACAGTTTTCTGGAGAAAGACAATAAGAACAGCCATTAATCCCGGCACTGCCCCGCCAAAGGCAGCTGTCAGGATAAATGGAATATACTTCAAGACGTAAAACAAGCCCGTAAAAATATTATGATATGGAGAAAGGATGATGATTCCGATACTGTACAGGATGGACCAAAGCGCAGTACAAATGACCATTACAAAATTAATTGTAACAACCCTTTTATCATCATTGACGCCAAATAGAGCACGATAAATTAAATTGTTCTTTCTCTTCATAAACGGTGCCTCATAAGATGAAAGCAAATATCTAAGTTTAAAGTTAAATATGCCCGTCCCTATGCATAGAGAATTTGTCCATAGGATAGTTCTTCAAATTCTCGAGAACCTTTCTGTCGTCCGCCTTGGAAAGCAGATTCTCTCTGGCCTTGTTTATTTCTGTGATATGTCTGTGTCTTGAGGGGCCGCCCACACATCCGCCGGGGCATACCATTCCCTCGATGAAGTCCTCAGGAAGCTTGCCCACCTTCAGAAGGGTAAGGGCCTTCTTGCACTCATTGCCGCCTGCTGCCCTGTGGAGCTTAAGTCCGGAGGTATCCTCTCCTCTTTCCTTCATGCACTCGATAACCGCATCGGCAACTCCGCCGCTGGTGGCAAATCTCTTGCCCCAGATGGAGGATTCCTGATACTCGTGACTTACAGGTCCGAATTTAACATCCTTGGATCTCATAAGGGCACGAAGCTCTCCATAGGTAACTACATAGTCAGCATTTCCCGGAACTGTCTTGTCCTGGGCTTCTGACTTCTTGGCAATGCAAGGACCAATAAACACTGTGACACATCCCGGTCTGGTAGCCTTAAGGTACCTGGAGATGGCACACATAGGTGAAACGGTTGATGACATATTATCCCTGTACTGATCAGGGAAGTGTTTCTTAAGCATGTTGATAAATGCAGGACAGCAGGAGGTTGTCATCTTCCTGCCCTCTCTGTAAGCCTCTGCCCACTCTGCAGACTCATAGGCCGCAGTCATATCGCCCCCAAGGCCTACTTCTACCATGTCAGCAAAGCCGATCCTCTTTAAGCCTTCCTTAATTGAAGCCATGGAGATATCATCTCCGAACTGACCTTCTGTTGCGGGAGCGCACATGGCAATAACCTCTTTTCCCGCCTTGATCTCCTTGATGATATCCACCAGGAAGGTCTTGCTTCCGATGGCCGCAAAAGGACAGCTGTGGATGCAGTGGCCGCACTGAATGCATTTATCCTCATCTATCTTGCAATAGCCGTACTCATCATAGGTGATGGCACCTACAGGGCAGGCTTTTTTGCAGGGTCTCTCAAGATGCACGATGGCATTGTAAGGACAAGCATTGGCGCACATTCCGCACTCCTTGCACTTGGCAGGATCGATGTGCATATGGGTATCACCGGGGGTGATGGCTCCGAATTTGCAGGAGTTAAGGCAGGCCTTACCCATACAGAACCTGCAGTTATCCGTTACGGAATAAGCTGCGATGGGACATTCGTCGCAGGCAGGGTCAATTACCTGTACTATATTGTGGGAATCGGGATTGTAGGAAGGATTCTTGGCCATGGCCAGTCTGATCCTCTGTCTTACAATCTCCCTTTCCTTATAAACACAGCATCTGTAGCTGGGCTTGGGGCCAGGAATAATGTCCATGACAAGCTGTTCGATATGCTCCGGATCGTTGTTCCCCTCCCACTCCAGGCGGCATACCTTCTCCATGATGTTGTGTTTGAACCTGTTCATGCTTTCGTCATTTGTTACCATATTACTCTCCCTTAAACTCTATTATTCTTCCAAACTCAAGACCTTCGGTGTAGGAAGTTGCTATAACCAAAGGACCTGACCCCTGTTTGTCTCTGACAAACCTGATGGCCTTTTCTCTTGTTTTCTCATCAAGGCCCTTGAAGGGCTCATCCATTATCAGAACATCGTTGGGGATGCAGCAGGCTCTGGCAATACATACCAGCCTTCTCTTCCCATCATCCAGGTCCCTGACGGGCTTTCTGATGTCCTCCTCGGAAAGAAGCTTGAGAAGCTCCTCCGTCACTGTCTCCCTGAAGATCTTTTTGCTGACCAGAGTGCAGTTGGTAACAGCGTCCAGGTTCTCGATAAGTCTGTCCTCCTGGAAAACGGTTCCGGAGACGATATAGGGGTACTTGTAATCCCCAAGGAGCCCCACCTTGCCGGAGTCCGGTTTCTCCAGTCCCAGAACCAGCCTAAGGAGCGTGGTCTTCCCGGATCCTGTGGGTCCTGTGATTATATATGTATGCTCTGATTCTATATGTAAGCTGAAGTTGTCCAGAACCTTCTTATCGCCGTAGGACTTGGACACTTCCTTGATCTCGATTATCACTTTTGTTTTTCTCCCAACTTTTTACACTTTTTTCGTTTAAAAAAGATTGCAGATAACCCCTGAGGCGATGCCTATAACGAAGCATCTCACGGCCCCTATGACTGCAGACATCTTAAGGTCCCCAAATACCTGCGGCAAAAAGATGTACTGAAGCTTCCTGTCTGTGGGCATCCTGAAAATGTGGGCCATCTCAAGGAGCCCCGCATCAGTCCCTGATAAGGACTTAAATACCTTTCCGTAGAAAAATCCTGCGGTGGCAATGGTGCACACCAGGAAAATGATGTCCGGATTGTCATGAAACAATATGGGAAGTATCAGTGTTATCTCGGGAAACTTCCCCAAAACCAGTTCCACGGGCTTAAGTATTATCCCCAAAAACTTCTCCCAATAACAAACCGCCGCCAAAGCACATCCAATCAGCGCTCCAAGAATAAAGCCGCTGACAATGCCTGAAATACTGCTCTGTAAAACCTCCATCTTAAAAAACTCTCCCCAAACTTATTTTTGATTGATCATTCCGGCAAGGTAACCGGCCCCAAATCCATTGTCGATATTCACGACGCTGACTCCGCTGGCACAGGAGTTGAGCATTGATAAAAGTGCCGAGAGTCCTCCGAAGGACGCTCCATAACCCACGCTGGTGGGTACTGCGATAACCGGGCAGTCAGCAAGACCGCCAACAACGCTGGCCAGCGCTCCTTCCATTCCCGCTATGGCGATTATCACCCTGGCGGTCATTATCTCATCCATGGCAACCTTGTCCAGGAGCCTGTGTATCCCGGCGACTCCAACATCATAGAGCCTTACAACGTTGTTGCCCATGATCTCGGCAGTCTTGGCCGCCTCCTCCGCCACGGGAATATCACTGGTGCCTCCGGTGGCAATAACTATCTTTCCCACCTTCTCTACTTTGTCTATCTGAACTCCGGCTATCCCGACTTTTCCAAGCTCATCATAGGAAAAATCCTCTATGGAATCCGGTTTGTTCTCGTTGAAATACCCTGCAGCTTCACTGTTCATTCTGGTTATAAGAACGCTCTTTTGCCCGTGGCTTATAAGATTCTCGGCTATTCCAAGAATCTGCTCCTTAGTCTTTCCCTGACCGTAGATAACTTCGGCCCTGCCCTGCCTTATGGCTCTGTGGTGGTCCGGTCTTGCATATCCCAGGTCCTCAAAAGGAGCTTTTTTCAATTCGAGGACTGCCTGCTCCAGGTCGATCGTTCCATTTTTTACATTTTCAAGTAAATCCCTGATGTTGTTCTGATCCATATTTATACCGTCAATTAATTATTGTTATTACGTTATTATTGCCCGAAGGCAAACTACACTATTATTATTGTATCATAGATTATCACAGTTCTTTAGCACGGACATGTAAAAAAACTATTAACCTTCTCTAAGTAAAGTGTTATACTATCCATTGCTGTCTAAAAACCTGTTTGAATTTTTATGAAAAGGAAAAGCATATGAGAATTCATCTTTGTAAGGGCGATGAGACACTGGAACAGGCCCTTGAGATCATCAACGATAACGATCCCGACGGAAGGACCTACACCTTCGACAAGGAAGCTGACCGCTGCTACGTAGGTGATGAGGCCTTTGTCAACGCTCCGGTTCTTATCAACTACAAGAACACCTACTATGCGCTTCACATAGCAGAATAAAGGAAAAGGAATTAACCATGAACAATTTAATGCAAAATGTAAAGGAATATTTTCATCAGCCCAATTTCAAAAAGCGTCTGATAGTAATGAACGTGGGTGTCTTCTTAATGGGCTTCTTCTTATCATTTCTGATCAAGGTAGACCTGGGCACGGACCCCTGCACCTTCATGAACTGGACAGTATCAGAAAAGCTTGGCATCCTGTTTGGAACCTGGCAGCTTCTTCTTAACTCCGTGCTGTTTATCTTTGTTATCCTCTTCGGAAGAAACCAGATAGGCCTGGGCACCATAGCAAATATGGTATTTATCGGCTACATCGCCAATTTCTTCAAATGGTTATGGGAAAAGACAATTCCCGAGCACTATTTCACCGACATGCCTTCAAGAGCTGTTATCTTCGTACTGGCTCTTTTGTGCTTCATCATTTCGGTGTCTTTCTACATCAATGCCAACATGGGCGTGTCTCCCTATGATGCCATGCCCCAGATCATTTCTGAGAAGGTGCTGAAAAAGGTTCCCTACGCAGTGATCCGTATTGCCTATGACCTTCTTGTTATTGTGGTTGGAGTTGTCCTTGGAGGAAAGCCCAATATCGGAATCCTGCTTATGGCCCTTTTCCTTGGCCCGGTCATCACCGTTGTAGGCAAGTTCCTCAACAAGCATGTATTCCATCTGTAAATCGTTAATAAGTATAAGAAAAAAGAGACCTCTGTAAATCAGTGGTCTCTTTTAAAATTCGCATATTCAGTTGTAAAGCTCGAAGTCTCAAGCCTGTCTGATCTTGACGAAAGCAACTGCTTTCTTCTTCTCAGTCTGCTCGGTGCGGCGAACTATATTTCCGGAATGAACATGATATTCTGAGCTATAGTCCTCATCCTGCATGCTTCCAATGCCTAACATGTCGAGAGCCTTAAACTTACCATATGATAGGTTCTGCTCCTTTGCCTTGATCGCATCAGTCATAATCTCGATGCATCCATGACTCATGCCTTTTTTAGTCTTTGCGGAACTTCTCATTATTCAATTCCTCCATCTCATAAGAAAAATTCATTAAATGAATTAACAAAAAAGCACTTGTGGGCCCCTCAACCCCGCGCCCCTTCGTAATTAATTTTCATTTAATGGGAACATTATATAACAATAATTTCATAAAAGATAGAGGATAATACAGTACTTTACCTTAATAAATCATTAAAATAATATAAACAAAAGTTTATATTATTTACCGCTTATTTCTGCACTTTTATGCGTTCGTCGCCTGCCAAATAGTGCAGTAATGCGGCTCTCGCGTGTTCCTTGTCCGTAGCTTCAACGCTGACGGTAAACTGATAGGTGTGAATCTTGATACCGTCCTCCCTGTTGGCCTCTTCCGTCTCTGCTATGGATCTGTCCCTGGTGTCCTCGCTGGTCATCTCCATGATGTCAGCTATGGCGAACTTCTTAAACCACTCCTTCTGCTTTTCATCATTAAGATACTTGTCAATAAGTCCCAGGGTGTTGCCCAGGTTCAGATAGTCCCCATGAAGAAAGGTCTCTATATCTAAGATCTCCTGTTCATGTTCAGTGCCATCCTCGGTCCAGATGAGCTCCTTGTGGAACATCTCCTCGGTTTTGTCAGCGTTATTTCGCTGCCATTCCATGATGTACCACTTCCAGATCTGCATTCGCCTTCTGTTTACTTCCTCATCGCCAAGCTCCGACATCTTCTGGCAGGCATGTCTGACTCCCCTGGAAACAAGGGCATCGGTGGTATTCTTCACATCATAGCTTCTGCTGGAGACCACCTTGTTTTTCTCGTTATTTATTATCTTAAGGCCAAGGACATCCTGTTCCAGCTTCTCCATCTGAAGGGTGTAATCTCCATGGCGCGCAATGACCACAGGCCTTTCAGAGAGAATGGAATCCTGAAATTCCCTGAAAGACTTAAGTACATCATCATTTTGTATGTACCTGAAGGTCCTGCCCATACAGCCTCCTATGAATCACCTTTTTATTTAATATATAACTTTTTGAAGTCCTCGATACTGCAGGGACGTCCAAAATAGTATCCCATGACCTCGGAAATCGGATACTGTCTTGCCACCAGGGCAGACTCCTCATCCTCTATACCCGTAAAGCAGGTCCTGATTCCAAGCCTGTGGGCAAAACCGGTCATGGTCTCAACCATGTATTTGTTGGTAAGATTATCTGTCACTCCGGCAGTAAGCGAAGGTGACAGGTTGATAACGTCAATAGGCAGATGCCTTGTAAGATCCAGGGCTGCAAAATCCGCCACATCAAGGCCCACCTTAAGTCCACAGGATTTAAGGAATTCCACCTGGCTCTTTAAGTGCTCCATGCCCAGCTGTCTGGAGCCTTGAGTAAGCTGAAGACAAAGGCCCGTTGAGGGATATGAAGTCTTCCTCAGAATCTCCAGAAGGGTTGTTCTGAACTCAGATCTCTCAAGCTGCATGAAGGCCAGATTGACGCTGAGGTAAAAATCCTTGTTGTTCCTTCTTATGTCCAGGGCATCCAACAGCGCTTTTTCCAATATCCAGTTTCCCAGGGTGTAAAAAACCTGGTCCTGCTCAAGCCAGGGCACAAATTCCGAAGGTGATACAGCGCCGAAGGGCTCTTTTTTCCAGCGGACAAATACCTCCATGCCCACCAGTCTTCCATCATTGGCAGCCTTAATAGGCTGATACTCCAGATAAAAGCCGTCCATGCCATCCAGCACGCAATTTCTTATGGTGTCAACAAGCTCAATGCTGCTTCTCTTATTATCCAGCTCATCATTGTGAAAAATGATAAGATTGCCGTGGCGCTGGTTCTTGGAATAGTCCAGGGCATACTTGGCACTGGTATATATGGAATGTTCATCAATGGAAAAATCAGCTGCAAAGATAACGCCTCCGCCTATCTCAGCGCCTA
>JAEEGL011450452.1_pt1 | contig 15756 bp, 13 predicted proteins | sample 9134231 | NCBI WGS metagenome assembly JAEEGL01 (sample SAMN16246548, study PRJNA631951) | gut metagenome | biome: gut microbiome; feature: rumen; material: fiber-attached | host: Bos | place: Iran: Karaj | collected 2018-10
TCGTTGGCTGCTGCCAGCCGCAGGATCGGTGTCGTCTCAAACGCGGCATTGTAGTACCAGACTGCCGCCTCCTCATAATCGCCGATGGATTCGTAGAAAAGTCCCAACTCGATGCATGCCTCGGAGGGTGCATCGTTGGCCATCAGCTTGGTGATGTACTTAAAGAACGGGATATGGGACTCAGCGATACGGGCTGCACGGGCTGCCACCAGGCAGGCTTCCTTGTGCTCGTCCTCTCCTCTCTCCAGGTCCTGAACGGAGGTGGTGAAGAATCCGTATGCCTTCCGGAAATCCTCGTCCGTTCCCACCAGGAAGAGCTCTCTGGCGTACATGTTGTGGAGATGCTTGGAGAGATTGACTCCGCTGCGGACCAGTCTGCGGAAGATATGCAGATCCCGGTCTCCATGGTTCTCTGTGGGGGCATGGGTGATGACGATATCGCTGTCGAAGACCACGGGGTCCAGCCGCACCGTCTCATGGATGGGCTCCACCCAGGTGAAGGTACGGAGGCGCTTGAAGAGCTTGGGACGGTATTCCTCGTCGAAGTTGTAGAACGTGCCGTTCTCCAGCTGATTGCCGTACTTCATCTGCACAATGTCGATCTCCGGGAGCATGAACTCCTTCAGATCCAGGAACCGCTGCCGGTTCTCCTCATCCAGCACTTCATCCGCATCCGCAGAGTAAATATACTCCATGGTGCACTTGGAAAAAGCAAAATTCCTTGCGGCAGCAAAATCATTTACCCACTGGAAATCGTAGATCTTATCGGTGTAGCGAGCCGCGATCTCCTTGGTCCTGTCCGTGGAACCCGTATCCACGATCACGATCTCGTCCACCAGATCCGCCACCGAATCCAGGCATCTTGCCAGAACTGCTTCCTCGTCCTTCACGATCATGCAAAGAGAAATCGTCATTGGTAACCCCCTTATGATGTTTGCTTTTATCCCATCAAATCCCCAAAAGCGCATGGTTAGGCATTCAACCATACAGGGTAATCATACCACAAAGCAGCGAGCCATGCGAGCATTTATGCTCAGCTTTGGCGAGCGCCCGTGATTACAGCCGCTCAGCGGCTGTAATATCACGGAATGCGTATACAAGCAAAAGGGACATGACGAATCATGTCCCAAATAAAACCATTCCTGCAAATCCGCTGGCGATATAGGGCACAAAGGCCACCGGATCCCGGAGTTTCAGGTCTCGTTTGATGTTCTTTTTCAAAAGCTGGACTGCTACCAACAGGAGGAAGGACACCAGCATCATACCGGTGATCTCCCGGAGGCCCATGCCGAGGGCTGCCAGTCCCAGGGCGCAGATACTGAAACCGTGGCAATCCGCACGGCCGTAGGACCGGCTCATGACCAGTTCCTGTACCAAAAGGAACAGGCCGGTGCCGAACCAGTCTACGCTCAAAAGGCCGTACTCTGCCACTCGGATGCCCAGCATCCAGGCACAAGTCCCCAGACCGAACCACCAGCAAAGGTCACAGACGGTCCGGGTCCGCAGGTCCGATACCACGGCTGCTGCCAGAGCAACCGCCAGGATCAACAACCCCATCAACATAAGCATTCCTCCTATCGTAAGCTGGTCACGATCTCATCCAGTACGGAGCCGTCCAGCTCCAGGACGTGGACCCTGGGTTTGGAGGTCAGTACCAGATCGCCCTTGCGGGCAGTGACCGAGATCTCAAAACTGTCTTTTTCCTGCATCATCGGATAGAGCGGGATCATAAAGACATAATCTTCCACCTGCTCATAGGCCGGTAGCTCGGAATAGTCAAAGGTCCGGTTCAGCTCCGGATCTGCGTCGGTGAGCCCCTTGGGGAAGGTCACCTCCACGCTGTCCGCATAGCCGGTGGCACGGATGTGCAGGACACCACTCTCTCCTCTTTTGAAGGTGGAGATTCCGTCGGCAGCTTCCAGAATGCGGGTCACCGAGGTCTCCAGATCAAATTCCGAGAAGGAGACAGTCTCCTCCGCCACATTGCCCACATGGTCTTCGGCATGAACCGTCAGCTGAATATCGCCGCTGAGCAGATAATCCTCCGGATCCGCCAGTTCCACCCGGATCTTACCCTTTGTTGCATCGATCCTGCGGGTGACCTGATTGTCCAGATTGGTGAGGATCACATAAAAGTTCTCCGGATCCACACCGCTGCCGGAATCCTCCGCCGTAAAAGTCACCACGGCGGAAGGCGTCCTGCTCCGGTCGATGGTGGAGCCCAGAGCCTCTGCCTGCTGCACTCCATGGATCACGGGAGCCGTCACATCCGCGATCAGACGGATGCCGTGAGACAGATCCGCCGTGTGATCCGATACCACCTCCCGGCCGGTGGTGAGATCTGTTGCCGTTGCCTCCGGATATACCCGAAGGACCGCTCCTTCACTCATCCGTTTGGGGAGGAGTTCCCGGGTCACCTGCACCTTTCGGGCAGAATCTGTGCGGGTGGCCGCTACATAGTCTGCCGGTTTCAGGTAGGTTTCTCCGCTGGCTCCCAGTTCCAGCTGACCCGCCGAGTAGGTCACGGTCTTCGTGCCCGGATCGCTGTAGGGAAGGATCGTCTCATTCCCTGCCCCGGATTCCTGCTCCGCCATGGTCACCTTTCGGATCTGGTAGGTACTGCGGGCACTTCCGCCAATCTCTGCCTCCAGAGTCAGACCGATGGAGTTCTCCCCGTCAGCCCGGATGAAGTATTCTCCGCTTCCCGTCTTATGAACATGTTCATCCTCCCGAATGGTCAGATGTTTGGTCGCCACTTCCCACAGCACCGGCTCCGCAGCGGGATTCACCGTGATATGGACAGTCTCGCCGATGTTTCCGGCACGATCCGCCGCCGCGATGTGAACATAGATCCCGGAGCCGCTTTGGGGAGCCACCGTCAGGCTGCGACCGGTCTGAAGGGTTGCGTTCCCTGCCGTTACTTTCGTCGTCGGGCTCGCATCCCTCCGGACGTAATACCCGGCGATGCCGGAAGTCATCACATGCCCGGTTTCATTGGACACCGCCAGCCGTCTTCCGCTGAGGATGTCGTAGCATTCCGCCAGGAACCGGTACTCCGTTCCCCGATCCCCGGGCTCCTGCCAGCTGACCAGAAGCTTTCCCGTTCCGGCAGATGTGATGGCCACTCCGGAGACGATCACGGGAGCTGCCTCATCTGCCGCAACCACACCCTTCAGGGCGCGGTCGGTCCGATAGCCCGTTGATTTTGACGTCAGGCTGACAAAACCGGATCCGGAATTGACTCCGTAGTTTTGGGTCCCATTGTACTGCCGGTACAAAATGTAGCATCCTCCGGGAGCCCTTCCGGCGACATAATTGGATCCTCCGCCGGAAGGATAGGTTTCCGCCAGAGAGGTGACCAGTTCCAGCGTTGTGCCATTCCTGCCGCACTGCCAGCCTTCCTCCAGACCACAGTCCCTGGAGTAGGTCACCGTGTCCTGATTGGAGCAGTTGTAGGATCTGATTTTCACGCAGTGCCCATCGGCCGCATGGCATCCGTCGGACTCGTCTACGCCGCAGTTGGGGCAAAATCCCTGGACATAGCACTTCTGCGCATTATCCCATTTCAATCCTCCACAGTATTCGGTCAGAACTGAGGGACAATCATCCGTGTGCACATGACGCGTCACATGCTTGTCTCCGTAGCACGGTCCGCCGGTTGTTTCCGATCCCATGTGGGTATGGTAGCCGCAGGTTGCCTCGTTATGGATGTGCCCCTGATAGGTCACCTTTCCGGCAATGCCTCCCACATATCCGCTGCCTCCGCCGGATGCGTAGGTCTTCTGATGTGTGGTGCCGCTCATGGTTTCAGTCGGCACTTTCGAAGGTTCTCCGGTTGCCCCGCTGCTCCGAAGCGCAGCCGATGATCCTCCGGCACCGCCGGCGTATTTCTCATTGGCTCCGCCACCGCCGCCGGCCACTGCCAGCAGCTCCGGAACTGCATTCCCGGTCTTCAGAAAAAGCTTCGTGGCACCGCCCCCGGTGGCGGGGATGGTTCCGGAAGCATTCTGCCCCGGCTTGCCGGTTTCCAGGATCAGGACCTGCCCCTGGGTCAGCCAGAGGGTCAGATCCACTCTTCCCCCGGCGCCTCCCCGGTTGGAACCGTGGGATCCGCCGGCAGCACCCTGCAAAGTGATGTCGTAGCGGCCGGTGGCGGGGACCTGGTAGTTCGATGTGGTCCCGGCTCCGGAGAAGGTCTTGTTCACCTGAATCTCTCCGGCGAATTCTCCGGTGGAATGGATCTCCTTCCGTCCTTCTCCCTGTTTCTGTCGGTAGAGCTTGTAACTGACATCGGAACGGTCCTTGCCCAGGGCCCAGGTCAGGTTCACTGCGCCTTTGCCCCCGTTCACGTTCCGATCGAAGACAGGAAGGGAATTCAGGCTCAGATCCACCGCAGTCCAGGCCGCCTGCAAGGTGACATTGCCTTCCGGAACATACCGGTCTCCGGCCGTTCCCGCGTAAATCCGCTTCCCGTTTCCTGTCTCATACCAGCCCTCCAGGGCATATCCGCTCCGGGTCACCGCCGGAAGGATCACCGCCTCCGCAGTCCAGGCCGCCGTCAGGGTATCCCTTGTCCCGGCGGTTTTCGAAGAAAAGGTATACTGCTTCTTCTCGCCGTCATAGCTTCCGGAAAAGGGACTGCTCTTTTTCCACTCCGTAAAGGTTCTACGGCTCTTGAGGGTCCTGCTTCCAAACTCCGATGCCCCGTTTCCCTGCAGGGTCACTGTCAGATCCGCGAAAGCAGGCGTCCCCATCTCCACCGTGGTCCCATATCCTTCCCGCAGCAGCGTATCCCCGGTCTTCCCCCGGAAGGTTCCACCGTTGGGCTTCACCAGAAGTTCCGAACTCACGGGTTTCCAGACAGCGTACAGATGCAGAAGTGCGTCATCCTCCAGCTCCTCCGCTCCGGTCCCTTTCTGGACCGTCAGCCAGTCCTCTTTATCCCGGAAGACTGCCGGTCCCCCGGAAGAAGTACTCCATCCGGCGAAAACATAACCCTTACGGACAAATCGGTTCCCGGACAGGTACAGCGACGGTGTCACGCTTTTTTCCTCATAGAGGGTGGCATTGTTGTGAAAGAAGGTATCCATCTGCATATATCCTTCCGCCTCCGGAGCTCCCGAATGATACCGGACCCGGTAACGGTTCTCGGACAGGATCCTGCACCGATGGTTTGTAGACTGTCCCATTTCCATGGTGTAACTGTAGGGACACAGATAGAAGTAATTGCTGTACTCGGACCCGGACTGGATATACCGCAGGCTCTTTGCCATATCGGTGTTCAGATAAAAAAAGCCGTCGCCGATCCGCTCTCCGCACCAGGCGCAGTAGGGAAACCAGCCGGGAAGATAGGCGGACATGCAGGGTTTATTGTTGGCCCCCAGCTTGTACAGATCGTGCCACTGGAGATTTCCATGGTGAATGCACTGTGCCAGAGGGTGCACCAGTTGCCAATACCCCACCGGAACGCTTCCCCGATACAGGCCGGTGTAATAATGCCATCCTGCGGGAGCCGGATCCATCTCCATCTTTCCCTGGACGGTCAGTTTCATACCGGTATATCCCAGGACGTTGTACGGCGTGACGCCCTTCACTCCCAGCCCCAGGGTAAATGCCTCCCCGTCCGGGGACATGGTCACATAGGGATTGTTGGCGTAGATCGTATCCTCCTTCCGGGCCGCTTCCGCTGTCAGGGGCAGGAAAAGTACCGCCATCAGGATCCCCAGGATCCCCCATATCCAAACTTTGCCGAATGTCTTCATCCTTCTACCATCCTTGTCTATCCGGCCTTCACTGGCACACTTTTACGATGCGCAGATTGCCGGATGTGATCTCCCGATAAAACTCCGCCACTTCTTCCCGGTCCAGATACACATTGAACCGGAGAGCAGCGGATTCCGTTCCCGCTTCCACCTGATTGCCGGCGGAGTCAAACGATGCTGCCACATAAAGGTTCTCCCAGCGCAGATTCACCGCCCCGGTCTCTTCCTCCTCCACATACACATGGATCCGATCCCCCGCCCGGAGGATACCGCCCACTGCCTGATAGAGGTCTTCCGCCTTGATGCCCACCAGCACCGGCTCCCGCATTCCGCGGGTGATCTCCGGCACAGACCGGAACATGCTGCGGTTCAGAAGGGTACCCGGCTCGATGTCGCACTCACTCAGGAGGCCGGCCAGTTCCGCCGGATCCGTCACGGCATCGGCAGACACTCCGCCTGCATCCACCGTGACCACTCTGGTATAGTTCTTCAGATTCTCCTCGGTCAGCTCCATTCCCTTAGGGATGGTAACCGCCGCAAGGATCACTTCTCTCTTCTCAAAATCCGCCATCACGCTCCTTTCCGCATGGAGCATCACCGCGAAGATGGCGATGGCTGCCACCAATGCAGCCAGGATGCTTCCCGTCTGGATCCGGTTCGCTCTCTTTGGATCCTTCCTTCTCGTTCCTTCCTGATTCAACCGTTTTTTCATCATGATCTCCTTATCGATCCTTCCTGACTTCTGCCAGTTTGCCCTTTCTGGCAGTGACCGTCATTCCGAACAGTCCCTCCAGAGGGTATGTCACTTCACTGTAAACGCCGGTGGACTGCACCGTCTGACCTCCGGGAGTCTTCACGGCCCCCAGTCTTCCGGTGGTCCGGACAAAGCCGCTGCCCTGCAGACTGTCCACCGTTACGCTTCCTGTTTCCTCATCCACGTTGTAGATCTCATATCGCACCACAGATACCGGTCCGGAGATCATCCCCGTCAGTTCCGAGGTTCCGTCCTCCCGAAGCCGCAGATTGGTCTGCAGCGCCTTCCGGTAAGTCTCGTAAGCCTGCTCCGGATCCGGGATCACCAGCTTGTGGGTGGTTCCATACTCCCGGACATCAATGAGAGCCGAAGCCAGATCGCTGGCCGCCAAAGCATCCTCCAGGTAATCCGAGGAAGCCCGGCAGGCCGCCAGCTGAAATTCCGCCATGCCGATGACCATCAAAAAGAGCATGGCAAAGAGTCCGAATACGGTCTGTACCTGACCGGCCTCAGTATTTCGCAGTGGACGTGCGAACTTCGCAAAATTCATAACTACCTCCCAGCTTTCCGCTGATCTTCAAGGTGATGACTTCCCCGAAGGCAGCCTGCCGCAGCGTGCTCCCGTCCAGGGAGATCTCCTCTGCTCCCAGCTCCTCCAGGTCCTTCCGCAGTTCCTCCGCAGAGTCCGCGGGAAGGTATCCGACTGTCTCCATTTCCAACAGGTATTGGCGGCTGATCTGCCGCACATCGGTCTTCTTCTGCACCAGCTGGATCAGATCCAGAAAGGTCATCATCACCACAGCCATGGCCAGAACCATCAGTCCCATCATCATCACATCCCCCACATTGCCCTGCTCCCGGCGAAGGCAGATGCGGCGGAATCCTCCTCTCTGCCCTTCCATTACATCAGGGAAGCCAGCACCAGAACGGAGCTCACGGAACTCTGCAGGATCTGGTTTGCCTTGGCGGTCATGTTGGTGACGATGGTGGTGATGAATCCGCCCATGGCATCTCTCATAACGATGCAGAGCACCAGTGCGATGATGCACAGACCGATGGTCACCAGGATGCCGTCCAGGCCCTGTTCTCTGCGCAGGAAGGTCTCCTTTGCCTTTGCGGTGATCTTGTTTACGAAATTGTTCATGTTGTTCTTCATCTTTGTTCTCCTTTTTGTGTTCTTTGTGTTTGAATTGTTTTCTTTGCAATCATCTATATCCGATCCGTAGATCAAAAGCCCGCCACGGAGTCCAGCATGTACTCCACACAGGCATAGATCGAAATTCCAAGCACCGCGCTCAGCATTCCCAGCTGATAGAAGGTGGTGCTGCGGTCCAGAGCCGCTTTCCGACGGTTCATCACCGTCTGTTCCATATCTTTCACCTGCTCGGAGATATCTCCCAGCAGTTCCACGGCCCGGCCGGATTCCATGGCACTGATGACCGTGATACATAAGGTGTCGATGTAACGGTTGTCGAATTTCCGCTGAAAATGATCCAGCGCTTCGAAGAGATCCGACTTCATCACGATGTCTCCCGCCAGGACCAGAAGCGCATCCTGAAGACGCTTTTCCTCCACGGAGCTGTAGCACTCCGCCAGGGCGTCCGTCACATAGACACCGGACCGGATCTGCATGGCCAAAGCATGGTAGATCATGCGGATCTCCGGCAACATCTTCTCGTTGTCTGCCCGGTTCAGAGCCGGGAGCAGCAGGTAAGGGAGCGCTCCCATCAGGAGTCCCATCGGAATCCCAAAGAGCACCTGTCCCAGGCTGGTGCCCAGGCCAAATCCCAGAGCTCCCAGTAAGAGTGCGATCACCAGCAGACCCTCCGGGGTCAGCTTTTCGGAATAGTGGTATGCCGCACCGTTCCGGGTCATCCAGGCCGCTCTTCTCTCGTGCCAGGTACTGGCCTGAGCCTGGCGCTTCATCATCCCGCCGAACTCCGCACTCTTCTTCAGAACCCGTGCGGTGACACCGCCGAAGCAGATGACACACACCAGTGCAAAGGCCAGCAGGGACGCCGCCAGCTGGGATATCGTTATCCATAATCCGTTCGTCATTGATTCAACCTCACTGTCTGTCGCAGGAAGAGGACCGCGATCACTGCCAGTACCGCCAGTCCGGCCTTTCCGGCCACATTTCCGAAAAGGATCTCGGAAAAGCTCTTACCCACCAGGCTGCCCACGATCATCAGCATCACAACGCTCATGACCAGGAGCAGGAACATGTTGATGGCGGCCTCCCGGAGCATTCCCTTCCGCTCCCTGCTCTGCTGCAGGTATTCCCGCATGCTGCGGCGACTGTCCGTCACCAGGGGCAGGAAATCCGCGCTGTAGCGGGAGGTGATCTCCAGGTTTCGCACCAGTTGCTTGAACATGGGATGCTGGATCTTCTCCGCCATCCCCAGGACTGCAAGGCTCACATTGCCCGTCAGCCGTCCTTCTGTCTCACACTCCTCCAGAACGCTCCGCAGGGGTTCGTTCAGATAGGGACTGACGGAGCCCAGGATACCGGTGAGTTCTCCGCTGCTCATGCTGTAATTTCCCAGGAAATCCAGGAACTTCATCAGATCCTCGTTCACCGCCCGGAGATTCTTCAGCTTGCCGAATTCCACTCGAATGAGTATGAGCAAAACCAGTCCTCCTGCCAGCAGGATCCCCACCGGCAGAGAAAAAGCAGCCCACCCGGTCACCAGACCGGCAGACAGTCCCGCTGCCAGAATGGCCAGTCCCCGTTCCACCGTCAGGAAGGGGAATCTTCGTTTCAATCCGCTGTATTCCAGCTCCCGGTTCAATCTCTGCCAGAGGCTGTACTGTCTGGTCACATCCAGCAGCCTTTGCCGTTCCCGGAGCAGGTGCTGTCTGCCGCTCTCATCCATTCCCGCTTTGGTCCGCTGCAGGAGTTCCGCCGCCCGGCTTTCCGCCCGGAGCTTCAGGAAAAGTCCCACCATGGAGCCTGTCAGCAGGATCCCGATGAGGGCCCACTCAACGTATCTGTTCATAATCCAGCTCTCCTCTCTCCTCGTTCCATCCCTTGCAGAAGTAGATCTCCTCCACCTTGTAGTGCTTCATGAACACCACGGTGCCGAAGCAGTCCATCATCCGCATCAGCTCCTTCCGGGAGTAACGGCTCTCGTACATGGCGTAGTCCACCAGCTTGTCCGCCGCCCGGTCTGCCCGGATGGAGTGGATGGTGCCGGCACATTGCTGACCGGTACAGGCCGCATTCAGCAGGTACAGCGCCTCCTCTCCCTTGATCTCACCCACGATGAAATAGTCCACATCCATGGTGAGGCCCGCGATGGAGATGTGCTTCAGATCGTAGTCCACCTTGCTCTCCGCCGTGCCCGGAATGGAATGCAGAAACATCATATCCGGGTGGGATTTGGTGGTGAGCTCGTCTGCCTGCTGGGCCACCAGCACTGCCATGTCGTCCGGCAGGGTTTCCTTCAATGCATTGAGAAGGGTGGTCTTACCCGAGGAGTTACCGCCGCAGATCAGCATGGATCCGGTGCGGAAACGCTCCGTCAGAAGCTCCGCCGTGTCCCGATCCATCATTCCCGCCCGGATGAGATCCGTGATCTGGGGGAAGTTCTTCGGTACCTTGCGGATACAGAGATAAGGTTCGTGATAGGTATTTACGATGGGCATGGACAGCGTGAACCGCAGGATAAATCCCGGATGAGAATCCGTGTCCGTAAAACGCTGAATCGCGTTGAGATTGGAAATACTGACTTGATTTTTCGTTGCGATATAATCGATGAACTGGCGATACTCCCGCTCCGAAGTGAAGGCCACTTCCGAGTCCATTCGTTTTCCCCGGCGCTTGACCCGGATCCGGTCATAACTCACCACACGGATGTCCGAGATTTCCGGATCGTCGATGAGAGCCGACAGCCGGGAATAACCGAAGATGTATTCCTCGAAGGCTTTCAACAGGGATCGCTGCAGGGGCGGTGCGATGCGGTACCGCATGCGGATGTGCTCCTCGGCTCCCTTCAGAAATGCTTCTTTTCCGAGGGTGCCTTTCTTCAGTTGCAAGAGATCCGTCTGATGCTGGGTGATGTACTCATTCATCATCCGGTCCAGCAAAGCGTCCACCGAAGGTCCGGTATCCGGCATACGGCGCAGGATCGCTTCGCCCGGGGCTAAACGTTCCACTTCCATGGTTCCTCCTTTTCCATGCGCAAAAAGGGCGCAAAAAATACAGGGGTTGTCTGGTTTCAATTCAAAAAATGAAAAGGGTAATTTCGGTCGAATGACCATGATGTCGGCGATGCGCCGAACGGATGTCACTTTACTACAGGCTGACTTTTTCCGTCAAGAGGATTTTTTCAATTCGTCGGATTGCACAAAAAAGATTGTTCTTTGGAAATCGTTTTGTTATAATAAACCCATGTGAAACAGGAACGATCAGAAGGAGGTACTCCCTATGTTTATTCTTTTAGCCGGTGGCTTATTGGTGATCATTATCGCTGTTGTCATCTCCGTTGTATCTTCCGTTGTGTCTGCCATTGCAGCTGACCAGGACGAGAGTGCCGGCGACTGATCGCATCTGTAAAAATAGCCAAAACAAAGGGCGGGTTTCCAACCGGAAACCTGCCCTTTATGTATGCTTTCTTTTGTTTTACTCTTCCGCTAAGGGTTCCCCCTTCTGCAAATGCTTTTTCAGCACTCCGTAGGAATGGAAGAAGGCGGGGATCAGGAAGGAATCTGCCAGGATCCATGCCAGTGGGCCGCCCATGCAAACTCCCGTAAATCCGAAGATGGGAACCAGCAGGACGCCGGCGCCGCCTCTTGCGATCATCTCAAAGACACCTGCAAGGATGGCGAAGGTGGGGAATCCCATACCCTGGATGCAGAAGCGGATGGTGTTCACCAGGCACAGAGGCACGTAGAAGGCCGCATTCCAAACCAGGCACAGCTTTACGTTGCCCAGGATGGCAACCTCGTCTGCCTCCAGGAAGAGCATGCCCATCTTGTCGCCGAAGAGGAGGACTGCCACCAATGCGATCAATCCATAAACACAACCGATGATGGAGGCGCTGCGAAGACCGGTCTTCACACGCTCCAGCTTGCCGGCGCCCACGTTCTGTCCGGCCCAGGTGGCCATGGTGGAGCCCAGTGCGTCAAAGGGACAGGCCAGGAATCCGCTGACTCTTCCGGCGCAGGTCACTGCCGCAACGGCTTCGGTGCCCAAAGAGTTGGTAGCTGCCTGGAGGATGACACCGCCGATGGCGGTGATGGAATACTGAAGTCCCATGGGGACACCCATGCCGCAAAGGACGGAGATCATATGGGTATCCGGCCTCCACTCGTTCTTGCGGATCTTCAGGATATCAAACTTCTTGATCATATACAGGAGGCAGAGAACGCCGCTGACACCCTGGGAAATAACCGTAGCCAGAGCCGCGCCCTGAACTCCCATCTTGAAGGTGATCATCAGCAGCAGATCCAGTCCGATGTTCATGAAGGAACTCAAAAGCAGGAAGTAGACCGGTGTCCTGGAATCCCCCAGGGAGCGGATGATGCCGGAGCACAGGTTGTAGAGGAAGACCGTGGGGATGCCTGCGAAGATGATGAAGATATACTCGTAGGATCCGTCGATGATGTCTTCCGGGGTTCTCATCCAAATGAGGATGTTCCGGCAGAGGATGGTGGTCAGCAGGGTCATGACGATGGAAAAGGCGATGCCCAGCCAGACGCAGTTTGCCACAAACTTGCGCAGGCCCACCTGATCTCCCGCACCGAATTTGTGGGAGATGGGGATGGAGAAACCGGTGCAGACGCCCATACAGAAGCCGATGACCAGGAAGTTCACCGAGCCCGTGGCACCCACTGCCGCCAGAGGATCGGTGCCCAGCACCTTACCTACGATGACGGTATCCACCAGGTTATAAAACTGCTGGAATAAAAATCCCAACAGCAGAGGAAGAGAAAATCCCAGCACCAGTCGTGTGGGATTTCCGTTGGTCAGGTCTTTTGTCATGTCTAACTCCAGTACGAAAAAACTACATGCTGTCAATGGCTCCGTAAACGATCTGACGGATCTTGCGGGTGATGGGAAGGATCCCACCGCCGCCACGGAGCTGGGTAAAATACAGGATCACCAGGTGGTTCACCGGGTCCATGCAGACATAATTTCCGGTCCAGCCGTCCCAGCCGAACTCGCCCAGAGGGGCCGAAGTGCCTGCCTTGCCCTGATCCACCAGGACCCGCATCAGATTGCCATAACCATATCCCTGATTGCTTCCCCAGTCAAGAGCGGAAGTCTGTTCGGGGGTCAGGCGGTTCTGGCGCATGGCCTGAACCGTGGCGGAACTGAGGATCCGCTGGCCCTTGTAAATTCCGTCGTTCACCAGCATCTGGGCAAAGTGGGAATAGTCATCGATGGTGGACACCAGACCGCATCCGCCGGCCTCGTATGCCACATCCTCTTCATACCACTCCATGAGATGCGACCCTTCCGCCAGGAAGATTTCGCTCCAGTCGGGACCGGTGCCCTTCCAGGGATGCTCGTAGCTTCTGGCGAAGCGGCCACGCTTGTCCCCGGGCACATAGAAGCCCGTATCCGGCATCTGCAGGCGGTCGAAGATCTCTCTCTTTAAGAAGGCGCCGAAGCGCTCTCCCGTCACCACTTCCACAATGGCTGCCAGCACATCTGCCGACAGGCCGTACATCCACTTCTCACCGGGATCAAAGGCAAGGGGCTGCTTTGCGATCTCCCGCACCATGTCTCTGGTGGAGATCCGCTCTCCCTGGTTCAGGCCATCCAGCAGGCGGTCAAAGAGGTCCTGCATCTTGCGGCCTGCCAGAGAGCATCCTTCCCAGTTCTCCCCGTCGGGAATGCCGGAGGTCATATTCATCAGATCCTTCACCTTCATGACCGTCCGGGCGGGGCGCAGGCTTCCGTCCTGTTCCAGCACCTGCATGTCGGAAAACTCCGGTAAATAAGTGCTGACGGGCTCCGTCAGATCGATCAGGGCCCGGTCCACGCAGATCATCACTGCCGCGGAGGTGATGGGCTTGGTCATGGAAAAGAGGCGGATGATGTTATCCCGCGAAAAAGCCTTGCCGGCTTCCGCATCCGCGTAACCCACCTGCTCGTAGCACTGCTCCTCGCCGTCCTTGATCACCAGGGCGGAGCAGCCCTTTACAATATCTTTCTTCACATCCTCTTCCAGTAGGTTACGGATCCTGTCCTGCCAGTTCATATAGCCTCCATCTTCAATACTGCGCGCCTTTGCGCCTTGTCAGTTACAACGATCAATGATGTTTCTTCCGATTCAGGAACAACCAGGTGATGCCGCCCAGGGCAGCCGCCAGGAGCAGCAGCCATCCCCACAGGGGCACGTTCTTCAGGTTGTAGCAGCGGACATTGATCCACATCCGGTTGATCCGGGCGTTGGCATCCGCATCGAAATATTGCATGACGGCGCTGCGGTCCAGCACATCCTCGGAAGGATACTGGGCGTAGAGCTGTCTTCTGGTCTGCTCTTCCGGAGCGGTGAGGACATATTCGCCCTCTCCTTCGGGATCGAAGAAGTAGGTCACGTCATAGTCCACCACATCTTCTTCCTCATCCTCGGCGGCGTAGTTCCACTCCAGATACTCGAAGACCTGGTCGCCGTCGGCACCCCCTGCGATGGCGGAGGTATAGCCGATGTAGTACATGTTCCGGACGGCATTCTCCGGCATGGACAGGAAGTTCACGAAGGCTTCCGCGATCTGCTGCTTTACCGGGTCTCCCTCCACACCGCTGCGGAGCATGACCCAGCCGTCGAACCAGAGGTTGGTGCACTCGTCGGGAGCCACATACTCCAGGAAGAGATCGTCCTCCTCCGCGGTATCCATGGCAAAGACTGCGTCTCCGGACCACTGAAGGTTGGCCAGCACCTTGCCGGTGATCATATCGGCCTTACCGCTGTCGGTCTCGAAGGAGTAGACATTGTCCTTTACTTCCTGCAGGTAGTCCTGGACTGCATCCACAGTCTCCTGGGACACATCGTTCATCTCATCCTGCAGGAGCTCATGGTAGTCTTCTTTGGAACGGAAGGCATCGGACAGGAGCAGGTCGGATTTTACCACGGCCAGAGCGGGGAAGTAAGCATCCCGCACATTGTCCTTGATGGTGACCTGACGGAAGAGATCCGGGTCGCTCAAAATGCTCCAGGTGGAAGCCTGTTCCCGGGTTACTTCCTCGGGATTGTAGAGGATACCGGTGATGCCCCACATATAGGAAGCCATGTAATCGGCCCAGTATTTTCCGTCGATCTGGTTGGTCTCCAGGGTCTCCCGGATGAAGGGGGGCACGTTGCGGGAGTAGTAGTTCAGCTCGTTATCTTCATTGAAGAATTCCTCGGAATAAGGCACCAGAAAGTCCTCGGAGATCAGCTTCATGATCATGTACTCGGAGGGGCATACCAGATCGTACACATCCCCCAGGGTCAGCATATTGTACAGCTCCTCGTTGGTGCCGAAGCAGCTGTATTCCACGGAGACTCTGACTCCGTAATTCTCGTAATACCAGTCCTCAAACTCCTTGTAGAGAGGGAGTTCACCGAAGATGTCACCGCTCTCCAGATCGATGACTTCCTCCTCGTCCCAGTCTCCCAGGTCCATATACTCTTCCCAGTTGCAGACCCGGAGGGTGATGACTTCCTCGTTGGCTGCTTTGACTTCCCGGGCGGGGATCAGGGACAGGGAACCGGCAAATAAGCTGAGGGCAAGCAGGGCCGGAAGAATCTTTTTACGCATCATTCCGCACCCTCCTTTCCGGTCTTCGGCTGTCTGCCGGGCAAAAGATTTGCTGCCAGCACAATGGCGGCCACGATGACAAAGATCAGAGTGGACAGGGCCCAGAGGGCGGTCTTGATCTCCGTCTGGGAGCCCTTGGTGGCATTGACAACATAGGTACTGATGGTATCAAAAGTCGCGGGCTTGGTGTAAGTCGCGATGAAATAATCGTCCAGAGACAGGGTGATGGCCAGGGCAAATCCGGAGACAATGCCTCCCAGGATCTGAGGGATCACTACCTTGCGCAGGGCAACAGCAGGGGAAGCTCCCAGATCCAGAGCCGCCTCATAGAGGCTGGGATCCATCTGCTTTAACTTGGGCAGAACGGAGAGGTAGACAAAGGGCGCGCTGAGGATCACATGGCCGATCACCAGGGGCACATAGCTCTCCTTGTTCATGCCAAATACAACCACCAGCAAAATGCACACGGAAAAACCGGTGACGACA
>JAEEGL012477010.1_pt1 | contig 15756 bp, 13 predicted proteins | sample 9134231 | NCBI WGS metagenome assembly JAEEGL01 (sample SAMN16246548, study PRJNA631951) | gut metagenome | biome: gut microbiome; feature: rumen; material: fiber-attached | host: Bos | place: Iran: Karaj | collected 2018-10
CGGGAGCCGAGGTGGTCCAGCTTTACATCTCTGATACAGAGGCTTCCGTTGAGCGTCCTGCAAAGGAACTCAAAGGTTTTGAGAAAGTGTTCCTGAATCCAGGGGAGTCAAGGAAACTCAGTTTCAGTGTAGACCGTCAGGCCCTCAGCTTTTTCGATGCCGAAAAGCACGAATGGGTAGCGGAGCCGGGTGAGTTCCACGCTCTCGTGGGTACTTCTTCGGAAGATATTAAGGCAGACCTCGTTTTCTCGCTGAAGTAGGGGACTACTCCATCAGTTTTTTGTATTTGAAGCGCTTGGGCTCGGTATCGCCCAGGCGCATCTTTTTATTGGCCTCGTATTCCTGATAATTGCCCTGGAAGAAAACGACCTGTCCTTCTCCCTCAAAGGCAAGGATATGTGTTGCAATGCGGTCCAGGAACCAGCGGTCGTGGCTGACAACGACCGCGCAGCCCGCGAAGGAGTCCAGGCCTTCTTCTAGAGCGCGTATCGTATTGACATCCACGTCATTGGTAGGTTCGTCCAGAAGCAGGACATTGCCTTCGTCCTTCAGGGTGAGCGCAAGGTGCAGACGGTTTCGTTCGCCTCCGGAGAGTATTCCGCAGAGTTTTTCCTGGTCGGCGCCGGAGAAGTTGAAGCGGGATACCCAGGCACGTGCATTGATGTCCCGTCCACCCAGACGCACCCATTCCGAATTGCCCGCAATCGTCTCATAGACAGTCTTGTCAGGGTCTATGGAGCGGTGCTGCTGGTCCACATAGGCAAGCTTTACCGTCTCGCCGATCTCTATGGTCCCGCTGTCCGGCTGTTCGATGCCCATAATGAGGCGGAACAGCGTGGTTTTGCCGGCCCCGTTAGGGCCGATTACGCCGACGATGCCTGCCGGCGGCAGTTCGAAACTAAGGTGCTCGAAGAGCAGTTTGTCGCCATAGGCTTTAGATACATCGTTGAATCGTATGACTTTGTTTCCCAGATGCGGGCCGTTAGGAATATAGATCTCGAGATTGGCTTCTTTCTGGCGGGTATCTGCCGAGGCCAGTTTCTCATAGGCGCCGAGACGGGCTTTCTGCTTGGCCTGGCGGGCCTTCGGTGCCATCCTGACCCATTCCAGCTCCCTCTCGAGAGTCTTGCGGCGTTTGCTCTCCTGCTTTTCTTCCTGGGCCAGGCGTTTGGTCTTCTGGTCCAGCCAGGAAGAGTAGTTGCCCTTCCAGGGAATGCCTTCGCCGCGGTCCAGCTCCAGTATCCATCCGGCGACATTGTCCAGGAAGTAGCGGTCGTGGGTCACGGCGATGACCGTTCCCTTGTACTGCTGCAGATGCGCTTCCAGCCACTGGATGCTTTCGGTGTCCAGGTGGTTTGTAGGCTCGTCCAAAAGCAGTACGTCCGGCTGCTGGAGGAGCAGTCGGCAAAGGGCGACCCGACGGCGCTCGCCGCCGGAAAGTTCCTTGATTCTCTGGTCGGGAGGTGGGCACTGGAGCGCGTCCATAGCCCTTTCAAGCTTTGAATCAATCTCCCAGCCGTCCAAATGGTCAATCTTCTCGGTGAGCTCGCCCTGCCTCTCGATCAGGCGGTTCATCTCATCGTCATCCATCGGCTCCAGGAATTTCATGGAGATCTCGTTGTATTCAGCCAGCGTGTCCATCACCTCCTGGACCCCCTCCTGGACTACTTCCAGGACGGTTTTCTCCGGATCCATCTGCGGCTCCTGCTCCAGGTATCCGACGCTGTAGCCCGGCGCCCAGATCACTTCGCCCTTGTAGGATTTTTCCACCCCGGCGATGATTTTCAGAAGGGTACTCTTTCCGGAACCGTTCAGGCCTATGATGCCGATCTTGGCCCCGTAGAAGAATGAAAGATAGATGTCCTTGAGGATGACTCGGTTATTGTGCGGAAGCACTTTCCCGACCCCGGCCATTGAGAAGATGATGGTTTCGTCTGCCATAAATATCGCGTTTTGCCAAAGGTACGAATTTTTTCAGTTCTTCTTCTCAAGTCTCAGGACGACATATTCGGAGCGGGTGCCGATGCGGAATTTCCCGCCCCATATCCCGAGGCCGGAGGACACGTAGTAGCGGGTGTCGCCCTTCTGATAGCTCCCGTAGGCACACTCGTACATCATATCGGTTAGCCAGTTGCCGGGCCAGATCTGCCCGTGATGGGTATGTCCGCTGAACTGGAAATCAATGCCTGCCTCCTCGGCCTCTTCGAGATTGTATGGCTGGTGGTCCAGCAGGATGGTGAAGAGGGAGTCCGGCGGTGCGATTTCCCAAAGTGCCGCCCGGCAGGGGTTGGAACGGTCGTCGCGGCCGATGATGCGGATTCCTTCGACTTGGACGGCGCTGTCTTTCAGCAGATGGATACCCGCATCGGAGAAGAACTGCCGGGCTTTCTCATCTCCGGAGATGTATTCGTGGTTTCCGAGACAGGCGTAGACAGGCGCTTCCAGTCGACGGAATTCTTCTGCGAAACCGCCTTCCAGGAGGGGTCTGACACTGATATCGATGATGTCCCCGGCAATCAGGACCAGGTCCGGCTTCTCAGCATTGATAATGTCCACCCAGCGTCCAACTTCCTTACGTCTGTTGTGGTAGCCGGCGTGCAGGTCGCTCGCGAGAACGATGGTGATGGGGCGGTCCAGGGGCTTTTCTGTTTCGATTTCCAGCGGTATCCGGTATTTGTGGTGGTAATGGATACCGCCATAGACGAGCAGCACGGCGACAATGCCGAACACGGTCAGCGTACCGGCCCAGGAATTATGCAGGAAGGAGGAAGGAACGAGCCGGACCGCCCGGCCGAGGTCCAGCAGGACAAAAAACAGCAGGGCATACAAGAAGAAGATCAGCCAGCTGTTGCCGAGCTCATAGGAACAGGTGGCAAGGCCCATAGGGAGCCGTCCTTTGAGCCCGAAATTGATGAAGATGCAGCAGAATGATAGTGCGTAAATGCTGATAATCAGTAGCTTCCACCCGTTTGCCAGCGGCAGGATACACCAGGTCCGCCAGGCGACATATCCGGTCAGGAGCAATAGCAGCAACAGAAGAGCAAATAGAATGTATTTCATCTTAGATATACTTCAGCCAGAGAATACTGTCAGGACCTTCGTTGAAGAGTAGGTCGAGTGCGCTTAGGCCCGGGGTGAAGCCGAAGCGCTCTGCAAAGACCTGATAATAAGGCTTATCCAGACCGAGGTCCCGGAGGATGCTGTCGGGATGTTTCGGGTCGATCCGGAAGCGGTAGTCGTCGGAAGCGCTGTCCAGGGCGGCGAAATCGGAAGTCTCCCGCAGGTCGCAGGCGATGCCCGTTTTTTCCAGAAGGAAGCGCAGCGTCATCAGATTGAGGTCCCAGAGGCGTTCCGGCCGCTCTTCCAGCAGGGCATAGAGTTCGTCCCTGTAATACTCGAAATACGCAGAGTTGTAGTAGGCGGTGTCCAGGGCGCGTTCGGTACGGAGCAGCCAGGGAGTGGACCAGTCCACCCGGACATTCTTGATGGACATATCCTCAGCGTGTACAACAGGAACCTGAAGCATCTGCCTGCCGTCGCCGGCAAGAATGTAGCAGCGGTTGCGGTAGGACTGCTTCCGGTAGTTTTCACAAGCTTCCAGGTAGGCCACGGACGGAGAAACCCTGTCCGGAGACAGGGTCATATCTCTTGCGAGCAGCGCAAGGTATTCAAGCGGAGGAAAGTATGCGCTCGAGAGCAGCACTTAACGCTTCGGAGGGCGGATAATGCCGCGTTTGGAGGCACGGATGAAATTCAAGATGGTATCCCGGCGTTCGGTGGCGGGGAAGTTCTCCTCGATATAGGCAAGGGCGTCGGAAACGTTCATTCCCTTGTTGAAAATAGTCTCGTAGATATCCTTGATCTCATTGATCTGATCCTCTGTGAAGCCGCGACGGCCGAGGCCTACACGGTTGACGCCTTCGAAGCAAACTTCGGTACGGCCGGCGAGAGCATACGGAGGAACGTCCTTGGTAAGTTTCGAGAAACCGCCGATCATTGCGTGTGTGCCGACTTTGGTGAACTGGTGGGCGACTGACGCGCCGCCTACGATTGCCCAGTCGTCCACGTCGGTTTCGCCTGCGAGGGCGACTTTCGATACGAGGATGCAGTGGTTTCCGATGCAGCAGTCGTGGGCTACGTGGACATAGGACATTACGAGCGTGTCGCTGCCGATCTTGGTCAGGGCTTTGCCGGAGGCCTTTGTGCCGCGGTTAATGGTCACGCATTCGCGGATCGTAACCCTGTCGCCGATTTCCACCCAGGATTCCTCGCCGTCAAACTTCAAGTCCTGAGGTATGGCGCCAACTACTGCTCCGGGGAATACCGTGCAGTCCTTGCCCATCTTGACATAGGAGAATACCACGGCGTTGGGAAGGAATTTGCAGCCGTCTCCGATTTCGACATTGTCGTCGATGAAAACATAAGGCCCGATTTCGATATTGTCCCCAAGTTTGGCGTTGGGGCTCACGGTAGCGAGCGGATGAATTTTGTTCATATTGAGAGAGATAATTACTTGTTGTCCTTTTACTTAAGGAGAGCCCTCAGGGCTTTTGCGGCTTTGGTATTGATACCGTGACCAGGCTTGTATGCCGTTATCTTTGCATTGAGATAGCCTCCTGACAGCCTCATATCACCCAGCAGGTCGAGAAGTTTGTGGCGGCCGCATTCGTCGGGGAAGTGAAGTTCCAGATTGTTGAGGTAACCTTCGTCGGTCACATTCAAATCCGGCATATTGAAAAGGCGTGAGACCGTATCCAGCTGGTCCTCCGTAACCGGGTGCTCCACTATGACTATGGCATTGTCCACGTCTCCGCCCTTGATCAGGTTGTTGCGGAAGAGGTACTCGATTTCGTGGAAGAAAACGAAGGTGCGGCAGACGCCGATTTCGTGGGCATAGTCGCTTTTCTCGTCCCAGTGGGCTGACTGGATGCCGAGAATCTTTGAATTGAAATCTACGGTAATGTCGGCGGAAGGGGCGTCGGCCGGCTCTATCCTTACCCAGGACCCCGTCCTGTCGTCGCGTATTTCCAGGCTTTGGGGAATGTTCAGATATTCTCTCGGAACACCCTGATCCACAAGACCGTCCTTAAGGATTGCATCGATATAGGGCTTGGCGCTGCCGTCCAGAATAGGGACTTCGATGTTGTCAAGCTCTATCAGCGCGTTGTCCACTCCGAGTCCTGTCAGGGCCGACATTATGTGTTCGATCGTGACTACCAAAGCCTCATTGTGGGAAATCGTGGTGGATCGTGCCGTATTGGTTACATTTTCTGCAAGAGCATCGATGACGGGTTTTGTCCTGAGGTCGGTCCTTTTGAACTTGATGCCGTGGGAGGCAGGGGCTGCCATCAGTTTCATATGGGCATAAGTGCCTGTATGAAGGCCCTTTCCTTCGAAATAGTAGGATTTTTTGATTGTATGCTGATTGCTATGCATAAGCACGCCTGTCTTTGTCATTTTTATCTAAACGACAAAGATAGAAAAAAATGTTTGTAAAGACAAATCGGACTTTAGTCCTCTCCGCTCTGCTTGAATTTAGCGTAGGCGCGCATATATTGCCTTACGGGAATGACCGGGGAACCGACGAGAGTCTCACCCTCCTTGCGGATATTTCCGATGACTCCGCACTGAGCGCAGAGAGTCGTGTGGTCGGCGATTTTCAGGTGACCGGCAATGCCCACCTGCCCGGCGATTATGCAGTATTTGCCGATTTTTGTCGAGCCTGCAATTCCGACCTGCGCGGCCATCACGGTATGGTCTCCGATTTCCACATTGTGGGCGATCTGGCAAAGATTGTCGATCTTTACTCCGTTGCCTATTATGGTCGATTCCATCTGGGCGCGGTCCACCGTGGTGTTGGCGCCGATTTCGACATTATTGCCGATTATGACATTTCCGAGGTGCTCGATCTTCTCCCAGGAACCGTCCGGCTGAGGAGCGTTGCCGAAACCGTCCGAGCCAATTACGCAACCGGCGTGCAGGATGACATTGTCCCCGATGATCATTCCCGGATAAATGCGTACTCCCGGATAAAAGATGCAGTTCTTGCCAATCTTGCAGTCGTCCCCGATATAGACATTTTCGTGGATGATCGTATTGTCTCCGACCACGGTATGGTGTCCGACAAAGGAGAAGGCTCCGAGATATACTCTCTTTCCGAATTTTGTCGTCAGGAACCATCTTGCCCGCAGGCTACGGTGGCGGCGGGCCTTTTTCTTCTTGTCTGAAACGTATTTCAGAAGCTCAGCGATGGCATTGTAGGCATTGTCCACCCGTACCATTGTCGGAGTCACCGCTTCCTTGGGCACGAAATCCTTGCTGACCAGCAGGATGGATGCTTTGCTGGTATAGACGTAAGGCTCGTATTTGGGGTTGGCAAAGAAACTCAGTGTTCCAGGTTTGCCGTGTTCAATCTTTGCGAATTTGGTGGCTACTGCGTTTTCATCTCCGTCCACAGTGCCGCGGAGTACGTGTGCAAGTTGTTTTGCTGTTAATTCCATAGTGCAAAGATAAGCATTATTTGAAAAACTTGTCCACTTCCTTGATTGCGGACGGTTTCGCGAAGACGGCCACGCGGTCGAACGGCTCGATGCGGGTGTCTCCGACTGCGATGAACGCTTCTGCGCCCCTTATGACTCCACCGATTATCGCGTCTGCGGGGAAATCGAGGTTTTTGAGGCTGTCGCGGGTAATCCTGCTCTTGTCCGATACGGTATACTCCATCACTTCGGCATCCGTTCCGCTCATATATCGTACGAAACGGACCTTGTCCGAGAGGGTGAAACGGTAGATGCGGCTGGCCGTGATAAGTTTCTTGTTGATTACGGTGTCCACTCCCATTTCCTCCGCCAGACGCACGTATTCGAGGTTTTCCACCTGTGCGACAACCCTTGGAACACCGAAACGCTTTGCGACGATACAGGCAAGTATGTTCGCCTCGTCATTGCCGGCCACTGCGACAACCGCATCGTATTCCTGGATGCCTTCTTCCACCAGGAAATCCGAATTACGGATATCTCCTTCCACTACATCAACTTCGTCCGGCAGGTCGGCCGACAGCTGGCGGGCTTTGCTCTTGTTGACTTCTATTATCTTGAGGGAATCCAGTCCGGTTTTCGCGAGCCGGTCCGCGGTCATCTGGCCAATTTCGCTTCCGCCAAGGATCATTACCCTGCGGATGCGTATGTCGTCTACCCCAAGGAAGCGCATAATCCCGGTCATTCCTTCCTTACTGGCGATAATGTAAACCAGGTCGTTGTATTTGAATCTTGTGTCGAATTTCGGGATCAGGGTTTTCCCATCTCTCGCGATAGCGACCACCCGCATACCCTCGCCGATGTTGTCCTGTGCGAAAACGGCGGAAAACTCAGCGACATTCAGGTCCATCAGAGGGGAGTCGTCGTCCAGTTTGAAAACACTCAGCCGCAGTTTGCCGCTGGCGAAATCCATAGAGTCGGTAGAGGCCGTATGCTTGAGCATATCCACGACCTCGTCGCTGGCGATTTTCTCGGGGTAGAGCAGGAGGTCTATACCCATATCCTTGAACATCAATTTGTTCTCGTTGGTAAGATACTGCTCGTCGTCGATTCTGGCTATTGCCTGGCGGGCGCCGAGACGTTTGGCCAGCTGGGCGCTGAGGATGTTCACGGACTGTGACTTGAAAGGGTTGACTGCAATGAAGAGGTCGGCCTTGTCGCAGCCGGCGCTCTTCAGCAACTCGATGCTGGACAGGTCGCCTGCCAGCGTTACAACGTCGGCCGTGGAAGAGAGGGCGTTCAGCCTCTGGGCGTCGTCGTCGATGACGGTGACGTCTCCGCCGTCCTGGCTGAGCATCTTTGCGAGATGTGAACCGACCTGACCGGCTCCTTCGATAATTATTCTCATACTTTTCTCTGTTTGTCGTTACTGAACAGTGCGTGTGGGATTATCCATTTCCCTACAAGCCCTTTGACTTCGATCGGCTTCCCGCTGATCTTTGCGACCGGGCGTCTCAGTGCCCGGTATTCTCTATGGGCCTCGATGACGGCTTTGAATGAAGCCGTCCGGCCTTTCAGCAGGAAGACCAGAGCCGAAGCGCCGTCAAGGCATTTGCGGATAAAGATTCTCCAGCGGGCTTTCCGGCTGGAGCCGAGAGTTTTCGGAAGATTGTTTTCCAGCAGCAGCAGATTGTTCCTGAAATTCAATTTCAGTTTCCTCGGAGACTCGTTCGGAAGCGTCCCTCCTCCTATATGCCAAACATATGAAGCCTGAATTACACTAACGCTGAAGCCCTCCAGCTGCATCCTCCAGCACAGGTCTATTTCTTCCATATGGGCGAAGAACCTCTCGTCCAGCCCGCCGAGGCTTTTCCACAGGGAGGAGCGGACCATCAGGCAGGCTCCGCTGACCCACAGGACGTCTTCCGGGCTGTCATACTGTCCTTCGTCCTTTTCAATATTTCCGAGTATCCGTCCCCGGCAGAAAGGGTAGCCATATTTGTCCATCAGACCGCCTGCCGCCCCCGCATATTCAAAATACTCCCGACGGTCGTAGGAAAGCAGTTTCGGTCCGCAGGCTCCGCAGAGCGGATGCGAGTCCATCCATTCCACGAGAGGGGAAAGCCAGTGGACGGGCACTTCGATATCCGAGTTCAGCAGCAGATAATACTCGGCTTCGACCATTGACAGCGCGCGGTTATAGCCTCCGGTGAAGCCGAAATTCTCACCGAGCGGGATCACCCTCACCGAGGGGAACAGGGCGGCCATTGTCTCAAGCGAGGCGTCTTCAGATCCATTGTCAGCGACAATCAGTTCTGCGTCAAGGCCTTCCAGAGATTTTAAAATCCCGGGAATGAAGCGGCGCAGATAGCTTTCCGTATTCCAGTTAAGTATGACTACGGCTGTTTTCATCAGGCGCTGAATGCTACTTTTGAGAAAGCCAGGGAGGGTATTGACTTCGAATTACAGGGACGGGCATCGTCCGCAGTCGCTTCAATCGAGGCCCAAAGGCTTTTCAGATTGCCGGTAATCAGCATCTCCCGAACGGGATGGACAAGGATCCCGTCCCTGAAGAGGAAACCTTCTATCCCATAGGAGAAATCTCCCGTGGCACTGTTGAAATTGCCCCCGTTGAAGCCGGTCACGAGAATTCCGTCGCCTGTCCTCTCAAGCAGTTCTTCCTGCGTACGGCAGCCTCCGAAGGGCTTCAGCACTGGCCTTGTCCACGAATCCACCGTCGGTGCCAGGCCGGTTTTCCCGGAAATGTAGGTGTTGATATAGTAATTCTTGAGTACGCCTTTCTCTATTATCGGCAGAGTATATGTGGCGACGCCTTCGCTGTCGAAGAATTTCGCCCCGGTGGCACCATAGACCCTGGGCTCATCCATTATGGTCAGGCTCTCGGGGAAGAGTTTTTCTCCCAGAGAGTCCAGCAGGAATGAATTTTTCTGCTGGATGCTGCTGCCGTTGATCGCATTCAGGATCGGAGAGAGAAGCCTGGGGGCGCATTCCCTGTCTACTACCATATTGTAAAGGCCTCCGGGACAGGCCTTCGGCCCGATCTGGGCCGCAGCCCGTCTTACAGCCTCCGGGGATATCCCGTGCACGGAAGCGAGAAAAGCGTCCAGCCTGGGGGAACTGTCCCACCAGTAATCTTCATACAAAGCGCCGTCCAGGGTTTCGACGGTAACTTCAAATCCGCTTTCGTAGGAACTCTCCATATGGCATACATCGAGGCCATTGCTGTCCCTCACATAGTTGACGCAGCTGTTGGCGGAGAGTTCGCCCTCTTCTGAAACGAGACGGAATCCTTTCTCTATCTGGCTTTTCCTTCCCCATAGGCAGGATTCAAGGGCGAGTCCGCGAAGCTTTTCCAAAGCGTGGTCCCAGGAAGGGTCCCACACTCCTGCCTCTTTCCCGTCCCTTGCGTCCCTTGCAAGTCGCTCCGCCTTGGGAAGAGTGCGGAACGGGTCTTTTTCAAGCATCCTGACCATAGCGACAGAACGTTTGATGAATTCCTCCAGAGGACCTTTTTCCGTGCAGTTCGTGGAAAAAGTTCCATATCGGCCGTCCACAAAAAGGCAAAGCTGAAGGCTGCGGTCAAGGGCGGTCTTCAATTTGTCTATCTTGCCGTTCCGAACCCCAGCCAGCTCCAGATAATTTGTATTCAGGCTGAGCCGCACGGCGTCGGCACCTTCTTTCCGAGCGCAGAGAAAAGCCCGCGAGAAAAGTTCATCCACCATTTCTTTCGTGTCCATCATTGATCTCCTCCAACTGTCAGTGAATTGATAAGCACCGTGGGGATGCCGCAGGATACGGGAACCTGCTGCTCTTTGCCGCAGGTCCAGGCTCCGCTGTCTATAATCAGGTCGTCGGCAACCTCGACTATGTCCTGAAGAGCCCTGGGACCGTTCCCTATTATGTTGACATCCTTTATGGGCATACCAAGACGTCCGTTCTCAATCAAGAACCCGGACTTTACATAGAAGGTGAAATCACCCTTGCCGATCTGGACCTGTCCGTTTGAAAAATCCTCGACGAAAATGCCCTGGCTCACTTCTGAAATAAGGTCGGCGGCCTTTGCCGTGCCGCTCTCCATATAGGTTGTCCTCATACGCGGGATTGGAGCATAGCGGAAGGATTCCCTGCGCCCGTTTCCTGTCGGAGCCACTCCATAATGGCGGGCGCTGATCCTGTCGTGAAGATAGGATGTCAGCCTTCCGTCCTCCACCATATAGGTTTTCTGTCCGCTCACTCCTTCATCGTCAAAATTGATCGACCCGCGCACGCCTTTCAGTGTTCCGTCGTCGACGATGCTGATTCCCTTCCGGCATATCATTTTGCCCATCTTGTCGGCAAATACCGATGTGCCCTTGCGGTTGAAATCGGCTTCGAAGGCGTGTCCCATAGCCTCGTGGAGCAAGATGCCGGAAGCCCCGGCCGCCATTACGACTTTCATCTTTCCTCCCTTGGGACGCTTGGCTTCAAAGGCTTCGTCCACCCCTGATGTCACATCCGAGGCGATTTCGTCCGAGAGAGCTTTGCTGAGCATTTCAGCTCCGCAGCGGAAACTGCGTGAGACGGATTTGTTCTCGATATGTTTCCCCTTGGCATAGATTACTGAAACAGAAATGCTTCCGAGCGGACGGGTGTCATATTTAAGCTCGTCGAGGGAATTGTACATCAGGATGTCTGAAACTGTCCAGATAAGGCTCAGGATAACTTTCACAATCCTTTCGTCCCTTCGCCGGATATCCGAATCCAGCCCTCTCATAAAGTCCAGGAAAACGCTGGTCTCGCTTTCTTCCCAGGGTATCGTGGCCGGATAGCGGTCTGCCGCGGGATTCGGCTTTCCTTTGCTTGCCGCCCGCGTAGGGTTTTCCACGGGCTCAGCTATAGTGCCCCGCCCTATAAGGGCCGCTTCGCGGGCAGCCCTGAGCATATCTTTCAGCTCGGTGCTCTCGCTGTAGCAGTAGCCGGTGGAGTCTGCGGCCAGCGCCCTTATGCCTACGCCGTAATCGATATGGCTTCCGCCTGTGGTGACGGCCCCGTCACGCAGGACGAGATGTGAGTAGGAGGTGTTCTCGAAATACAGGTCGGCGTAGTCGGCCCCATCCTTCATCGCCTCGGAGACAAGTCGTCGGAGGATGTTGCGGTCTACGTGGAAAAGATCCAGATAATATTGTTCAGTCAGAATCATTCTCGCTTTTTATGAAAGCCGGGATACCGTCCTGTGCTATAGGGGCGTGCGCTATCGCCGTAGCGACCTGTTCGGCAAAGTCCATCACTCGCGCAGGCTGTTCGGGAGTGTCTGTCAGGGATGCGTGGATCTTGTTGTAGAGATGCGTCTCACGAATCTGCATTCCCTTTTTGCTGCCTTCCGCCACTACCTTGAAGGGAGGGGTGGAATTGTCGGCCAGGATCCATTTGTCGCAGACCGGCATATATACGTTGAAGAAGTAATTCAGACCGAGATTGTAACGTCGTCGGATCGTGTCTTCCGGGATATTGTGTCCGCCCGCCGCCACTCTCTTGGCCACGCGTTCCACGGCCATATCGGGAGAGTTGAGCCAGAAATAGATGACGGTCACGAAATAGCCTTTGTCCTGGGCGCTCCTGACCATTTTGACCAGGGACCTGGTGGCAAGGGTGGTTTCCAGACAGAAGTCGGACCTGCGGTCGAAAAGATACTCGATCTTTTTCAGCATATAACGGCTGGCCATTATGTAGGCGCTCTCCGGAGCGAAGGGCGAGAGGCTCTTTGCGAACTCGTCGGAATTGACGAATTCGCTGCAGTCCAGCAGTTCCGGGAGGAGCGTGTAGGACGCGGTGGTCTTCCCGGAACCGTTGCAGCCGGATATGATGTAAAGCCTTGGCACTTATTCAGTTGCAGCTTCGAGTTTTTTCATCATCGCGAACATGAATATCGCGGAGATGACGCATACGGCAAGGAATACGGACCATACCACCCAAAGAGGCAGACCGCCCCAGAGATGGCCGCCGACCTGGACCAGGAAATTGCCGAGGGCGGTGGCGACGAACCACATACCCATCATCATACCTTTATACTTCGGAGGTGCGACTTTGGAAACGAAGGATATGCCCATAGGGCTCAGCAGCAGTTCTCCGAAGGTGAGGATGAGATATACCGAGATCAGCCAGTAGGGCGAGACCAGGGTTTCGGCGGCAGTGCCGCGTACAGTCTGCTGGAAGGCAGGCGTGTTCAAGCCGATGGACGCAAAGGCCATAAAGCCGAAGGCGATAGCCGCGACCAACATTCCGTAGGCAATTTTTCTCGGTGCGGACGGTTCCTTGCCCTTCTTTGCCAGGGCTCCGAAAATGGCCATCGAGACCGGTGTAAGTGCGACCACATAGAAAGGATTGAAATGCTGGAAGATAGGGGCGCTGATCTCAACGCTTCCGCTGATACGCTCGTATTGGAAGACAAGGAATGCGACGGCCGCGGCGACCACTCCGCAACCGATCCATTTCCCTTTCTGGCTGGTCTCTTTGTCGAATATGGAGAAGAGGGCATAGACAATGGCTATGACAGCGACAAGGTTCCATACGTTGAAAGGCATTGAGGCGAGGCCTTCGGCGCTGCGCTCCGTAAATTCATCGGCGAAGTAGGTGAGTGTGAGGCCGTTCTGGTGGAAGGACATCCAGAAGAAAATGACCACGGCGAAAACCAGGAAGAGAGCGACCATTCTCTTTTTGGTCTGCTCCGGAGTCAGGGTATCGACAATCTCTTGTTTCGTGTCTTTCTTCCTGCCGCCTTCGACGTGCTTGAACCAGCTCCTGAAGGCGTAATAAATTGCGATGGAAACAATCAGGGATGCGCAGGCGACGGCGAAGGAGAAGTGGTATGCGGCATTGCCGTCGAATCCGAGGCTGAACTCGGCCCATTCTTTAATCTTGATCGCTGCGGTAGGGGCGAAGAGCGCGCCGATATTAATGGCCATATAGAAAAGGGAGAAACCTGAGTCGCGCTTCGCGGCGTACTTGGGATCGTTATAAAGGTCGCCGACCATTACCTGCAGGTTCCCCTTGAACAAGCCCGTTCCGAAGCCTATGAGAAGGAGGGCGGCGAGCATCGTCACCAGTGCCACCGTTCCGCTGCCCAGGGGCACGGAAAGCAGCAGATAGCCTGAGAACATCACTATGATGCCCGTTGTGACCATCTTCCCGAAGCCGAACTTGTCGGCCAGGATTCCGCCTATCAGAGGAAAGAAATAGACGAGCATCAGGAAAGAACTGTAGATGGTTCCGGCGGTTCCGGCGGAGAGGCCGAAGTTTGCACGGAGGAAGAGCGCGAAAACGGCAATCATCGTGTAGTAGCCGAAACGCTCGCCTGTGTTGGCGAGAGCCAGCGCGAATAAGCCTTTGGGTTGTCCTTTGAACATTATCTTAATGGTTTTAGTTATTTTCCAAATATGCAAAGTAATAAAAATATTGCTAAAAATGCAAGACTGGCGAGATTTCGGCTCCCGAGGCAAAAGATTTGATTTTTTTCTTATCTTTGTAAGTTGTATGAAAAAGAAAAAGACATTCGGAGTACGCTTGGTACTTGCTTTTATGCGGTTTAGGGCTATTCTTCCCCTCAGCTGGCATTACAAATGGGCAAAACTGCTCTCCTGGATCCTTCAGAAGGTCTTGCATTACCGAGAGGATGTCGCTATGATCAATATCTCCCGGAGTTTCCCGGAGAAGAGATATGACGAGCTCAAGATGATACTCGACCGCTTCTATCTCCATCTCGGCGAACTGTTTGCCGAAATGATATGGTTCGGCGGCTGCAGGGGAGAGCGCGGCTGTAAAAAACTCCGCGAGCACAAGTTGATGGAAATCACAAATATGGCCGAGATCAACGCTTTCTACGACAAGTGTCCCAGCGTGATGCTTTTCAACTCCCACGCAGGAAACTGGGAACTGATGGGCGGTTTCCTGAATTATAGTCTTTCCGAGCCGCCGCACTGGGGGATCGAGACTGTGGTCGTACTCTACAAACGGCTTCACAGTGCGCTGTGGGACCAGGTGATAGGGGAGAACCGCTGCGCTCCCGTGCTGCATCTCGGCTATGAGAATTATATAGAGTCCGAGGAGATTCTCCGTTATGCGGTAAGCCACCGTCGCGACAAGAGGCTGTATGTATTCAATACGGACCAGTTCCCATACTGGAGAGCCAACGCCCACTGCCTGCCTTCTTTTATGAGCCAGCCTACCTGGGTGATGACCGGCGGAGCCCATCTTGCCTCCAAACTCGGTATGGGGGTGGCATATATCAAGTGGCGCCAGGCTTCCCGGGGTCATTACAAGCTGGAATTCGTCCCTTTGATTGAAAATGCATCCGAATATACTCCGGAGCAGATTATGGAAATATATTACAAGCGTCTGGAAGAAGATATCAGGGAGCAGCCCTGGCTTTATCTCTGGACGCATAAAAGATGGAGATAGAAATGAAAAAACTTCTGATACTCAGCGTGTTCTGCCTCTCGCTTCCCGCCTTTTCGCAGGAAGTGAACTACTGCCTTCCGTCCACGACGCTCACGGTTGAGGTGGAGGCCGTCCGGGAGGTCTTTTTCGCGGGTCCCTATGCCCCTTTTGCCAAGAAGTACCTCGGAATAGATGTCCGTAAGGATAATTCTGTTGAGGCGTATGTCTCCCAGGTGAACGTGACTCCCCGTGTGGAGGCGGACCAGAGTGTACGCTACAGCATCGATCCCAAGCTTGCGGAGCCCTTCCTCGCCCTCTCGGCCCAGGGACTTGTAGCCTTCCCCAAAAAGGCTGATGCAGAGAAAGTTACCTGGCGTTTTACTCCTATTCCCGATGCTGATTTCAGCGGCAAGGCGGTGACCTCCGCCTTTGAGAAAGAAACCCGGATACTCTACAAGACCGTCAGGACCGATTCCACTTTCAGCCGTGTCCCTGTCCAGCAGGAAGTGCTTGTCGAGAAGAGCCTTGAAAAGCGTGCCGCCGAGGCTGCGGAGATTATCCTTAAGGCCAGGACGGAACGTTTCAATATCGCCACCGGCAATACCGACGCGACCTTCAGCGGAGCTGCCCTGGGTGCCGCCCTGGATGAGCTCAACCGCGTGGAGCAGGAATATATGGTCCTTTTCACCGGCTACAGCCAGAAGGATGTGCAGAAGGGGAGTTTCGACGTGACTCCCTCCGCCACCGCCCGTGACCAGCGTTACATCGCTTTCCGCCTCTCCGATACGGAGGGACTTGTGGACGGGGGCAATCTTTCCGGCCGCCCCTTCTACCTCGAATTCGAGAC
>JAEEGL013679504.1_pt1 | contig 15756 bp, 14 predicted proteins | sample 9134231 | NCBI WGS metagenome assembly JAEEGL01 (sample SAMN16246548, study PRJNA631951) | gut metagenome | biome: gut microbiome; feature: rumen; material: fiber-attached | host: Bos | place: Iran: Karaj | collected 2018-10
AGACCATCTATCCTCCGGGGAGGCAGATCTTCCGGGCTTTCGAACTCACCCCGTTCGACCAGGTGCGGGTCGTCATTCTCGGGCAGGATCCCTATCACGGACCGGGACAGGCCGAGGGGCTCTCGTTCTCGGTGCCGCACGGGATGCCGCTTCCGCCCTCGCTGAAGAACATCTACAAGGAGATTGCCTCCGACCTGGGCGTCCGCGTGGAAAAAGACGGATCGCTCGAAGGATGGGCGCGTCAGGGCGTGTTCCTGCTCAACGCCATCCTCACGGTGGAGGCCGGCCGGGCGGCGTCCCACGCCAATTTCGGCTGGGCGCCTTTCACGGACGCCGTGATCCGCACCCTCTCCGAACGCCGCGAGGGGCTCATCTTCCTGCTTTGGGGCAACTTCGCCCGCTCCAAGAAGGCCCTGATCGATACCACCCGCCACACCGTGCTGGAGGCGGCGCACCCTTCTCCGCTGGCCGGAGGCGCCTTTTTCGGCTGCCGCCACTTCTCGAAGGCCAACGCGGCACTCATGGCACAGGGCTTGCAACCCATCGACTGGACCCGATAGGCTGCTTGCCCTGTCGAATTATATTCGTACATTTGAGCCGCCAAAAAGACTGTACTCATGAGAACTGCCATATTTCCCGGATCGTTCGATCCCTTCACGCTGGGCCACCTCGATGTCCTGCGCTCCGCGCTTCAACTTTTTGATAAAGTGATTGTTGCCGTTGGCTACAACAGCAGCAAAAACGGATTCTTCCCGCCTGAAATCCGCGTGGAAATCATCCGCAAGGCCACCGAAGGCATGAAGAACGTAGAGGTCTGCGCCTACGAGGGCATGACCATCTCCTTTGCACGCGAAAAGGGCGCCTCCTGCATCATCCGCGGCCTGCGCACCACCACCGACTTCGAACTGGAAAGCGTTATCGCCCAGGCCAACAAAAAGATGGATCCCGGGATCCAGAGCATCTTCATCCCTTCCAGTCACGAGTACTCCTTCATCTCGAGCACCGTGGTCCGTGATGTGCTGGTCAACGGCGGCGATTCCAGCCAGTTCCTTCCGAAAAACGTAGATATCAATTACTTCCTCGAACGGAGAAAAGAGTTATGAAACGCTTTGTCCTCCTTCTGGCTACCCTGCTGACCGCCCTGCCGCTCTGCGCGCAGGAGCCGGCCGAGACGCAGCCCACCCGCGACCAAAAGGTCTACCAACGGGTGACCGACTACTTCGAGCGCGCGCTCTCTAAGCTGACAGTCCCGGAAATCTGCACGCAGATTGACCGGCTGATCGCCACGGGGCACGACACCGAGCAGCAGGCCCAGCTGGCCGGACTGGCATTCGACTATTACTGCAACTCCCCGATCATGGGGCAGGAAGCCGTAGCCATCTATGTGGCGGACAACTACTTCCTCAACAAGAAGCTTCCCTGGAGCGATCCGGAAACCTTTCCGCTGCTCTATACCCTGGCCGAGTTCAACCGCGCTTCGCTGATTGGCTGCGATGCGCCGGAGCTGGTGATGGAGAACCTCTCGGGAGAACGCGTTTCGCTCCGGCAGGACGGCGGGCATTACAAACTGCTTTACTTCTACGATCCGCAGTGCGCCACCTGCCACCAGTGGACCCGCGAGGTGGCCGAACTGGCCCGGACCTACCGGGGCGGCCGGCTCTCGCTTTTCACCGTCAACACCGCCTCGGACCGCACGCAGTGGGAGGCCTATGTCCGGGAGCATTTCGGCGACCTCAACGCCTGGAAAGTGGATACACGGCATCTGTGGGATCCGCAGGATGCCAATGACTACCACCGCGCCTACGGCGTGCTCTCCACCCCGACCCTGCTGCTGATCGACGCCCAGAACAAAATAATCGGCCGCCGGCTGGATCCAGAATCGGCCAAGGAACTGCTTGGCCATTACAACTTTGCCGACCGCGAGACGCGCAAACTGGTGAAGCAGGTCTGTAACGAACTCGCCCCCATCGACACGGCCACCGCCGACCAGATCGGCCGGACCTTCTACGCCAAGATGGCTGCGGACAGCGCCACCTACCGCGAAACGATGTACGAACTCTTCAACGACCTGCGCGACCACGCGAACCACTCCTACCAGGAGAGCGCGGCCCTGATTGCCGAACGCTATATCGTGGGCCATGCGGACTACTTCTCGCCCGAGTATGTGGATCGCGTGCGGTATGCGCTGGAGGTCTTCCGGATGAATCCGGTCGGTGCCAAGGCTCCGGACCTGCAGCTGAAAGACACGGCGGACCAAACCCGCCGGATGCTCGAGGGCAAGGCCAAAAAGCGCTTGATCATCTTCCACATCGTGAACTGCCCTGACTGCAGGCGCGAGTTCGAGGGCATTCTCCCCTATGCCGACGAATATGCGGAAAAGGGGCTGCAGATCATCTGCGTGTATGTAGGGAAAGACAAGAACGAGTGGCTGGAATTCGTCCGTACGCACGACCCGCGCTGGACCTACCTGACCGACCTCGAGAACACCTCCGGTCTGCGGGAGCTCTACGACGTGGCCTTCGTTCCCAAGATTTACCTGCTGGATAGGAAAGGAAAAATCCTGGCCAAGGAGATCGATGCGCCCACCCTGCACGAGCTGATGCTCACCAAGAAAGAGCGCCGTGAAGCCGGGGAGGATAACGCCTACTACACAAGCATCATCGATTACTTCCGGGCCAAATGTCCCGGCGTGGACGTGACGGACGGAGGCAAACTGATCATCCGCGGCCCCAGCAGTTTCCACGCCTCCACCGATCCCCTGATTCTATACGACGGCACCGAGATTCCATCGATTCTCGAACTGATTCCCAGCGAGATTCACTCCATCGAAGTCATCAAGGACGGTTCCCAGGCACAATACGGATTCCGCGGGGCGAACGGCGTGGTGCTTATCACCTCCAAGATTGCCCACGAGGCCAAGAAACTCAAATCAGGCAAGAAATAGCGCCCCTAGCGCAATTGGCGGACACTGCCGTCGCGGTAGGCCTTGAGCAGCTGCTGGAGGTCGTCGATCTGTCCCTGAAGCACCTTTCCGTTGTCCGTATCGCGCACCAACTGGCGTTTCTCGGCGAATTCCAGCACCTTGGTTTCAGAAACGACGTCGAGTCCCTTGCGGACCGCCACCTCGCGTGAGACAAACGGCTGATGCTTCACCAGCTTGAGACACTGCGAGTTGTAGATGAGCGTATAGCCGGCGATGCCCGTCTCGGGCTGGTAAGCCTTGGAGTAGCCGCCGTCGATCACCAGCAGTTTGCCGCCCGCCTTGACCGGGCTCTCGCCCTTGAGGGTCTTGACCGGAATGTGGCCGTTGATGATATGGGCGTGCGTCGTGTCCCGGATCCCGAACTCGTGCAGAATCCGGTCACAGATTTCGGGATCGTTCTTCAGCGTAAAGTAGGCGCCGTTGATCTCCTTGTGCGGCTCTTTGTCCGCGATGAAGTAACGCTCCAGGGTCGCCATCTTGCTCTTGTCGAAGGTTGGCGCGATGGGGCCGCACCAGAGATACCAGATGAAGTCCTGCGCATACTGTTTCAGGGCGCTTCCCTCCGGGGCGTAGTAGGCGGCGCGGACCATCGCTTCCACCTTGTCGATCAGTGCTTTGCCCTTATACATACGGCCTTCGATCTCCATCTCCCGGAAGGAGCCGTCTTCATTCAACGGCACGCCGCCATGGATCAGCAGGTTGTTGTTGCAGACCAGGTAGAGCGAACCGTGCTCCAGCAGGCAGTCGATGTGGCGGGCCAGGCGCTGGCTCGTGGTAAAGCTCGTGGTCAGCTGGTCAACGACGCGCTGCTCCTGTGCCGTAAGCTGGTAGGGATGAGCCGGATCGATGGTCGGGAAGTTCCTATCGAGCATCTCGTAGGTCTTGCCGTCCACCTCGATGGTTCCCTTTTCGAAATCGATCTTGTGGAGCAGGTTGCGGCTCTCCATGTGGAACTCCGGATGGCGTGCGATATTGCGGCTCTCCATCTTGAACTGGATGATGGAGATAGCCTTGTGCATCTTGGCAATCAGCGAAGCCTGGGCGTCGTCTACGCTCTCGTAGGCGTTCTTCTTGGGATAGAAGATCTTGCAGGGGTCATCCTTGTACACCTCCAGGGCAAAGGTGGCCAGCGGCAGCAGGTTGATGCCGTAGCCGTCTTCGAGAGTGACAAGGTTGGCGTATCGGAAGCAGATGCGGAGCACGTTGCAGACGCAGGACTTGCTGCCCGCCGCCGCGCCCATCCAGAGCACGTCGTGGTTGCCCCACTGGATGTCGAAGCTGTGGTATTTCAGCAGCTTGTCCATGATCAGGTGGGCGCCCGGACCGCGGTCGTAGATGTCGCCGATCAGGTGGAGCCGGTCAATCACCAGCCGGTGGATGGTATTGCAGATGGTGGAGATGAAATGGTCTGCGCGGCCGGTGGAGATGATGGTCTCGATGATGGCCATCATGTAGCTGTGCTTGTTGCTGTTGTCCTCGATCCACTCGTGGAGGAGCTCCTCGATGATATAGGAGTACTCATCCGGCAGGGCCTTGCGGACCTTGGAGCGGGTATATTTGGAGGAGCAGACCGCCAGCACGCGGACAATGCGCAGGAGCGTTATCTTGTACCACTGGTTGAGCGCCGATTTGCTGCGGACGCTGCGACGCACCAGTTCAATCTTATCCTCGGGATAGTAGATCAGCGTGCAGAGTTCGCGCCGCTCCCGAGCAGAGAGGGTATCCCCGAAGAGATCATCCACCTTCTGCTTGATGACGCCCGAGCCGTTGCGGAGCACGTGCTCGAAAGCCTCGTTCTCACCGTGCAGGTCGGTGATGAAGTGTTCGGTTCCCTTGGGCAGATTGAGGATGGCCTCCAGGTTGATGATTTCCGTGCAGGCCGCCTGCTTCGTGGGGAAGCGCTGCGCAAGCAGTTCCAGGTACTTGATATCGCGTTTCATAGAATTGATTTAGAAATATTTGACTTCCTTTCCCTCCAGGGCCGAGAGCAGGTTGTTGGCCATGCGGCTCGCGCCGAAGCGGAACAGCTGCTTGTTAAGCCATTCCGGGCCCAGGATCTCCTTGACGATGTTGTAGTAGCACACGGCATCCTCTGCGGTGGCGATGCCTCCGGCCGGCTTGAATCCGACCTTCCGGCCGCCCTTGGCGTGGAACTCACGGATGCACTCGCACATGATGCGGGCCGCTTCCGGGGTAGCCGCAGGCTGCATTTTTCCGGTCGAGGTCTTGATAAAGTCGGCCCCTGCCTCCATGGCGAGGAACGAAGCCTCGCGAATCAGCGATTCCTGCTGCAGGGCTCCGGTCTCGAGGATCACCTTCAGGTGAACCTGGGGATTGACGCCGCGGATGGCTGCGCCGATCTCCCGGATTTCGCGTTCCGCCTCCGGGTAGTTTCCTTCCAGGAAAGCGTTCAATGCCAGCACGATATCCACCTCGTCTGCACCGTCTTCCACGGCACGGACACACTCGAGAATCTTGACCTCGAGCGGGCTCTGCGAGGCCGGGAAGCAGCCGCCCACCACCGTAATGTGGACCTCCGGATCCTTGCGCAGCGACTTGATCAGCCCGGCGAAATTGGGATAGACGCAGATTGAAGCCGGCAGCGGATAGTGGGGATACACGCTGTGGAATTCGTTGACTTTTTGGACCATCGCCCCGATTTTGGCGGGGGTGTCGGTGGCATTCAGGGAGGTGAGGTCGATCAGACCGAGCGCTTCGCGATAGATTTCTTTCATGAGGCAAAGAGTTATAACAGGCGGATGGAGTCGCTCTGCTCCGACAGGGAGCCCGTCTCCGGATCCACATTTTCAATCAAAACAACGCCCGGGCGTTTTCCGGGCTCGAAGGAACCGTAGCGGTCGGCACAGCCGATGGCTTCGGCGCCGTTCAGGCAGGCCCACTGCAGCAGTTCGGCCAGCGGCACCTGCGGGAACTGCTGCTGCAGGCAGTAGAGTTCGGCAACCATCGAGAGCTGGGTATTGCTCGAAAGGCTGTCGGTTCCCACGCAGATTTTCAGGCCATTGCGGCGGAGCAACTCCACCGGCGGCAGGGCGCGGTGGATAAAGAGGTTCGAGAGCGGGCAGAGCACCCAGTAGGGATGCTGCAAATCGCGCAGGGCGGCGTCGATGCTCTCCTGGTCGGTGGCGACATTGTGTACCAGCAGCACATGTCCCGCCACCGGTGCGGGAACGGCCTGCTTGAGGTTCTCCAGGAAATAGACCAGCGCGCCGGTGCCCGTGACAGGCAGCTGCGTGGTGCCCCGGCTGCGGTAGTCCTCGGCCAGGGGGCCGGTTCCGGTGCGAAGCATATTCTCCTCCTCGTCACTCTCCTGGCTGTGGTAGGAGATATAGCCGCTCTCGAGGCCGGCAGCCGCCGAAAGCCGGTTCAGCAGCGGACTCATCGTGTAGCAGGCGTGCGGGGTCGGCGCAGCGTCGATGCCGATCCGGCGGGCCTCCTCCTGCAGTTTCCGGGCCCCCGCCAGAATCGATTCCGCCTCCTCGGGCTCCGTACCGAATACCTCGAGGAAGGTGCGGGTAAACATGCGGTCCTGCTCGCGCAACACGCGTTTCAGCTTAAAGGTTTCGTTGCAGTTGGAGATGTCTCCCAGGCAGGTAACCCCCTGCACTTCCAGGTAGTTGAACGCTTTTCCGATAGCATCCATGCGCCCGGCGTAATCGATGCTGGTGCGCAGGTCGTTGATCTGCCGGATGAAGCCGTCCATGCCGGTTCCCTGGCGGAAAAGACCCTTCAGGTAGGAGAGTTCCGCATGGCAGTGCGCATTGCAGAAGCCCGGCACAAGGAAGCCGTGCCGGAAATCTACATACTCGCCGCGCTCCTGCGCCGCGCTGCGGACCGCATCCGTCAGCTGCCCGATTTCCAGAACCGTACCTTCATCATCCACACGCACATATCCCTCCCGAACGGGTGCGGAACTGATCGGGAAGAGAATATCGGCGGCAAACAGCATGGCGTTAACGGAAAGATTGGGAATCGGTCGCCGAATCGGTTTCCTGCTCGGTCTCTTCGGTATCGGCCGCCTGCTTCTCGAGTTCGGCGATCTCCTTGTTGAGGCGGGTCTGCACCTTTTTCATCATCCGGGCGAAGAGTTCGGGCTTGCGCAGGTAGAACTCCACGGCGGAGAGATAATCCTCCACCGTGTAACCGTAGCGGTCGAAGATGGCGCCGTAAACCGACAGGGAATCCGCTGCCGCCAGCGCGTCCGGCCATTCCCGGATTACTTCGTCGACGGTGAACATGTCATAGTAGATGTTCATCATCGTGCGTTGGGGAATGGGAGCGGAACTGCAGGAGCTGAGCAGAAGCGCTCCGAGAATCATCAGCAGCGTGCAGCGTTTCATAGTTGGAGCGGAAAGCGGGGATCGAACCCGTGACCTTCGGCTTGGGAAGCCGACGCTCTACCGACTGAGCTATTTCCGCAAAAATCCGGACCGGATTTTTGCGAGGTTGCTGGCTGCGGCTCGGGAAAGTGAGCGAGCTCCCTTTCCGCTCGCCTTGCACAGCAACTCCGCAATTACATCTTGACTGGAAGTTATCGGCTATAGCTCGGGAAAGTGAACGAGATCCCTTTCCGCTCGCCTTGCACGACAACTCCGCAATTCCGGATTGGATTACAAAGATAGTAAAAAAACTATTTCGTCAAAGCCTTCTCGACGGAGACGGCCACGGCAACCGTGGCGCCGACCATCGGATTGTTGCCCATGCCCAGGAATCCCATCATCTCGACGTGGGCCGGAACCGAGCTGGAGCCGGCAAACTGCGCGTCGGAATGCATGCGGCCCATGGTGTCGGTCATGCCGTAGGAAGCGGGACCGGCAGCCATGTTGTCCGGATGCAGGGTACGGCCGGTACCTCCGCCGGAAGCCACCGAGAAGTACTTCTTGCCCTGCTCGATGCACTCTTTCTTGTAGGTGCCTGCCACCGGGTGCTGGAAGCGGGTCGGGTTGGTGGAGTTGCCGGTGATGGAGACATCCACCTTCTCATGGTGCATGATGGCCACGCCCTCGCGGACATCGTCGGCGCCATAGCAGTTCACCTTGGCGCGCGGACCGTTGGAGTAGGACTTCGTGCGGACGATCTTGAGCTCGTTCGTGAAATAGTTGAACTCGGTCTGCACGTAGGTGAAGCCGTTGATGCGGGAGATAATCATGGCGGCATCCTTGCCCAGGCCGTTCAGAATGACGCGGAGCGGTTTCTTGCGGACCTTGTTGGCCATTTCCGCGATCTTGATGGCGCCCTCGGCGGCAGCAAAGCTCTCATGGCCGGCCAGGAAGGCGAAGCAGTCGGTCTCTTCGCGCAGCAGACGGGCGGCCAGGTTGCCGTGGCCGAGACCCACCTTGCGGTTGTCCGCCACCGAACCGTCGATACAGAAGGCCTGGAGGCCCTCCCCGATGGCTTCTGCCGCGTCGGCTGCATTCTTGCAGCCCTTCTTCAGGGCAATGGCAGCCCCGACGACATAGGCCCACTTGGCGTTCTCAAAGCAAATATTCTGGGTCTGTTCGCACTCCAGATAGGGATCGATGCCGTAGCTGTCGCAGATATGGTTAGCCTCCTCGATGGAAGCGATTCCGTAGGAGTTCAATACCTTCAGGATGTTCGCCATGCGGCGGTCCTGCGATTCAAATTTTACTTCTCGTATCATGGTGTTTCCTCCTGTGGATTAGTCGATGCGGGGATCGATGAATTTGACAGCGCCCTGCTCCGCGCTGAAGCGGCCGTAGGTGGCGGTGGACTGGCGCAGCGCTTCGCCTGCATCCACGCCCTTCTTGATCTTGTCCATCATCACGCCGAGACGGACAAATTCGTAACCGCAGACCTCGCCGTCTTCGTCGAGGGCGATCTTGGTGACATACCCCTCGGCCATTTCGAGGTAGCGGACCCCTTTGGCCTTGGTGGAGTACATGGTGGCAATCTGGGAGCGGAGTCCCTTGCCGAGATCCTCGAGACCGGCGCCGATCACGAGGCCGCCCTCGGAGAAGGCGGACTGGGTGCGGCCGTAAACGATCTGGAGGAAGAGTTCGCGCATCGCCGTGTTGATGGCGTCGCAGACCAGGTCCGTATTGAGTGCCTCGAGCAGCGTCTTGCCGACGAGGATTTCAGCGGCCATGGCGGCCGAATGGGTCATGCCGGAGCAGCCGATGGTCTCGATCAGCGCCTCCTCGATGATGCCCTCCTTCACATTGAGGGAGAGTTTGCAGGCGCCCTGCTGAGGGGCGCACCAGCCGATGCCGTGCGTCATGCCGGAGATATCCTTGATCTCCTTGGCCTTCACCCATTTGCCCTCTTCGGGAATGGGAGCAGGTCCGTGGTTCGGGCCCTTCTTGACGACACACATCCGTTCAACTTCTTTAGAATAAATCATATCGGTATCGTGTTGTTATTTGTTGTTTTCCGGGTGAAAATCCCGCTTGGGAAACCGTTTGCCGAAGGCGCGGTCCACCATCTCGCGCGCCACGTCGCGGCTGATGTAATGGTAGGCCATTCCCAGCAGAACGGCGCCCAGCAGCGGAAAGACCGCTGCCACGGTAAAGGTATACTCCGAGCGGAACTTGAAAAACCAATAGGCGATGAGCCCCTGGAAAAAGAGCATCAGGATCAGGGTGACAAGGCAGAGTTTCCCCTGCACATAGCCCCGCTTGTGGATGGCCAGCATGAAGACGGTCATGAAGAGAATCAGCGCCGCGAAGAGCGTGACCGTCAGGTTGTCGGTAAAGCGGATGGAAACCTCCCCGTGGAAACACATCGGGCAGCAGAGCATCGCAAAGATGAGTCCGCCGGCGAGCGCGATATAAAGGGTCTGAATCCGTTTCCAGGTCATTGCATATGGTTTAACTCACAAAAATAGTCATTTTCCCGAAATCTGTCTTATTTTTGCAGTATGCAAACGACAGACAGACTCCTCATGGTCCGGCCGGTCCGATTCGCCTTCAACGAAGAGACCGCGGGCAACAACGCATTTCAACAGAAAACTGAGAATGAGGCCGCTGCGGAGCGCATCCGCAAGCAGGCCGTGCAGGAATTCGACGACTACCGCCAGTTGCTCGAATCCGAGGGAATCACGGTGACCGTGCTGACCGATACGCCGGAACCCTTCACCCCCGATTCCATCTTCCCCAACAACTGTTTCTCCACGCACCTGGAGACTGTGGACGGGAAACCGCTCCGGACGCTCGTGCTCTATCCGATGTATGCGGAGAACCGCCGCAAGGAGCGCACGAAACTGATGAAGGTGCTGGGAACCCTGCCGTTCGACCGTGTCATTGATCTGACCGCCGCCGAGGCGGACGGAAAGTTTCTCGAGGGCACCGGTGCGCTGGTGCTCGACCGCGAGCACCACACGGCCTATGCCTGCCTCTCCCCGCGGGCCGATGCAGAGCTGCTGAAAGAATGGGGCAAGTTACTGGGCTACAAGATTTTTGCCTTTCATGCGGCCGACGAGGCCGGAATGGCGGTCTATCACACCAATGTCGTCATGCACGTAGGCACCCGCTTTGCGGTGGTCTGTCTGGAAAGTGTGCAGGATGCCGAAGAACGGGCGGCGCTCGTCGCACAGCTCCAGGCCGACGGCAAGGAGATCGTCGAAATCTCGATGGCGCAGATGCACCAATTCGCCGGCAATATGCTGGAGGTGCGCGGCGCGGACGGCGGCAAACGCCTGATTATGAGTGCAACAGCCAAGGGAGCGCTCACTGGGGCGCAGATTGCCCTGCTCGAGCGCGATGTCAAGATTCTCGCCCCTTCCCTCACGGCCATCGAAACAGCCGGCGGCGGCAGCGCCCGCTGTATGATTGCGGAACTCTATTAAGCCCTGGCTCCTACCGGCGGGATTTGCGCCACTCCTGGGGCGTCTGGCCGGTCAGGGCCTTGAAACTGCGGAAGAAAGTGGTGCGGGAGGAGAAACCGGAGGATTCGGCCACCTCGTCAAGCAGCATCTCGGGATGTTCCCGCAGGAGTTTCTGCGCATACTGCACCCGGTAGCGCGTAATCATCGTGGTAAAACTCTCGCCCGAAAGGTTGTTCAGCAGGACGCTGACATAGGTCTTGTTGGTAGCCAGCTCGGAGGCGACGTCGGTGATGCGCAGATTCTTGCGGCGATAGAGTTCCTTCTCCTCGATCAGGGCGGAGAGTTGCTCCATCAGGTTGAGCCGGCTCTCTTCCGCTTCGGCGGGCTTTTCAACGGCGCGGCTCCCGCGGCGGACCAGCACGATGGCCAGCACGGCCACGCCTCCCGCCAGGACAAAAATCATCAGAACCGCCCCAAGGGGCATACCGCCTTTCAACGGGGCCTCCGTATGGAAAATGTAAACCGACGAATAAGCCTTGAAGTTGTCCACCTTGACTGGGAAAGATCCCTCTTTCAAGCCACTTCCACCGGCGAGGATGAACCGGCCGCCAGGCAACAGCCGGGCACAACCGCTGGGATAGCCGCCGGGGCGGCTGGCATAATAAAGCGTCACTGAGGCCTTTCCGCCGTCGAAAGTGGCGTCATAGCCGATGCGGGCGATACAAAGGCTGCCCGTTATGGAACTGATGCCCTGCATCCAGGCGAGACGGGCCGGACGGTCCACCTGCAACGGGCCCCACTGGATGGGATTTCCGTCGGGATCCGTTGCCGGAATCGGCGACTCCGTCTCCAGGAGGGAGAAGCTTCCGGAGGCCACCTTGAGGATGGTCGTCGCCCCGGTGGTACGATTCAGAACAGGAACCAGATAGGTGTAGTCGGCAATCTGCAAATCCTCGGGGAAGACGTAGTAGTTCTCAACCGGTACCCACTCCTCCAGCAGCGGGACCTCTTCGGTCGCTCCGCCCAGATGATCCACCCGGCCTCCCACAGAGCCGCTGTAAGGATCCCAGGGGCCGAAGACGATGATGTCGTCCTCTCCTGTCGGAAAGAGGAAGGGTTCCGCCCAACCGGGCGTGAGCGAACCGCCGGAAACGAAACCCGTTTCGGGCGCCCAGATTTCCCAGCTGTCTGCTGCACGCCAGTTGCCCAGAATGACGACACGACCGTCCGGTCGCGTCAGGGCGACACTCATCGCGCGCTTTGCCGACAGGATGCCGGCCGCCTGGAAGGTGTGAGTCGCAGGATCGTAGATCTCCGCGCCCCAGCTCTGCCCGATGCCGAAAGCCTCCGCACTGCCGCCGCCCAGCAGGATCCTTCCATCCGGAAGCGGCGCTGCGAAGCCGTTGACGTGCGGATAGAGCATCGGGATGGTGTGCCAGGCGCCGTTTGCGTAGTACTCCGAGGTCTCGACCGGCTTAAATCCATCGGTCTGGCCCCCAAGCAGTAGAATCTCATCGCCGATAACGACCGTTCGGTGACTGCCCCGCGGCGCGTTCAGATCCGGCAGCCGCTCCACCGTCAGGGGATGCCACTGGGTACCGTCCGGCACAGTGACAGCGTGCCCTCCGGTGCTGGTCGGAGAACACGCTGCTACAAGTGTCAGGAATGCAGCTATGAGTATGGGAAATGCTCTCATCTGCACAAAGATAGAGAATTATCTGCTAATAGTCGCAGACCAGGCGCATGGCTGCCTGGTAATAATACCAATAATCTCGGCTTTCGAGACCTTTCGCGTATGACCCCAGACTGGTACCACTGTTTTGGACTCTTGCCCATCTCTGAACAACGCCTCCTGTAAAGGATGTGTACGTCCAAGTACCACCCCAATAGAAATATACCGCGCTGCCCTCTTCGTACAGAGTCCATGTATCAGTGTTATGTCTTCTTTCTTGATAACCACCCGCGCCCATCGCGACATAATTATCGTTGCAGTTAAACTTGACGCCATTATGTTCGCCGGTAATCCACTCGCGTTCACTGGCGTAGAATAGTTCTGCCACTTCCTCCCAGGAAGGTATCCGCCACCCCTCCCATTCCGCTGGGATAACGGTGCAGGAGTTTGCTGGGACGCCATAAGTATCCCGTCCGCCGGCGCCTGAAACCCGACTGTCATAGTTTCGATCATAAGAGTACTCACTGCTGGAGCCGACATTGAATTCCGCCCATTTTACGCTGAGGCCCAGGTTCTTCCAACTCTGAGAAGATAGGGTTCCGGTGGCCCCTGCCGTCATCATCGCGTCGCTCAGAGTGATGGTTTTTCCATACACGGTTCCTGCCGTGTAATCTGCCTCAGCCTTTGTCGACAACAGACGGGTGTATTTCCCTCCATCCTCATCTTCGGCGTGTGCCAGAAGCGTTGCGGTGGTCTTGTCATAGACGGCGAAATAGCCGGCATAGCAGCCTGCTCCGTCATCTGAAGCGGTCACGGAGAAGGTACCGGTAGAGGGATTGCTGCCGGAAACCGTGCCGTTTGCCGCAATCGTCACGGTCTGGTTGATGCCGCCGGTCGAACTCATACCGACAGAGGTAACCGCCTTTGCGGAGGCGTTGAACCGGAAACGGAGATAACTGAGGATGTGGGTAGTGAGGCCAGTGATAGAGGCGTTCGACTGGTTGTCAGTCAACACAAGCGAGCCGCCCTTGAGGATGTCGTGCTCCAGCGCATCGGCCAGCGTACCGCCGCCGGGAATGCTCAGATCCAGGGTAATGACGCCGGTGGCGATGCTCACGAATCCGTTCGAAAGAGAACTTGCGCTCACCGCATAAGGAATATAAGTACCTGCGACGACGGGGTCGGTCGAGGTAAAGGATCCTGTCGAGGTGCCGATTCCATCAGCGATGGTCAGCGTAATGGTAGTTCCGTCGCTCTTGACAAGGAAGATCTTGTCCCCGGTTTCCCAGGTAGCGTCGGTGGAACCATAAGAGATTCTGGTTCCGGCCTCATCCGAGATTTTAGGGTTTTTGGTGACCGCCGATACGGTCAGCGTAATCTTGTCCCCCTTGTTTGCGGGGCCCGTAGGTTCTTGAATATCAGTGCATCCGGCAGACAGGGCTGCGAAAAGAACAAAGGATGCGAAATAAAGAGTCTTTTTCATAGCGCTACCAAATACTGCTTCCGTTTTCATCTGCTCCGCTTTCATTGACGCCGGAACCGGACAGGCCGACTCCGCCGCTAAGGCTCAGGATTCCCTGGCACAACCGCACCTCGACCGTCTTTGTCGAGGGCGCGACATACATTTGTCTGTCAGTGGTTTTCATATGTGTGTTATTTATTGAGTCTTGGGTGTCTCACGCCTACAGTGCCGTATCCACGGTGCTTGAACTCATCGGCATCCCCATCCGGGAAGTCAGCGTTGCGTTTTTCACGCTCACGAAACTGCCGTTGTAGTTGTAATCGGCGGGAATCGTCTTGCTGCCTCGATAAGAGACGCCGTCAGCGTCAACCACAGTGAAGGTGAATACCTCTTCGTTTCCGTTTGCAAAACCATTGCTGATAGCCACGAAGAATGGATTGGTGGTGGCTTCCGTCAACGTGACGGTAATATTCCCCTCAGTCGGAACGACAGAGCCAATCGACTGATGTTGAACCAGATGGCAGCCGGAGCCGGATACGCTCACCGACTTTGTATTGATGGCTGTTTTCTCACCAACGCCGCCGTTCTGGAAACGAAAACTCAGGCGATAGATGCTCTGAAGATTGACGAATGAAGCATGTTCCGTCGTGATCTCGTTTCCCGAGACACCAGTAACCAAAATATTCTCTGCAATCGTATAGTGATATTTGGCCTCTATGGAATTTTCAGGGTCGTCTGTAATCAGCAACTTGCCGACCTGTCCGGTATAGTCGATGTTCTCGCGCGGGGTGAGGAGTGTGAGTCGCGTGACATCCGGCGTGATGCCGGTGGTCGTAATGGTACCCGAAAGGGTAGCGATGTGCGCATCCCCGCCGTCCGGCGTTGCCGTCAGCGTTCCGATACAAGCATCTTCCAGATAGACCTTTACGACATCTCCGTCCTTCCAGATGGATTGAATGGCTGTTGTCGTCGTTTCGTCGCCGGCTCCTATGGAGAGCCCCTTGGTCAGTGGTGCATCGTGGCGCTCTGCATGGATGGTAAGTGTCCAGACCGAGTCTTTGACTCCCCCCTTGTCAATCAGGCTTTCATCGACAAGCCGTTCCTTTTCACAGCCCGTCCAAACCAGTGCGCCCAACAGGGCAAGTATCAGTATGTTAATCTTTTTCATGATTCAGTCCTCAGATTATTCTGCTTTGAGATAATATGCCTTGCCGGCGGGGATACTCTCCCCGCTGAAGCGGTAGAGTCCGAGTACGCCACCGCTGATGCCGATGACATAGGGTGTCTTGTCTTCCACCTTGCCTTCGGTCACGGCGACGGGCGTGTCGGAGCCCAGCAGGATGCTGCTTCCCCGAGCCGTCACGTCTGTAGAATAGAGGCCGGACATCGTGATGCTCGAATCATCCGAAACAATGATGGCCGCCGTTGCAGCCGGAATTACGCTGCCGTCACCGATCCGATAGAACACCACGTTATCGCCGTCCAGTTCGACCGTGTAGGCGAATGAGCCTTCGGGCAACTGATACGGAGTCGTTCCGCTGTAGAAACTGGTCACATACCGGTCCTCACCCCAAATTGTCGCGCTTGTAGCGGTGATTGCGAGAGGCGGAAGCGGGCTGGCAAAAAGTTTCAGCATCGGGGTGTTCAAATCGGGATCCTGTACCCATACGATATCTCCCCGACCAGCCTGCAGAGCGGCGGCTACCGTGCCATCAGCTAGATTCTCGTCCGTAGCGCGGGTGATGCCGTCCACCAATGATTTCGGGAATGTTTTAACGTAGCAATTAACATGCGTTCCTCTGAAATTGCTGTTTGTCCCCTCATAGGTAAAAGTTCCG
>JAEEGL014053697.1_pt1 | contig 15756 bp, 15 predicted proteins | sample 9134231 | NCBI WGS metagenome assembly JAEEGL01 (sample SAMN16246548, study PRJNA631951) | gut metagenome | biome: gut microbiome; feature: rumen; material: fiber-attached | host: Bos | place: Iran: Karaj | collected 2018-10
GGCGTTTACCATATCCCAAGACTTGAGCTGACGGGCCTTCTTGTGGGAAATCACCAGCTGACCTTTGCGGTCTTCGGCGTTCTCCACCAGCACTTCCACCTTGTCACCCACTTTCAGATCCGGGTTGTAGCGGAATTCGGGAGCAGAGATGACACCTTCGCTCTTGGCGCCGATGTTCACCACCACCTCACGCTTGTTGATAGCGGTAACAACACCTTCCACCACCTCATTTTCGGTGACCTTGGAAAGGGTTTGCTCGTACTTGGCCAGGGTTTCTTCCTTGGAACCCTTCTCTACGCCCTCGTTCTCAAAAGCATCCCAGTCGAAATCTTCGGGAGCTACAGAGGCGTTGAGCACAGCCTTCTTGGTTTCTTTCTGGACAGGAGCCTCCACCGGAGTCTCTTCTGCCACGTTCTTAATTTCTTCAGACATAAACAGTTTGGTTGAAAAAACTAGTAGTTAAACATTATTTCCTAAGCTTTTGCCGGAGCGCAAATATGCGCGCCCGGGGAAAAAGCGCGCAAATATACGGATAAATATTTGATTATACAAGCTTGCTTTTTCAAGTTTTTTCCGTACTTTTGTGGGCTGACTTTTCCGTAACGTCGGCTGGTTTATTGTACAATCCCATCCGGAGCGACTGGCCCGGAGCTAAAACAGATCGAGAGATATGCTGAGTATCTTCTACAAAGAAAACGGAAAAATTCTTCTCTCCCAGTCGGAGAAAGACTTCCCGAAATTGAAGCTGGAGGACACCGTATGGATAGACCTTGTGAATCCCACAGGGGCGGAAAAACGTGCGGTGGAAGCCTTCATGGGCACCGAAATCCAAAGCCGGGCACAGGCAGAGGAAATTGAATCATCGTCCCGTTATTTCGAGACCGACGACGCCATTTTCGCCAACACCAACTTCCTGACGCCGGGTCCGGAAGAGTACGGGGAGCAAGCCGTGTCGTTCACCATTATGGACGATACCCTCGCCACACTCCGCGAAGTACCGCTGCGTTCCTTCACGGAGCTGCAGCGCCGTATGCAGGTGAATCCCAAGCAATATCCTTCCGGCTTCAGCGTGTTTGCCAGCATCCTGGATCAACGTGTAGACCTGGATGCCGATATGATTGAGCTCCTTTCCAAGGAGATCTCCCAGTATGCCCGGCAGATCAATGACCAGGAAGACATCGACCAGGAACTCCTGATAGACATCTCCCAGATGCAGGAAAACACCATGGTGGTGCGGGAAAACGTGGTGGATAAGCAGCGGCTCATCTCCAACCTCATGCGTTCCACCAAGGTGCCGCGCAGCCTGGAGAACCGCCTGAACGTGTTACTGCAGGATATCAGTTCCCTGCTCAGCCACACCAACTTCTGCTTCGAGCGTCTGGAATACCTCCAGGACACCGTGGTGGGTCTCATCAACCTGGAGCAGAACAAGATCATGAAAATCCTGGCGGTGGTGTCGGTGTTCCTGATGCCGCCCACCCTCATTGCCGGTTTTTACGGCATGAACGTCAGGCTCCCCATCCTCCAGACCGACGAACCCAACGCCAATTTCTGGAACTGGGTCATTATCCTGGGCCTGATGGCCCTGAGCTGCCTGCTGGTGTTAGTGCTCTTCCGTCGCAAGAAACTTCTTTAATCATAAACACTAAAACCTATGAAAAAGTACATTGCAGAGTGCCTCGGCACATTTGTCCTCACGTTCCTTGGTTGCGGTACCGCCATGTTTCTGGGCTGCAACACGCCTGCCGGCGTAGTGGGAACGGCCATCGCTTTCGGTCTCACTGTTGTGGCCATGGCCTACACCATCGGCGGCATCAGCGGTTGCCACATCAACCCGGCCATCACCCTGGGTGTTGCGCTCAGCGGCCGCATGAGCTGGAAAGACGCTTGCGGTTACTGGGTAGGTCAGGTGATCGGCGGTATCATCGCCGGCGCCCTTCTCCTCCTGCTCACCAAAGTTGTGGCTGCTCCGGATCTTACCGGCGGCCTGGGGACCAACGGCGTAGCCAATGCGGGCGGCGTCTGGGGTGCCTGCCTGGTGGAAGTGATCGCCACCTTCCTGTTCGTCCTGGTGGTGCTGGGCACCACGGATTCCAAAGTGGGTGCCGGTAATCTGGCCGGTCTGGCCATCGGCCTCACCCTCATCCTCGTCCACCTGGTTTGCATCAACCTCACCGGAACTTCCGTGAACCCGGCCCGTTCCATCGGCCCGGCCCTCTTCGCCGGTGGTGCTGCCCTGCAGGATCTGTGGGTATTCATCTGCGCTCCCCTGGTGGGTGGTGCCCTGAGTGCCGCAGTCTGGAAAGCCATCGCTCCCGCCAAGTAACAGGATAATCCTGCATCTGACACAAAAGGCCAACCCGTTCAGGTTGGCCTTTTGCATTCTTGCCAAGCGTTCTTTTTAAGCCTCGTACACGGTGGGATCGAAGCCTTCCAGGGCTTCTTTCCGCTCCACGCAGGTGCCGCACTTGCCGCAGTGCCGTTCCCCACCCTTGTAACAGGAGTAAGTAAGGCTGTAATCCAGGCCGATGGCCTTGCCCCGCAGTGCGATAGCCCGCTTGTCGATGTTGCAGTAAGGCGAAACCACCCGGATTCCTTCATACGTACCGGCCTGCACCGCCTGGTCCATAGCCTCCACAAAAGCCGGCCGGCAGTCCGGATAGATGGCGTGGTCGCCGCTGTGGTTGGCCAGCAGGACGGTATCCAGTCCGTAACTCTCGGCCAGTCCCGCCGCCACGGCCAGCATAATGCCGTTCCGGAAAGGCACCACAGTGCTTTTCATGTTCTCATCGGCATAGGAACCTTCGGGAATGTCGCCGCCGCTCTGGAGCAAATCGCTCTTGAAATACTGGCCGATAAAGCCCAGCGGAATTACCAGATGCTTGATTCCCAATCGTTTGCAATTCTCCACCGCACAGGCGATTTCCCGCGCGTTGTGCTTGGAACCATAGTCGAAGGTGACGGCCAGCCCAATACTCTCCTTGTATTCATACAGCAAGGTGGTGCTGTCCAGCCCCCCGGAATAAATCAGAACTGCTTTCATCGTGACAACTAACCGTCTATCAATCAACCATTTACATACATCTCCTCGTTCAAAAATCGAACGAGGAACATACTATAACCTACTCAGTTTCAGCTACTTGACTGCCACAGCCCAGTTGCGCTTGGATGGCCGATACGGCGGTGCGGGCCGATGCCACGGCTTCCACTACGGTCTTGGGCCCCAGCAGGAAGTCGCCGGCCAGCCATACGTTGGAAAGTCCCTCCACCTTACCCGCTTCGTCCACGGAAGGCCAGCCCCACTGGTTCATCACGGCCGGCGTACCGGCAAAGAGATCGAAGTCCGGCTTCTCGGAGATCGCAGTCAAAAGGGTGTCGCACGGCACGAAATGATCGGTTCCCTCAATGATGCGGGTGACCACGCGGCCCCCGTCTTCCGGCTGCACGTTTTCGCAGTCGCGGAAGACCACTCCGCCCTCGCGGACCTCCACCGGCGCCTGGAATACCTTGAACTGGACGCCATCGGCCTTGGCTTCCTCCACTTCCAGCGGATTGGCCGGCATGTTCTCGAAGGTCTTGCGGTAGTACACCCAGGTTTCGCAGCCCTGGCGCACGGCCGTACGGCAGGCATCCATTGCCACGTTGCCGCCGCCGATCACAATCACTTTCTTGCCAAGGTTGAAGGCCGAAGGGTCTTTCAGGAACGGTAGTGCCTGCACGGCCTTTTCCTCGCCGGGGATGTGCAGGGTGGCCGGTTTTTCGGCCCCGGCGCCCAGGATTACGGCGTCGTAATCGGCCATCAAGTCAGAGAGAGAACCGTCGCGGCCCAATTCATACCCGCCCTTGAATTCGATGCCGGCGGAAGTTAACAGCGCTTCATAAGCGTCACAGTATTTCTTGTCCAGCCGGAAAGCCGGAATGCCATAGCGCAGCACGCCGCCCATCCGGGGATTGGCATCGAAGAGGGTGACGGTGGCACCGGCCTCGTACAGCCACACGGCCGATGCAATACCCACCGGACCGGCGCCCACCAGGGCAATCCGCTTGCCCTGCAGCTCTTCGCTGCGGCGAACCAGTTTATGCCGGAACAGATAGGCGGTGGAAATCTCCTGCTCAATCTCGTACCAGCGGACCGGGACCTGTTTCACGTTCAGGACGCAATGCCCATAGCAGAACTGCTTCCAGTCGCACACCTGCGAGGTGACGGCCGTGAGGGGGTTATTTTCGAAAAGCAGTTCCCCGGCCTGGTCCAGTTTTCCTTCCCGATACAGCAGCATACATTCCGGAACCGGAGTATGCACTGGACACCCCTGCAGGGCACATTTGGGTTTCTTACATAATAAGCAACGCAGAGCTTCGTTATTCATGGTTTGAAGATTAATCGGTTGGTAAGGGCGCGGCCCAGGGTGAGGGAATCAGCGTATTCGAGGTCGTCGCCGAAGCCCAGACCGCGCGCCAGGGTGGTGATGCGCACCCCACTGGCTTCAATCTGACGATAAATGTAAAAGGCGGTGGTCTCCCCTTCCACGTCGCCGCTCAGGGCCAGGATCACCTCTGCGCCGGAAGGGTTTTCCAGCGCCTGCACCCGCTCCGTCAGTTCGCGGATGGACAGGTCCGAGGGCCCCAAGCCGGCGATGGGCGAAATGATGCCACCCAGCACGTGATAAACGCCGTGATACTGGCCCGTGGACTCGATGCTCATCACGTCCCGGACGCTTTCCACTACGCAGATGGTGCGGGGGTCGCGGTTGCGGTTGGAGCAGATGGAGCACAGTTCCTCGTCCGAGATCATCCGGCAGCAACGGCAATAGCGCACATCGTCGCGCAAGTGATTGATGGCCGATGTGAAATGGTGTACATTCTCCGCCGGCTGCTTAAGCAGGTGCAGGGCCAGGCGCAACGCGCTCCGCCGTCCCACGCCGGGCAGCGAACTGATGGCCTCGACGGCTTCCGTAAGCAGAGCGGATGGATAGGTTTCTTTATAGGCCATGGTAGCGGAGCAAGCCTTCCAACGGAGAGGCGGAAATGGTGGAGATGCAAATCCCGTATTCCTGCCCCAGGGCACGGAGGGTGTCCCGGCAGGCATAGCCGAAACCACCCGTGATGCCAAGAGGCAGTTGGTCATATTGCCGGACAGTCCGTTCGAAGAATGCCCGGAAATTGTTGTCTATCAGGTTCTTTACGTATTCGCAGGTGGCGTAGTGGGCGTGCAGGAAAGGGGCCAGCGACCCCAGGAAACGGGCCGGTGCCACGCTGCCATACACTTCCTTCACAATGGAAGGATAATCGGCCGGAAACTGCGCGGCAAATTCATCGGCCAGTTCCTTGGGAACGAAGCCTTTGAGGTAATCCGTGAGGAAAAGCTTTCCCAACACAGCCGCCGAGCCTTCGTCGCCCAGGATAAAGCCGCCGCAGTTCACCTTGCGGGAAATGCCGACGCCATCGTACTGGCAGGTATTGGCCCCGGTGCCGATAATGGCGGCGATGCCCGGCTCCCGGCCGCAAACGGCCCGTGCCGTCCCCAGCATATCGGAGGCGTATTCAATGCTGGCGCCGGGGAACCACTGGCCCAGGTCTACGGGCGGATTCCCCACCAGACCGGCCGCATAAAAATGGATTTCCCCTATATCGGAGCCCAGGCGGAAGGAGACTTCGTCCAGGATGCGGTGCAACTGCTCCCGCGGCGTCTGCGCCAGATTGAAACCAGGTGTCCGGATGCTGGTTTTTCCGTCTCCCAGCACCCAGTCGGCCTTGGTGGCCCCGCAGTCTACGATTAGTTTATTCATTCCGTTATGGGATATAGACGCCATACTTTTTCCAATGGTAATAACCATAGACGGCCGATGCGATGTAGGCGGTGTACAGCAGCGCCATCCAGTACTGCCCGGTGCAGATGCACAGGGTGGTGGTGAGGATATTGGCCAGAATCCACAGCATCCATTGCTGTAAATAACTCTGTGCCAGCCACCAGGTGCCGATGACACTGAGTACGGCGGCCGTCCCGTCCAGGAAAGGCTGGGCGTCGCCGGCGGCCCGCAGCAACTGGATCACTACCAGGGAACCCACGAAGAAAACCAGAACGCTCCAGACGCCCACCTTTTTGGGCAGCGCCTGCAGATGGATTTCCCCTTCGGTCACTTGTGCGCTGGCTTTGCGCCACTGGACCAAGCCCACCACGGACATGGCAACGTAATAGAGATTCAATCCCATAGAAGCCCATACGTGCTGCACGCCGAACGAAAAGGCGCAGGCAGCTCCGGTGAGGATGCCCAGCACCCACATGGCGTTCTTTTGCAGGATTTCCAGCACCACATACGCAATGCCGGTTACCAGAGCAAAAATCTCTATGGCCTGAATCCAGTTCAAGGCCTACCTTACTTCTATCAGTTCCACCACGAATTTCAGAGCGCTGCACGGCGGAATGCCGCGGGTGCCGCTTTCGCCATAGGCCAGGTGGTAAGGCAGATACAGTTCGTACTTGGCGCCTTCGCTCATGAGCTGCAGGCCTTCCGTCCATCCCTTGATCACCTGATTCAGGCCGAATTCGATGGGCTCTCCCCGCTTGTAGGAGCTGTCAAAGACCTGACCGTTGGGGAAGGTACCTTCGTAGTGGCAGTACACCTTGTCCGTGGCCTTGGGCTTGCGGCCCGTTCCTTCTTGAATCACCTTGTACAACAGGCCGCTGGGCGTGGCTTTCACCTGAGGGTCCCGGGCCATCTGGGCCAGGAATTTCTCCCCTTCTTCCTTGGCGGCAGCGCCGGCTGCGGCGGCACGCTCGGAGGTTTCCTCCTCCAGTTCCTTGTAGAAAGCTTCCAGGGCCTCTCCGGCCTCTTCCAGACTGATGGCCGGCTGGCTGCCGGTGAGCATGGCCTTCAGACCGGCCACGAAGTCGTCCACGTTGGGAACGCGAATGCCCTGCTGATAAAAGCTGGAGGCAACGCTCATACCAAATGCGTAAGATTTTTTATCCATAATTATAAAGATTTTGCAGCGGATTCACCGGCTAAATAACCCGTACAGAAGGCGAGTTGAAGGTTATAGCCGCCTGTATCGGCATCGATATCCAGCACTTCCCCGGCGAAATAGAGGCCGGCCTGTTTCTTGGATTCCAGGGTCTTGGCCACAATTTCCGACGTGCGCACGCCGCCGGCGGTAATGACACAGCGCTCGAAACCCACGAAACCGGCAATGTCCATTTTCCAGTCCTTGAGGGTGGCGGCCAGGGTATCCACGCTCACCTTGGGATTGGTCTTGAGGAAGGCCAGGGTCAGATTCCAGGGAATGAGTTTGCCCAGCATAATGCGGAACAGGCGCTGGAAACTCTGGCCCTTTGAACGCTCATCGTGAATCACTTCCTCCCATTTGGCGTGGACATCGGCATCCAGTTTTTCCGCTTCCACGGCGGGTTTCAGGTCCAGGGAAACGCTTACTTTCTGGCCGTCCACCAGGGCTTTCACGGCCCGGCGGCTCACCATAAAGCCCAGCGGGCCTTCCAGGCCGCCGTCGGTGAACTCGATGTCACCGAACTCCTGCTGGACACAGTCACCATTCACGTACAGGCTCAGCTGCACATTCTCCAGGTTGTTGCCGTTGAAGAGTTCGCCCAATTCGCTCAGGGGCGTTACGCGTTCTATGTGTTTCTCGAAGCGGGGATACCATTTGGGCAGCGGGGCAATCTTGCGTTCCTTGGTCCGGCCATAGACCGTGCGGCCGCGGAAGGCCTGCTTGATCTCCCCCGCCAGGGGGTTGGGATCCTTGTATCCTACCGGAACCAGTGCCGTGAGCGAAGGAAGGCAGGCGTCCACACCGTGGCCCAGTTCTTCGGCCCACAGATAGCCGTCGCCGGTAGAACCGGTACCGGGATACGACAGACCGCCGGTGGCCACGATGAGTTTCTTGCAGTTATATTCCACCGGTTCAATGGTAATCTCCTCCCGCTCCCCTACTTTTTTCCGGCTGGTCTGGACACAGTCCAGGCTGAAGCCGCCGGAAACCACGTCGATGGTCTTTACCTCGCAGTCCGTGACTACTTTCACGCCGGAAAGGGTGCAGGCCCGCAGAAGGGTGTCCACCACGTCCCCGGCCATATGTGATTCGGGATAGGCGCGGTCTCCGCGTTCCACTACGCTGCGCATCCCGTTCTTCCGGAACAGTTCCCGCAGGGCTTCCGGAGTGAGGTTATGCCAGGCCGGACTCAGGAAATTGACATCCGTCCGGATGTGGGCGCTGAAATCGGCCCAGTCCTTGACATTGGTGAAATTGCAGCGGCCCTTGCCGGTAATCATTACCTTCCGGCCCGCTTTGGGCATCTTTTCCAGCACTGTCACCGTTTCTCCTTTTCCCCTTTCCGCCAAAACGCCAGCGGCACCGATGGCCGCCACCAATCCGGCGGCTCCACCCCCAATAACAAGAATATCCGAACGCATAGTTTTCTATTAGTTTGCAAAAATACAAAAAATCCTTTATATTTGCAGTCCCGATTTCCCACAATCGGCCAGGCCACTTTAGCTCAGTCGGTAGAGCAGCGCATTCGTAACGCGCAGGTCGTCAGTTCGAGCCTGATGAGTGGCTCTCACCCAAAAAACCTCCCCGCAATGGGGAGGTTTTTACTTGCAAAAATGCTGAGGGACAGCTACTTAGCTACCACAAAAACCTTAGCGAATCTCCAAGGCGTAGGGCAGGCGGGCATAGATGAGCCCGGTATTCTGGGATTTGAGGGCTTCCAGACCTTTTTCCATGCCGGCAAAAGGAGTGTCCGCCAGGATGGAGGGCTCCTGCGTCTTGCCAAAACTCATCAGCAGTTCCTCCATAAAGGTAAGCGGCTTGGGATAGCCCACCACGCTGTATTCGTCCGAGGAGTGAAGATCGGCCAGGGCGGCAGCATAGGAAATGGCGTCTTCCAGAGTACCGATTTCATCTACCAGGCCGATTTCCAAGGCATCGGCGCCAGTCCAGACACGGCCCTGGGCAATCTCGTCCACGCGGGCGGGCTCCATGCCGCGGCTGCTGGCCACCAAGTTCACGAACAATTCATAGATATCCTCCACGGAGGCCTGCATATAAGCCAGTTCCGCCGTATCGAACGGACGCATCAGGGAGAACATATCGCTGTGTTTGTTGGAGCCGATGGTCTCCACGCCCACACCCACCTTCTTGCTCACAGCCGAGAACTCCGGAATCATGGAGAACACGCCGATGGAGCCGGTGAGACAGGTGGCGTCGGAATAAATCTTCTGACAACCGTTGGAAATCCAATAACCGCCGGAAGCGGCATAGCTGCCATAAGATGCCACCAGCGGTTTTTCCTTCTGCAGGAGGTCCAGCGCCGTTCGGATCTTCACCGAAGCCGATACACTGCCGCCAGGGGAATTCACCCGCAGCACAACCGCCTTCACGTTCTTATCCTTCCGCACCTCGTCGATCACCTGCACGAAACGGTCGGCGGCGATATCCTTCACTTCCCTGCCCTCTACAATTTCCCCATCGGCATAGATTACGGCTACCTGAGTAGAGCCAGGGACGTTCTTGACCTTATTGGAAACATAGTCGGCGAAGGGAATGAACTTCAGTTTGGCAGAATTGTCCACCTGCGAGAGGGTGCAGAGTTTGTCCAGCAGGGCCTCGTGATCTACCAGTTCGTCCACCAGGCCTTCCTTCAGAAAGTCTTCCGGAAAGTTCAGTGCCAGATTGTCCACCAGGGCGTTAAGCTGATCCTCGGTAAGGCCGCGGGCTTCGGCCATTACGCTGCAGAGGGCTTTCCAGCTGGAATTGATCATCACCTGGTTCTGTTCCCGGTTTTCCGGCGAAGCGGCGGATTTGATGAACATTTCACCGGCACTCTTATACTTGCCATGCCGGATGAGCTGCACATGTACGCCCACTTTGTCCAGCAGGTCCTTCAGGAAAAGCATGCGCCCCGACAGGCCGATGAGCTGGTAGGTGCCCCCATGCTGGGAACCCATATAGATCTTATCGGCCACGGAAGCCAGGTAATAGGAGCCGTTGCCGGGATTTTCCGTATAAGCCACGATGGCCTTGCCTCCCGTGCGGAATTCCGCCAGTGCCAGGCGCAGTTCCTCTGCACCGGCAATGTCCAGGGAGGCTTCATCGGCACGAAGGAGAATGTACTGGACGCCCGGATCCGTGGAAGCCGTACGGAGGGCCTGGACAGCATCGTGCAGTCCCACCACCGGGGTCATATCAAAACTGCCGGACATCAGGTCCGGGGCCGTGGAATCCTGGCTTTGCTCTCCCAGCGTAAAGGCCGACAGATCCAGATCCAGGATGCCGTTACGCGGCAGGGAGGAACCGCCTCCGGATGCCAGGGCCGATCCCAGGAAAATGAGGAACAGGAGGCCGCGCAGCAGACGAAGGATAATAAAGGCGCAGATAACCGCCAGGATGGTTTTTACGAATTCTTTCATGGGGAGAATGTTCTAATTTACTACTTGACAAGTTGGGTTGCCTCGTTCCAGGAAATCTGATTCCGGTAGAAGCTATTCAGGTAATCCGTTCCCATAGAGGGTAGGTACATACTGAGGCCGCAGACCCTGCTCAGACGGATGCTCAGGAAATACGGAGTGGCCGCATGATAAAGGAGACAGGCATCCAGGGCAGCGTTCAGTTGTGCCTGTTCCATCCAGGATATGCCGGCCTGGACCAGGATGTCCCTGAGATCGTAGAAGTAATGCCTATCATAGCGGAAATACTCCTGGACACTGTTTCCGTCCAGCGCCAGGATGGCCGAACGGTACTTTTCGAAGAGCGTACGGCATACCTCCGCGAGCGGTTCCAATTGCCGGGTATCAACCGCTGTAATGGTGGCGCTCCGGCTGCTTCCGCTCTGAGAATCATAGTACTCGAAGTATTCACGGCACACATCCACCGGATCCGGAACCGAGGCCAGCAGGCGACGGGTAATGTTCAGATAGTCAAAACCGTCGGCCAACACCTCCGTGGGGGAAAAGCCGATCATATCCGTCTTGTCCTTGAATTGCCACGCCACTTCCACACAGCCGCTCAGGCAGGCATCCAGCAGAAGGTAATCCAGGTGCATAGGAATGGCATCGGCAAGTTCCTTCAGCTCCAATTCCACGCCGTCCGTGCCCACTATATCCTGGCCGATGGAACGATAGCCACTGCCCTTACTTTTCTCATATTTGTCGGGATTGGAGTAATATCCCTCCGGGAGCCAGCCGGAACCGTGAGAGGAAAAGACCATTCCGTAACCCTTGGCCGGGAACTTGCGCTGAATGAAGGACAGCGCTTCCTGAAGCGTTTCCTTCTTGCACAAAGGGGTGTCATCGGCCCAGATCATCAACGTATCCCGATGAACGGCGTTCTCTCTGTCCTTATACAGCCTGTACAACACGGGCGGGCATTCCACTGAATAGTCGCCGTAGTCCTTGGGCAGGCGGGACAGGACCAACACCATATCTGTGCTATAGGAAGTTCCCTGCGGAAGATAGCCCTCCTCCAAATCCAGCAAATCCTGGGAAAGATAGTTGGAAAGGGAATTAAAGCCGGCCGATACCATAATCATCACCCTCCGGGAAGGTTCGGAGTATGCACGATCCGGCAGGGTACGTCCGCCCTTGTCTTCTCCGGGGAAACCAGAATCAAAATTCGGATCCTTGAAACAGGAACAGACTGCAAGCAGAAGTACCAGCAATGCTGTGATGTGGTTTTTACTCATAGATTACAAAGTTAATCATTTTTTTGTAACTTTGTGCATTATGAAGACGATTGCTAAAATGGTATTGACAAGTGGTGCGGCCCTGCTGCTGGCCGCCTGTAACGGCCCTCAGGAAGAGGCTGCCACCAACGATTTCAAGTACACGATCGACTCTTTCGCCGACCTTAAGGTAATGCGCTACCGCATTCCCGGATGGGAGAACCTGACCCTTCAGCAGAAGGAATACGCCTACTATCTGTCAGAGGCCGCCAAATACGGACGCGATATCCTTTGGGACCAGAACTGCCGGGACAACCTGCGCGTGCGACACGCCTTGGAGGCCATCCTGGAATGTGACGACATTGATACAAAAACGCCTGAGTATCAGGATTTCCTGGTGTACGCCAAACGCGTATTCTTCTCCAATGGCATCCACCATCATTACGCGGAGGACAAAATCCTTCCCACCTGCGAGCGCAGCTACTTCGCGCGGCTGCTGGATGAAGCCGGCGTTCCGGATAACGGTTTGCTGGAAATCATCTACAATCCCGCCATCTGGCCTCAGCGCCGTTCCACCGAGACCTCCGGAGACCTGGTAAAGCTTTCGGCCGTGAACTATTATGAGAATGTCACCCGTGAGGAAGTGGAACAGTATTATGACAGCATGATGGATCCCGATGACCCTGAGCCAGTTTCCTGGGGCCTGAACACCAAGGTGGTGAAAGGGAAAAACGGCAAGATCCGGGAACTCCCCTGGAAAATCGGCGGCCTGTACTCCCCCGCCATCGAGAAGATTTGCGAGCAGTTGGACAAGGCCCGCCAAGTAGCGGAAAACGACATCCAGAAACGCGCGCTGGGCATCCTTATAGAATATTATAAGACCGGAGACCTTAAAAAATGGGATGAATTCAACATTGAATGGGTAAAAGACACCCTGGGAACGGTAGATTTCATCAATGGCTTCATCGAGGACTACAATGACCCGCTGGGCCGCAAGGCTTCCTGGGAAGGCTACGTGAACATCAAGGATTTCGAAGCCTCCAAGCGCACGGAAATCCTCAGCGCCAACGCCCAGTGGTTCGAAGACAATTCCCCCGTGGATCCGCGCTTCAAGAAGAAAACCGTGAAGGGCGTATCGGCCAAGGTCATCAATGCCGTATGCCTGGCCGGCGACAGCTATCCCTCCACGCCCATCGGCATCAACCTGCCCAACGCAGACTGGATCCGCAAGGAACACGGTTCCAAGAGCGTGACCATCGCCAACATCACTCATACCTATGACTTGGCCGCCCAGGAACTGCCCACCAGCACCCTCACGGAGTTCGCGTATGACAAAAAGGAAATCGAGCTGGCCAAAAAGTGGGGCACCATCGCCGATGAAATCCACACAGACCTCCACGAATGTCTGGGCCACGCCTCCGGCCAGCTGCTGCCCGGCGTGAGCACCACCGCTATGGGCGAATATGCCTCGGCCCTGGAAGAAGCCCGCGCAGACCTTTTCGGCCTGTATTTCACGGCCGATCCCAAGATGGTGGAACTGGGTATTATGCCGGATCCGGAGGCCTACAAAGCCGAATATGCCAATTACATCCGCAACGGGCTCATGGTGCAGTTCACCCGCGTGGAGCCGGGCCGTCCCAACACGGAGGCGCATATGCAGAACCGCAAGCTCATCGCCGAATGGTGCTATGAAAAAGGCGCCAAGGACAAGGTCATCGTCAAGAAAGTGAAGGACGGGAAAACCTATTTCATCGTGAAGGACTATGTGAAACTGCGCGCCCTCTTCGCCCAACTGCTGGCCGAAATCCAGCGCATCAAGAGTGAAGGCGACTACCAGGCCGGCAAGGCGCTCATCGAGACCTACGCCGTGCACATCGACCCCGAACTGCACAAGGAAGTCCTGGAGCGCTATAAAGCCCTGAACCTGAAGCCTTACGGCGGATTCGTAAATCCGGAAATCCAGCCCGTCAGGGCCGATGACGGCACCATCACCGACTATGTTCCCGTCTACACCGACGACTACCTGGGACAGATGCTGTTCTATGGTAAAAAGTACGGAACCTTGTGATTAAGGATTACAGGAATTATCTGCGGATTGAAAGGAGGATGTCACCCAATACGGTGGCATCCTATTGTCATGACGTGGAAGAATTCCTGTCGTTCTGCCAGGTGGAGCCGCGCGCGGTGACATCGGCCGATATCCAGCACTACCTGGGCAAGGTGACGGAAGACGGGCTTTCCAAGCGCAGCACGGCCCGCCTGCTCAGCTCCCTGCGCAGTTATTTCGGCTGGTGCGTGGAAGAGGGCGAAGTGAAAGAAAACCCCTGCGACCGGGTGGAAGCCCCCAAACTGGGCAAATATCTGCCGGCCGTGCTCAGCGTGGGAGAGGTGACGGCCATTCTGGAATCGGTGGACGAAAAAGCCACTTTCGGCAAACGCGACCGCGCCATCCTGGAAGTCCTGTACGGCTGTGGACTGCGCGTGAGCGAAGCTGCCGGCCTGCTCCTTTCGCACGTGCATCTGGACGAAGGATTCGTGGACGTGGTGGGCAAAGGGAACAAACAGCGCCTGGTTCCCCTGGGCGAGGTAGCGGCCGATGCCATCCGCCGCTATCTGGAGGACAGGCCCACGCCTGCTTCCGGCGCCTACGACGACTTTCTGTTCCTAAACCGCTTCGGAAAGCCGCTCAGCCGCGTTTCCCTGTTCAATCTGGTCAAGCATCAGGCCATGGTGGCCGGCATCCAAAAGGAGATTTCCCCTCATACTTTCCGCCACAGCTTTGCCACCCACCTGATTGAAAACGGGGCCGACCTGCGCATTGTCCAGGAAATGCTGGGGCACGAAAGCATTCTCACCACCGAAATCTACACCCATCTGGACACCAAGACCTGGCATCAATCCATTCTCCAACACCACCCCCGAAGATAAGGAGCGAAGCGACTGCGCATAATACAAGAGAACCGGGGCGCTAAAAGAAGACTAGCGGACCCGGTTTCTTGACGTGTACTAAAACCTAAACCTATAATAAAGATGCATAAAAAATCAAAACGTTGCAGAAAATTGAAAAATTCTGCAACGTTTTTTTGCTTTTTGTAAGAAAAACTTACTTGGCCTCTTCTACGGAAACCTTACGGAAGTCCTTCATGTCCTTCATGATCTTGAGAGCGGACTTACGGGCACGGGCACCGGCGGCTTTGTTGCCTTTCTCTACCTGAGCCTCAGCGTTCTTTGCGAATTCCTCGAATTCGGCCTTGATTTTTTCAACAAGCTCTTTCATTGTTTTAGTTATTTATTGGTTTGTAATATGTTAAAAGGTCAAACTTTGCTGCAATTTACAGCAATTTTTTGAAATCGCAAAAAAAAATGCCGAAAAATGCTAAATATCAGGCACTTCCCCGGGATTTTTATCCATTTTTGGCTCATTTTCGGCCTTTTGGAGCGCTTTGGGCCGGGTATTGAGCGTATTCATGGCCCGGGCCACACCAATGGTGGAAACGTCCTTGACAGCCTGGATAATGCGGGCGGCCAGTTCCGGAACAGCTTCCTTTTCCTCCGGAGAAAGGTTCCCCAGCACATAATCTACCTGCTGTCCCCGGGAGAATTCATTGCCGATCCCTACCCGTATGCGGGTCCACTGCTCGCTTTCCAGTTTCCGGGTAATGTCCTCCAGTCCGTTGTGTCCGCCGGATGAACCGCCGGGACGCATACGGAGGGTACCGAAGGGCAGGTTGATGTCGTCGGAGATGACAATCAGGTTTTCCAGGGGAAGATGCAACTGCTGCATCCAGTACCGTACGGCGTTTCCGCTCAGGTTCATATAGGTGGAGGGCTTCAGCAGCACGAACCAGCGTCCCTTGAAGGAGACTTCGGCCACTTGGCCGTAACGGTCGGTCTTGAAAAGGACATTGGATGCCTGAGCCCAGGCATCCAATACCATAAATCCCATGTTGTGCCGGGTAGAAGCGTATTCCGCCCCTATGTTTCCCAGCCCGACGACCAGATATTCCATTCCTACTGGTTAGCAGCCTTGGCGGCCTCTGCAGCAGCCTGCTGCATGGCGCGGGTGGTCTTCACGGAACAGA
>JAEEGL017338140.1_pt1 | contig 15756 bp, 8 predicted proteins | sample 9134231 | NCBI WGS metagenome assembly JAEEGL01 (sample SAMN16246548, study PRJNA631951) | gut metagenome | biome: gut microbiome; feature: rumen; material: fiber-attached | host: Bos | place: Iran: Karaj | collected 2018-10
CTCTGCGCAACTTGCGCGACAACACCGCGAACATGATCACGATGTGGCAGAACGATACGATCTTCATCTGTCCGCAGTTGGACGTGAACGCCGAACTTGATCCATTGAAGCTCAAGAAGAAAGGCAAGGGCGGCATCCTGTCCTTTACACAATGCTGCGCGGATCTGCGCTCAAAAATCGAACAGCTCACCGCTGACGGACGCAATGAAAAAGGGCGTAACCACGAATATCACTGCTCAGACTTCACGGAAGTCGCGGGCAAGTCGTACATCGAGTGGCTTCAAAACGACTATACGCTTCTGAACGACTTGTATGACAGGTGGAACGCCATCGCCTATGACCCCAAGTTGGAGGTGTTCACGCAGCAGCTTAACTCTGTCCTGTTCAATCCTACGACAAACACAGCCCAGAGACTTGTCATCTTCACTGAGGCGATCGATACGGCCACAACGCTCCAGGCCTCCGCCGAGCATTGTGGCTTTGCAGGGAAGGTCTTGGTCGTCACGGCCAAGAACCGCAAGGAACTGGAGCCTGTCATCCGGGCCAATTTCGATGCGAACTATGAAGGCGAGAAGAAAGACGACTACAGTATCCTGATAACGACCGAAGTGCTGGCGGAAGGCGTGAATCTTCATCGTGCGAACTGCATTCTCAACTACGACACGCCGTGGAACTCCACGCGCCTGATGCAGCGCATCGGGCGCGTGAACCGAATCGGCTCCGCCGCATCGTGCGTCTATGTGTACAATTTCATGCCGAGCGCCGAGGGCGACAAGTTCATCAAGCTCGTCGAGACGGCCTATGTCAAGCTGCAGTCCTTCCATACGCTCTTCGGCGAGGACAACAAGGTGTTCACGGAGGACGAGGAACTGGCGCACTATACGCTTGGGGAGATGGTGGACGGCGAGGAGTCTATTTACGAACCGTTCAAGACGGAGCTGAAGAACTACAAGGCCGCGCATCTTGAACGATACGCGCAGATCATGGAATGCGAAGAAAATCTGTTTGCTGCCGACGGAACGTCCGGCAATCGGTACTTTATCGTCGCGGCGCCGTCGGCGTCTGGGCTCCCCGTGCGTTACAACATCTCCGAGGGGAAAGGCGAGGTTATCTCATACAAGGACATGTTCATGGGGGCGCGTCCGGATGAGAGCGCTGTGCCGCTGCCATTGCCCGCTGATTGGGAGGCGTCATGCAAGACTGTAATTCAGGCGTTCGGGCAGCACATGACCAAAATCAACACGCATGTAAAGAATTCTGCCGAGGCGACCGCCGCGAAGAAGACGCTGATTGCGATTCGCGACAAGTTCGCTCCACCGGACGGCAGTACGCTCAAGACGCTGATCAAACAAGCATACGACGCCGTTGAGCATGGCAATAAGGACATCATTAACAGGGTACTGAAGGTGGCGAAAGAGATAGAGGAATCCGACGACTTGTTTCTTTCGTCCGAGGAGAAGGTCGAAGCGGTTTTGAAGCACCATCTTGAACAGATTGTTGTCAATGTCGGGCAGAAACTCGGCAAGCCGTATGTCTATCTCGGTATTTCACGCTGATACTTTAGGAGGATGAACATGGAACTCAACGAACAGAACGTTCAGGATTATCTGAAAAAGAAGTTTGAAGGGCGCGATTCATTTCTGGAGAACATCATCTTCCCGATTTTCGGAGAGGAAAATTTTGAAGAGGGGTTTGATGCAGAATTGCTTGACGATCCAGCCGTCAAGCATGACGCCGAGAAAGTTGGCATCCACTCGATTATAACCTACGGGCGAATCGGCATTGATCTTGGCTCTGTTCAGATATTCGACATCACCGTTACCGATCATGTTCTGCTCGCCCGTAATCGCGTGACCGTACAGGGCATTATCCGTCGCATCCTTGGTACGTTTCAGGGCGCGTTCATGATCTTCCACTATGAGGACACCGATAGATGGGATTGGCGATTCTCGTTTTGCTGCAAGGGTGACAAGGAAATCACCGAGGCCAAGCGTTTTACGTTCCTGCTCGGACCGAACCAGTCCTGCCGCACCGCCGCGCAGAACTTCGTCAAACTCGCCCAATCGGCGTCTGCATCCGCAAGCCCCACAATGGATGACATCAAAAAGGCGTTCGACGTCGAGGCGCTTTCCAACGAGTTCTTTGCGAAGTACAAGAACTACTATGAACAGATTGTCAAATACATTACTGGCAAGTGTTTCAAGAAGGTCGGTGGGAAGTGGAAGGAAGTGGCGGAAGGGACGCCCAATCAGGAAATATACGCCCAGTTCGATCATGACGACAAGGCTGTGCGCGACTATGTGAAGAAGATGCTCGGACGCATTGTGTTCCTCCACTTCCTTCAAAAGAAGGGGTGGCTCGGCGCGAAGAAGTCGTGGGCGGACGGCGATCGCAATTTCATGCTCAGCCTCTACCAGAAGTCAAGCAAGGAACAGAAGGACGATTTTCTCGATGCGGTTCTGGAACCGCTCTTCGACCAGGCGCTTGATGTTGACCGTTCAGCGTGCGGAGATGTGTTCGATACGCACGTATCCGGTATCGGCAAGGTGAAGATACCATACCTTAACGGAGGCCTTTTTACGCGAGATGCCGCCGACGAGAAGACGGTTCGACTCCCGTGCGATTACTTCCGCAATTTCCTTGTGTTTCTGTCTGAATACAACTTCACCATCGACGAGAACGATCCCAATGACGCCGAGGTGGGCGTCGATCCCGAAATGCTGAGCCGCATCTTCGAGAACCTGCTTGAAGACAACAAAGACAAGGGCGCGATCTATACGCCGAAGCCGATTGTCGAATACATGTGCCGCGAGTCCCTGTCTGCCTATCTGAAGACGGACGTACCGGAGAAAGACCATGTGGCCATTGACGAGTTTGTGAAGACCAACGATCCTGCGAAGTTGTCGAAGAAACTGGCCACGACGATCGACAAGAAACTCAAAGAGGTGAAGATTTGCGACCCCGCCATCGGATCTGGGGCGTTTCCCATGGGCATGTTGCGCGAGCTCTACTTCTGCCGCACGGCTCTGGAGGATGATCTTGACGACCTTCGCCCTGCGGAAATCAAGCGTCAGATAATTCAGGAGAACATCTACGGCGTCGATATTGAAAAGGGCGCGGTTGACATCGCACGCCTCCGCTTTTGGCTTTCACTTGTGGTGGATGAAGAATCTCCCCATACGCTCCCGAACCTCGACTTCAAGATCATGCAGGGCAACTCGCTTCTTGAAAACTACAAGGGTGTACCTCTCGATTCGCTGCTCGTTGGTAAAGTTGAAAAGCCCAAGAAGGCGAGACAGGCCAGATTCGACTTTGATAATCAGGTGTCGTACACGCAAGACGAATTGGCTCTTGGCGGCGAGTCAGCATCAAAGGCGATTACTACGCTCATGGGTGAATACTATGCTACGGACAACCGCGACAAGAAGCAGCAAATCCTGTCCGCAATCAACGATCAGGTGAAAGGATACATCAAGGGACAGATCAACAACAGCGATCTAAACGCGGAGATTGACGCGCTTGAATGTCAGAACGACAAGTTCTTCCTCTGGCACACATGGTTTGCGGATGTTTTTGAGAAAGGCGGCTTTGATATTGTCATCGGTAATCCGCCGTATATCAAGGAATATATCAACAGAAACGCGTTTGACGGATTTCGTGAGACAAGTCCGTATTATATGGGTAAGATGGATTTGTGGTATGGGTTCGCCTGTCATGGAATCGATATGCTTTCTGAAGGCGGAATTCTTTGCTTCATTGCGCAGAACAATTGGACGACAAGCGTAGGGGCGAAGAAGATGCGTGTTAAAGTCATCACGGACACACGTATTCTTCAGATGATCGACTTCAACGACTACATGGTTTTCGGAGGAGGAAATACAGAGGGCTCACAGATTCAAACCATGATAATGATGTTTCAGAAGGATGTCAGATCGGATCATTATTCACTTGACCATCGGTTTTTACAGGCAGGGGCGGATGGCCAAGCAATGCGTAAGATTTTGACAAAAGCAGATATGCCGTTGGTTGTATACAGTACGCCTAAAATTGATCGGGCGAAATATAAAAATAAGCCGCTAGTGTTTTCTGGGGACAGTCTGATTCTTGACGAGATAGCATGTGGAAAGGCATGTTTGACAGATAAGGAAATAATTCAAGGGATTGTACCTGCACTTGATGATTATTTTATGCTCCAATCCATGGAAGGATTTACAGACGATGAGTGTAAATACATTAAGGAATTTTATACAGGATTGAAAGACAGATATGTGTGTGGGCCAGTAGATAAATACTTGATATATATGTCGGCAAAGAATTTTACGGGGAATGATCTTTCGGCTTTCCCGAATTTTGAACGACATTTTGCCCCACATAAAGATGAACTGACTGAAGCCAAGATTAAGTATGGAACTCCCAATAAACCATATTTCTTTGTGCATCGTGAACGTGATGAATCCTTTTTCATCAAAGGGAATGAAAAGATTGTCTCACAAATTCGTTGTGACCGCCCACGTTTCTACTTCACAAAAGACCCATTTTATGGTTCGCGAGCGCTGTTTCATATTCGTACTACCCGTTGGAGTATGAGATTTCTTACTGGGGTGTTGAATTCACGATTGGTCGCATATTGGCTGAGACACAAGGGCAAGATGCAGGGGGCGCTGTATCAAGTTGACAAGGAGCCGTTACTAAACATCCCCTTGCCTCCGCCTGGTAGTTGTGACGAAACGCCGATTGCTGTACTTGTTGACAAGATTCTTGCGGCGAAGAAGGACAATCCGGCGGCGGATACGTCAACGTGGGAGGCGGAGATCGACGAAAAGGTATTTGACCTCTATGGCCTCACCCCCGACGAGCGCGAGATCGTCAAGGGCGGCGAGAAGTGAGACGGTAATATGCCGAATGTAAAAGTTGACTTGTTTTCTGATTATCAACGACTGGCCGTGGAATGGGCGCGGTCTGGTGTTTATTCAGGGAATCTCAAGATAAAAAATATCGGTAAACAGCAGGACTTCATTGAGCCTTGGTTGCGGGCGCATTCGTTTGATGCGTCCGTAGAGAACATGCATCAACGGATGCTTCCTCATCCAAGGAAGGTTTACTTTAGCAATGGGCTTGAGATTCATGATGAGCATACAAGTGATGTTCGGATACTAATCGATGCGGTAAAGCGAGGAGATGACCTCACGCCATTCCTTGGCAACAATATTCGTAAGCTTGGCGCACCAGATGCGCTACTCAATTATTTTGGGATAGTTCATTTTCATTTGAAACCGCTTGCTGAACGGATTGCAGGACAAGATGATAATCTCATCTTTGCGCATGTCACCGATGATGCCGTGTATGTTGTTGGATTCGGGAATCACAACGATTTCAAGAATACGCGTTTCATAAAGGCCTTACAGAAGGACTTCCCAGAGACGCTTCAACAATACCGCTTTGATAGTGAGGACGGTATTGACATTGATTCCGAAGAGTGCGCGAAGATGTGCCAAGATAATTATAACGCAGTTGTGCGGATCAATGGTGTTAGTTATTATCCACCTGGCGGCGGGACGAATTTAAATGGCAATAGTACGATTGCCTATTGCGATATGATTGTTCAACACGCCAGATTGGACGCGGCTAGCGAAATGCTCAGGCAAGATTTTTTGCATGACCTTGAGAAATTAGGTAGACCTTATGCGGAGAAGGCGATTCAGACAGAATCACTCTCTCTCAAATTGCTAAGGATATTACCGGTGGGGCTTATTCTGGAATGTCCCGAACTAGAATTTGTAGTTTCCTATCGAACTACAAATAAGGGGTTGATCATATCTGGCGTGTGTGGGAGTGGTCGTGTGTGCTAGTGACGGGCGGTTATAGAGGGAAGAAGATGAGAAATGAGGAGAATGACGAAGTCAAGTCCGAGGAAATTTAATGCATAAAGAGATTAACCATACTGTCAAAGATAATTACCTTCGCTATCTATCGATAGGCGATAAGGTTAAGACTCTTGAAACCAGTGACATCATGTTGCATGAGAGTCAGAATCATACACGTAGTCAAATGGGTGATGTTGCGCTGACATTCCCTGGTGATGACGAGTGCGGGCGTTTGAACGTGAGCTTGAACGTTGACAATACAAAAAGTTTTGGATTTAAGATATTTTGTGACAACTTGATGCCTGAACCTTGCTATAGATTTGATTCGGACGGGCCAAGTCACACCAATCCACCTGCTGCTAACTTGGTTTTACGAGATCGCCGGGTACATACGCCCCATTTCCACAAGTACGATCAAGATGGGCGTCTGACAGCATACAAGACTGATGAACTCGCGAGTGACGAAACATCTTTTGTTGATGACTATCAGAAAGCTATAAAGCATTTCTTCGAAGAAGAGCGAGTTTCGGTTGAAGGAAGTGTGCAGATCTTGACGGAAACTTTGCCCTTTGGCGTTCATGATTTTGAAGACCCATTAAAAGGAGTTGAATTCAAATGATGGATTTAATGTCAAATGTTGAGGGCCTGTATGCAGAGATCAGGTCTGACTTCGATGCGTTGTGGTCTATAAAGAATCGCAATGCGACAATCGAATTCATCACACCGTACACAACATTAGGAGACGATGCGATTTCTGTATTCGTTACCCAGCGTGATAATGGATATGTGGTGTCGGACGGTGGACGCCTATATGATACCGGCAAGGAACAAGGTGTAGAATTGGATGGCCATAAAGGATTTCATTACGGAGAATTGATTGCGAAGTTTAGTGTCAAAGTTGTGGAGCAGCCGCAGACCAAACGGCGGTTCTTTTACAAGATGGTCTCCGATATGAAAATGCTTAGCGCTGCGATATATGATGTTGCTCATTTTCAAGAGGCAATGGCGAATGCTGTTTATCTGGACACAATGTTTGCGCCGGAAGAGCCCCGAGAATCGGTGTATTTCCGCCGTAGGGTGAGTGAAGCACTTAAGCAGAAAATAAGGGATCAGTCATCCGAGGAGAAAAAGTATGAATACATACGTGATGATAATATTCGCTTCTGCCGTTTTTCATCTGGCATTCGTGAAATTGGTACTAATAAATTGTGGCTTGGTATGACGATTTGTCGCTCCAATATAAATAATTATCGCCACTCTGTGTATCAGGCAGAGTTTGGCTTTATGCATGCCAGTCAATTTCTACCAGATACTGACTTGCGAATGTCCACAGTTGTTGATGTGTTGCCTACTGCCTTGATGAACAACAAAGAGGCTGGAAAGCTTCAAGTCGTAAGGAATGATTGGCCGAAGCGCGGGATTAAATCGCATTCATTTGATGAGATTATCGGTATGGCATCAATGGACACCTTATTTGCAGCGTGATTGAGGAACGCCATGATAACGAGAAAATGGAGGCCTGAGAACCACAAACTGGAAGATGCATTCTTCCCAGTGGAATTGTGTGACATAAAGTTCGTCTATCCTGCTGAGGCGGACTTGTTCGGCAAGGTTATGCGCACTAAAGATGTGCTGGCGAAAGGACACAAGGCGGTTGTGGACATCAACAAGTGTCATGTGTTTGCCACTGTTACGGATAACTACAAGCTTGTCACAAACGAAGATGCGTACAAATGGGCGGAGCCAGTTGTCGGGGCCGTGTTCAATCACTCGCAACTGAAGGATTTTGACTGCTTCAATGTCCGCATGACGGGAACTCGTTCAAGTTGCTGTATAGACCTCATCCGCAAGCTAGAAGGCGGGAATGTTGTTAGTTTCCAGCCATTTGATGATGATGACCCATGGACGGCATTCATTCGGATCGTCAATAGTTACAATAAGACTTTATGCCTGAAGTACCAGCTTGGCTTTTGCCGTTGGATTTGTCAGAACGGCATGATCTTCGAGTCGAAGAGCGTCGATTTCGCCTTTACTCATACGAAGGGTAATGTCAGCGAGGCGCGCATTCGCCAGCGATTGGCGGCGGCGGCTCGTGAGCGGATTGGCGAGATACGGACTCTTGAGGATCAATTCATCGCAAAACTTCGTAACTTGAAGAAGCATTCAGTCCCGCAGAATGTGATGCTGGCTCTAGCTTGTAAGGTTTTCAATTTGCATCTTACTCGTGATGAAGCGAAGAAGATGTCTGACGCGGAGCGGAAGAAGGCGGTGAAGTTCGTGAAGAAGATCAAGGATGACACGAGGGAGTACTACGGTCAGTTTGGCGCAAATGCCTACGCGGCGATGAACGTTCTGACTGACTTTGCGTCTTATCCGCAAGGTCTAAGCGGCGTTAATACCGTACCTGTTCTGCAGGCAAAGGCCGGAGCGTGGATAGATGATTTTGTAGAGGCAAGCGAAAAGCCGGGATTCAATATGACCACTTACCTTGGCGTTGATGCAATCGAGGCAGCGATGTGGTATGATTCACTTGTAGCAGCATAACGTATGCAAAAAACGGCAAATTAGGAGGCACACATGAGCACACTCAAAATCAGCAAGCATTCTGACGTTCCGGCGGCACTCGACCTTGTGAAGGAAGAGGTGGAGAAAGAGTCGAAGCGAATCTTCTCGGCAGGTGGTGATGCCCTCAAAGCAGGGAATATCAAGCCTGCAAAAGAGGCGATTACATACGCCGAGAAGCTGGCTGACTTCGTCAAGAAGATTCACCGGCTCGGCGAAGACTGGAAGAAACTCGAGGCGAAGATCGACGCTGCCGCGCCTGAAGTGCGTGAGATCGTCAACCCGCCGCAGCAGAAGCCCCACAAGACTGGCTTTACGCATAACGTGACGAACATTGCGCCCAAAACGACCTTTACGGTAAGGTTTCCCGATGGGACGGTAGTGTCCGACAAGAAGGCGAAGTTGGTGCTGGCAAAAACGATTGAGAAGATCGGGGTGGAAAAAGTCGCAAGGTTGGGGATCATGTGCGGTGGCGAACCGCTCGTGACGAAAGACCGTTATTTGCTTAAAAAGTATCCAGCGGCTATCGGGACGATTTCTGGCGGCTGGTTTGTGAATACGCATTCCAGCACTGCTACAAAGATGAATTTCGTAAAGGTGATTGCAAAAGGCCTGGGCATAAGGCTTGCGGTTGCAAAGGTCTGAAGATTCGTTAAAGCCCCCGAGACGGTCATCATCCATCTCGGCAAACGTCTTCCAAATGGACAATGAAAGGTATAAGTGAGTATGAACAACATCACAATTAGCCACCCAGAGAAGATCACCCTTGCCGAAGGGCTGAAGGTAGAATTCAAGACGTCGGCGTTCTATGAACCGGGTGAGCACAACCCTGGCTTCAAGCAGATGCGCACGATCGCCGAGACCGTGGCTTCGTTCATGAACGCCGAGGGCGGCACACTTTACATCGGCGTGGCGGACGACGGGACGATACGTGGCATCGACGACGACCTCGACGTACTTGCCTTTCAGTCATCCAGTGTCGCCTTGAAGCAGCCCTCCATGAACGATTCAGAGTTCACATACAAGGCGACAAGGGACCACTACCAACTCAAGCTCCAGCACATCTTCCAGGCGTTTCTGAGTCCCAACCATGCCAAATACATAGAATCAATCGGATTCGGGCACATGACGAAGACGTCGAAAGAGTGGTGCTGCCGCATTGTCGTGAAAAAGTGCGGCGAGGACGATTTCGTGTACTGTAACGAGAAGTACGGCGCGACCAAACCGGTTGTCGAGGAGATATTCGTCAGGATCGGTAACGAGAAGAAGCGTCTAGAAGGGCGGGCCCGTGACGAGTTTGTGCGGGATCGCGTCATGGCTGGATTCAATGCCCAGAAGGAGGCCGTTCGCGCGGCCGTGGCTGCGGTGGGCAAGGGAACAGGTTATGAGTCGGTCCTGGTTTCGGTACGTGAATTGCTCGCGAAACTTGATCGTCAGCACATTCAAGGTGTGGAGATCACCGTCACGGGCGGTCAGCCGTTCACGCAGGAGGCCGTGATGGCGGCGAACAAGCCGAAGTCGCTTGCGTGGGAGGGTTGCCATTATGCGGAGGTGAGCGGATGGCAAGAGCTGGTGTTGAAGGTGCTGGAGAAGCTGCAGGAAGTCAATGCGGCGAAATACGACGAGCTTGCTGACGACGCTACGTTCAAGAAGCATCTTGTGAAGATCCTGAAACCCAAGGAGAAACATCCCGATTGCTACCCGATCAAGTTTGGCACGGACGGAAAAATACGTGTGAAGAAGTCACTCGGCAACAAGGTGTATCTCTGGCAGGAGGACAAGGTTCTCCGCAAACTGATTTCTGCTTTCGGCGTGGATGTGGCGAAGTTCATGTTCGTGCCCGTCTGATGGCGCAGTTCTTGTGTTGAGAAACGACATGCCACGAAAAGTAAAAGCTCTAAAGGAGAGATAAAATGCCAGGAATGACAACTGCCGAGATTCTCGCTTCTTTTGCGAATAGGCAAACCGTGCAACCGAAAGGAATTGACAAAGAGGGGCCTTCTCTTGGAGAGATTAGGGAACTCCCGCAAAAGGAACTTGGATGGGATGAATTGCGTGAACTTCTTCCGGAGAGTCCCTACGGGCCTGATTTTGCAGCAACTGCACGACGTTACGGAATTGAGATGGGCCATAGGAGCTTACTTGCGTATACTGTCTTTTCCATAACAACGGCAGCTCCATGGTACATAACGATTACAGTGCCAGGCCAGAACATGTACAAGTCTCGTTGCGTGTGTGACGATAAAGGCGGTCTGTACGAGTTTCAAACTAAAGACGAGGCGGTAATTGCAATGTCATACATGGCAAAAATTGCCGGGAAGGGGATTGCCAGGGAAGCTGAAAGGTGTCAAACGATTCGGGCATATTTGAAAGAAAAGGGGATTATAGTTCCTTTGCAGGCCCAAACAGCTCCTCTTAGGAACGAGGGGAGCCCCTGCCCTGAAGAAACTAGCACTGGATCGACCGGTCAAGCATTTGTTAACGAGACTTCGCAAAGTGTATTCCAAATGGAAGATGCTGCAAGTCCCACGGCAATCTCATCAACAACCACAACTGTTCCATCGGCCCAAACAGATGCCAATCTGCAACGAATCCTTGATTCATTGCTGTTTTATCTTGCCTTCAAGCACTGTTCCATGAGAGACATCCAGCGCGAGGAATTTGAGAGGCGGCATAGTGACTATGTAGAGTTCCTGCGCGACACGGCCTTTCTGGCAGAAAGCACATTTGATCACATGATGCACAAAGGGCGTCAGTATGATCCAATGGAACGCTATCGCAATTACATGCGTGGAGATCTGTTGCCCTTGGAGAATATCCAGGGAGTAAAACAGGAACAGTACCGCGTGATTTTGGATAAGGTCTTCACAGAATGTGGCGGTGTCATGCCAGGGCAACCAGTAAATAAGTCGAGTTGGTTTGAAAATTACGTAAATACATTCGAGCGTCATGACGAGAAGGTGTCTTTGAGAAATGATGTTACTGCCATATGGGATCGTCTTATGGCAAATATCGACCCCAATCTAAGGCGGAGTGCCGACGGAGAGGAAGATGGTATTGAATGTGTTCCCGGATTAATGAATCCATATGGGAAAGACCGCGCCAGTGGACTCGTCGTGGGACGCGTACAATCTGGAAAGACGCGTAATTACATCGGGCTAGCCCTCAAGGCGTTTGACGAGGGTTGGAACATGGTCATAGTGCTTACAAGCAACAACACAGCCCTTGCGTGGCAGACAGAAGAGCGACTTCGTTCCACGGTTTTTAACGACAAGATCACAGATAATGGAGTGGTTGTTCGCCTTCACAATTTTGAGGATATCCAAGGCGGCCTTGATTGGAATGGCGCAACTCAATTCAATGGGGCTGGAAAGTATCTCGGACTGGCCTTAAAGGAACGCCATCATTTGAAGGATATACAGCATTGGCTTGGCGAATTGGGCGAAGACGTTCAGCATACCATTCGTCTGCTTGTAATCGATGATGAATGCGATAGCTCTACGCCCGATACGCAAAGCACCCGCGGCATGGTATTCAGCGAGCAGGATTTTGAAGAGTATATACAGCGATTCGAGGCATGCGATGTGATTGGAGACTGGCTCGATGGTGTACGTAAGGGCTTGGACATATTCGAATGTTCGGTTGATGAGCGAGTCCTTGACAATGTTGGAGACCTTACACAGAGGGTCGCCAGGCATATCGAAAATAAACTTGGCTCCGAGGATGAGGATGCGTGCCTATGCAGAGAAAGGCTCAAGACCATGCTCGGCGAAGCAGATGCCGGCCTAGTCGATGGGATGCTAAATGATGCCGACATCGCCGATTTTGTTGGCTTGAAACTTGAAATTGAACATGTCCAAGGACAGCATGTGCATGTCAGGGATCTATTGATCGAGTATTTAGGACAACACGGAGCTAGGAAAAATTTTGCGGCGGCATTCCGATTTTTGTTCAATGTTGTCTTGGCACGCAGTACCATCAATCGGGCGGTCTGCAGGATTGTCAGTCGCACGGCACGTGAAGATTTCCCCTATAAGTTTGAGAAGGTTGCATACATGGGCTACACGGCAACACCTGTTGCGAATCTGGTCAATGAGGTGTCAAAAGATAATCCAATCGCCCCTGATTTCGCTTTTTCAATGCATCTTCCATGTAACTACCTCGGATTCGAGAAGATTATGGGGTTGCCGCAAGATCTTGACGCCGACAAGACGAAGCTACCAATCGTATCACTAATTGACGACTACGACTTTCCCCATGACATCAACGGGGAGAGCCCTTTGCACAATGAAGAAAATGTGCTCGTTACGCCGTTTAGAAGGTATGAGGGGGGGGCAGAGTTCACTTGCGATGATGAACTTGTGGTGACTGTCTTGAGGGATGATCATTCGCTGAGATGTGAATGGAATTCGTTGAAAGATGCTATTTGTTGGACATTTTGTTCGGCGGCTGCCCGCAGAAAGATGTGGGAAGATTCTGGAAAGGCGGATGAGATTTCTGCCCGTTGGACAACGATGTTGATTAATGTCAATCTGCGGATGGCCGTACACAGGAAGCTGCAGCAATGGATTTATTCCTATTTGAAGAAAATCAGGGATGACGAAACGGCAAGAACGGCCTTCAAGGAGCGGTGTCGGCGAACCTGGGAGGAACAGATCGCGAAGTTGTCTCGGGAATTCTTCAGTACGAATGTCTACAGCTTGCCTGCAGAATCCGATTACCCTGCATGGGATGAGATTTCGTTGCAGCTCTTTCAGAATATTCTCCCGCACATGACTGGTGGCACAGACGGGAGGGATCTTGGGCGTATACATGTCTGTAACATCAATTCCGACAATGATACCGCTCCCGCATACAATGGCAGAAACAATCTTTCATTGTACAAACAGATCAGCGGGACTGCTCTAGATGATTGCCATATCTGGATACTTTGCGGCGGTAACACCATATCAAGAGGATTGACGCTTGAGGGCCTCACGGCGAGTTATTTTAACAGAATTGCCGATACGACCCCTTCGGATACCGTGACGCAGATGGGACGCTGGTTCGGTTATCGTGCAGGATACGAACTCTTGCCTCGTGCATGGATGACTCGTGATACGGTTCGTGAAATGAAAAACATGTGTCGCGAGGAAATGGCCCTGCACAAAGAAATCAAGACTTCTTTCGAAGCCGGACATTCGCCTAAAAACGGCGAACATGCCATCAAGATTCTGCAGTCCCTTGGAAGAGATGCGTCAAGCCGAATGGCAGCCTATCGTGTGACAGGCTCTGGATTCAATGATCCAGCAGGAACATTTAATAAATTGTCAGTTGACGCGGATTCTCGCAAGACGTTCATTCATGCACTTAATGACATCATTCATGACGGGCTGACAGATGCAGTGCATAGAAGGCACAACGCCCGCAATTGCCGATATTTTGAGAATGTCGGCGTAAACCATCTTCGGCGAATTCTAGGGGCAATCAAGAAAATTGCGCAGCTTGACTCTACGGATGATGTGGCAATGCTCGAGTACGAGGTAAGTCGTTATCCTGAGATACGATGGGATGTCGCCATCAATGATAATCGCCGCGGCAATGTGGGACAATGGCCTGTTCTCTCCAATGATTCTGACATAGGATTGTTCGCCCGTGTGCCTGACAGATGCGACGGGCAGGTCATTTGCTTTGACAAAATCCAGAACAACACCTATCAAGGCAATTTCGGATACATTGAAACATGTGTTCTTAAAGTCGCAGAATGCAATCTGGTGAATGAAAAGATTCGTCAGCCGTTTTGGAGCCGCTATCCAGATGGATTCACAAAAGAGACCTTGATTCAACATGTGATGGCTGTCCGTGACGACAATAGTTCCGGGCTCATGCTTTATGATGCCGTGCGCAATTTCACACCTTTCAATATTTCACGCCGGAGCAGTATTGATTATCGTGACGAGGTATTTAGGGTATACAGGCAGCAAAATGACGGACGCGACCACAACCCGATCCTTCAGATAACGTTTTTAAAGCCGCCAGATAAAACCTCTGACGACGTTCCGTTTGCAGTCGCATCCTATTACTGGCCAGGGCATCCTATAGACAATTTCGTCATCGGCGACAATAGAGGGCAAGAGGTTAACATGGACGACGTATGGTATCTCGCAAATCAAGTTAAGCGAATTCTTGACGAAAGGCACTTCTTGCATAAGGATGTTATTCGTAAAGAACTTGGAACACGAGCTGGGGGACGGGTAATCGATCAGGCAAGCTTCAATCGGATTCTTACCTGGCATCGCCACGGCTATGGAATTGTTAACGTGGACATGTTACCTAATGTATGCCCCAATGCCATTTATTACTCGAAACAGTGGTGTCATGAAATAAATCAATTTCGTGATCTGTTTATAGCCGATGTCCGCCGATTTGTAAATGGAATTGGCCGCAGGGAGCTGGTAACTGATGAGAGATTTGGCAGGGTATTCCGTGGAGATGCCCAAAGGGCCTGGGATGATTTCTGTATGTTTGAAATGGAGATTGTCTGACGGATGCAATCGCCCGGCCTAATGGCATGTCCGAATCTTTCATGATGAGGATAAATGCGCGAGTGGGGCTTCCTACCGGATTGCATCGCAATCGATCTGGGCGAGAGGATTGGATAGGACGGAGGTTTTGTTATGCAGTTTGCACATGGTAGCAAGATTAGACGAGTCATGTGGGGGCGCGAGGAGCGTCCGCTTACGGTGTTCGTGCCGTGGGATTGTGGACATCATTGTCCATTCTGCACGACAAAGCACGAGTACGAGACAAAGTATCCGGCAGAGAAGATCGACTATTTCTTTGGGCGACAGAAAGAGTCGTTGAGGCGAATGTTGGAATATGGGTTTGTGGATAGCGTAGTGTTTACCGGCGGCGAGCCGCTTGCGGATCTTGAGCGGCTGGATGAACTGGTTGCCATCGTTCGGCGCAGTAGTTGCGAGGTTAAGATATATGCCAACACGTCTTTGAACCTAACAGAAGAACAGGAATCAAGGGCGATTGAATATCTACACTTATGCGGCGAACGGGAAGATAAAATCAACGGCATTTCTGTGTCCTTGCCGTATGCGGATGTGGAGATGTTCAATGCAAAGGGATATGTCGCATTGAAACGCCTGGTGAGTGCCAAGCCTTGGCCTTATAACTTCATTCGCGTCAATTCGGTCATTCGCGGGAACGAGGGAGGTGCGCAGATACGAAAGTTCATATCGGCGATTCTTGAGCCACGCGGGGAGTTTGGCGTTCGGTCGATCAACTTCCGCAAGGATTACACCGAGTGTACGCAGGCGAATCTGAACGACTGCCATGATCC
>JAEEGL010420773.1_pt1 | contig 15755 bp, 15 predicted proteins | sample 9134231 | NCBI WGS metagenome assembly JAEEGL01 (sample SAMN16246548, study PRJNA631951) | gut metagenome | biome: gut microbiome; feature: rumen; material: fiber-attached | host: Bos | place: Iran: Karaj | collected 2018-10
AAAAACTGCCCGACCTGGGCTCGAACCAGGACTTTTCTGTTCCAGAGACAGACGTGTTACCAATTACACCATCGGGCAATTACAAATTTGGTATATTCTACCAAAAGATATTAATTTTATCAACACACAAAAAAGGCATTTATACAAGTTTAATATCTAAAATTATTAATTGAATATTTCCCCTGTTCATATCTATATTAAACAAGATATCAAACTTATTTTTATATTGCATGATATTTCTGTATTTTGCACCACTCCAAAATAAAGCATTTACTGTTGCACCATTTTGATAAACTTTTAATCGTAAATGTTCCTGGGTTTGCCCTATTACGGATATTTCCGTAAATTCAACACCTTTTATTAAAAAAATTGGAGCGACATTACAACTTCCAAAAGGTTCAAGTAACTTTAAATCAAAAAATAAATCTTTGTCTATATCGGATAATTTAATTTCACAGTCAACATCGAATTTTTTTACCACCATTTCTTTTGAAATCGAATTTTCAGCTATCCTTTTTAAACGTTCTCTAAATAAATTTATTTTATCTCTTTCTATGGTAAGACCTGCAGCTTGAGTATGTCCTCCGTATTTAACAAGTAAATCTTTAGTTTGTTCCAAGGCACTTACCATGTCAAAACCTTCTATTGACCTGCAAGCTCCTATTGCTTCTTTACCGTCTGAAATAAACAGTATAGCCGGTTTAGAATATTTTTTTACTATTTGTGCCGCAACTATTCCGGTTACACCATGGGACAAGTTATCTGCGACAACGACAAAAACTTTGTCATTTTCAATATCACATTGTTTTAATAAAAGTTCTTTAAATATTTTTGTATTATCAACTTGTAGTTTTTTTCTTTCATTATTCAATTGTTTTAATTCAATAAAAAAATCATTGGCTTTATATTTATCATCGGCAAGCAACAAATTCGCAGAAACAGTTGCTTTTGCCATTCTTCCGGCAGCATTTAAAACAGGTGTTATATTCCACGAAATATCTTTTGCCGAAATATTTGTTTTGTTTGATAAATATTCATTTATTATATTTGAAAGTCCGTATCTCTTTGACGGATTATCGTTTAATACTTGAAGTCCTTTTTTTACTAGAATTCTGTTTTCTCCGATAAGAGGAACTATATCGGCTATTGTTCCGATACAAACCAAATCTATATTTTCTTCAAAGAATTCTAACATTCTGCCATCTTTTTTCGTATTATCTTTGAAATATTGTTTTAAAATTTCATAGGCGACATCTTTCGGGTTTGATTTATTTTCTTTAAGTTCAACAAAGTAAATATCTTTCTCTATATCATCAAATATAGAATTTTTTAAAGAAACAATAAGAGAACTTTCATTTAATTTTTTAAAGAGTTCTTTTTTATCGCTAAAACAAAACTCGTATTCTTTAGTAATAATATCATTCACAATCGTTATAATATAAGCATTAAATGTTTCATTTTGTTCTGCCAATGCTACAACGGATATTTCTTTATCAAAATATTTCCCGTAAGTTTGCATTAAAGCCTGTGATACTTTAAAAGATACACCACAACCTGCAAGGTCTTTGCACGGATATTTACAATTTGTTTTTTTATGATTGACGATAGAATATGATTTCGGTAAATCTATAGGAGGTTCGTGATGATCCGTTACTATAACTTCCATTCCCAAAGAATTTGCAAAATCAACTTCATCTTTTGCAGAAATTCCGCAATCTACGGTTATTATCAACTTTATTCCTAAATTATGATATTTTTCAATAACAGAATTTGAAAGTCCATAACCTTCATCCGACGGGATATACCAAACAACATCTCCACCAAGTGTTTTTATGGTATTAAAGAGTATTACCAAAGATGTTATACCATCAACATCTCTATCTGCATATATAAGAATTTTTTCTTGAGTTTCTATTGCTTGTTTTATTCGCAATACGGACTTGTGCATATCATCAAATAAAAAAGGATTATATAAGTCTTCAATATTTGATGATAAGTATTTTTTTATTGATTCTATATCGGAAAAACCTCTGTTAATTAAAATCTTAATGACTATCTCAGGTAGAGATAGTTCTTTTTGAAATACAGATAGTTTTTCTTTATCAATATCTTGCAGTAACCATTTGTTGTCTTGCAACTCTACTCCTAAATTATTTTATTATATTTTTTATTAATTTAATTTTTAAAGGTTTTTCTTCAGATATTTTATATATCTTTTTTGCAACATCTACAACACTATCTATTTTAGCATTATTATACTTTAATTCAAACAAGACATCTCCGGTTTTAACATAATCCCCCACTTTTTTATAAATGATTATACCGGCAGAATAATCTATTTTATCTTCTGTTTTTATCCTTCCTGCACCAAGAATACATGAGATTATACCCATTTTTCTCGTTTCAATTGAATTTATATATCCTGTTTTTTGTGCTTTTATTTGATAACTGTTTTTGGCTTTTTCAAATATATCATAATTATCTACAACTTTAGAATTGCCGTTTTGCAGTTCTATCATTTTAATAAATTTTTCCAAAGCTTTGCCCGAGGAAATTTTTTCTTCAATAATAGTTTTTGCCGTTTCAATATCTTTTGCAATGCCCGTTTGTAAAATAGTTAATGCACTTAATTCCACACAAAGTTCATAGAAATCGTTTTTAATATTCCCTTTTAATACCTCTATTGTTTGTATCATTTCCAATGAATTACCTACATAGTTTCCTAAAGGATTATCCATATCGGAAATAACGGCAACCATATTTCTGTTAAATTGTTTTCCCACACTTACCATTTTTTTTGCCAATTCAACAGAATCTTCATATTTTGCCATAAATGCACCATCACCGGTTTTTACATCTAACAATAAATTAGCTGCTCCTTCGGCAATTTTTTTAGACATAATACTTGAACAAATAAGAGGTATTGACTCTACGGTGGCAGTAACATCTCTTAGTGCATACATTTTTTTATCTACCGGTGCAACTTCACTTGTTTGCCCTATCATGGCAAAATGATTTTGTTTCAAAACAGTTTTAAATTGTTCAATGTTAAGATTTACATTAAAACCCGGAATAGATTCAAGTTTATCCAGTGTTCCCCCCGTATGCCCTAATGCTCTTCCGCTCATCATGGGAACATAAATATCACAACTTGCAAGTATAGGTGCAATAACCAAAGACGTGCCGTCTCCGACGCCTCCGGTTGAATGTTTGTCTGCAGTAGGACCATCTAAAAAACTTAAATCCAAGATTTTTCCGGAATTTGCCATTATATCCGTTAAAAAGAAAGTTTCTTCATCGTCAAGTCCGGAAAAATATATAGACATTAAAAAAGCAGACATTTGATAGTCTGCTATTTGAGAATTGTTATAGCCGTCTATAAAAAACTTTATTTCTTGTTTTGTTAATTTTTCTTTGTTTCTCTTTTTATAGATAATATCATAAGCTCTCATTATATATCCTTTATAACTTGCGAAATAATTTTTGATACCGATAAACTGTTTTTCTTTCCAAGATCCAATACTTCTTTGTGATTCAATTTTGTTTTTGATAAACCGCTTGCCTTATTTGATATATATGCTAATGCTAAAATTTTCATATTCATATGCTTTGCTGTTATAGCTTCGGGAACCAAAGACATACCGACGACATCTGCTCCCAATTTTGAAAAGGCTGATATTTCTGCAGCTGTTTCATAAGACGGACCGGAAGTTGCAAGATAAACTCCTTCGTGAATTTTTATTTTGTTTTTCTTTGCCGCATTTACTGCCAGTTTTCTTAAATTTGAATTATATATGTCAGCTAAATCAGGAAATCTTTCACCGAATAAATTTTCATTTTTACCTATAAGCGGATTATTAAACATAAAATTTATATGATCTTTTATTGCGATAATATCGCCTACATTATATTTTTTATTTATTGCTCCAACTGCACATGTTATAATTAAGTTTTCAACTCCGAAATATTTTATAAAGCGAATAGGATATATAATATCTTGCATATTATAACCTTCATAATAATGCAGTCTTCCGTTAAAAAGCCAAACATTTTTGTTGTTTATTTTACCGATAACAAGTTCACCTGCATGACCTTGTGCCGTAGGTTGTTTAAAATAAGGAATATTTTTGTATAAAAATATTTTTGGAGATTTGATACTTAATTTAATATCACTAAGTCCGGATCCTGAAATTATGACAACATCAGGAATTGTAATTTTCTTTTTTAGAAAGAAAATTTTAGTTTTTTTCAATTTTAATAAAATGTTATCTTTTATCAAAGTATACTATCCTTAAAGCTTGTTCCATGTTTCATAGGGAATAATTCAAAAATATCGGCAATTGTTTGTGCAACATCCGATAAAGTATTTCTTGTTCCTAAATCTATATTTTGTTTTATCCCTTTACCATACACCATTAAAGGAACGTATTCTCTCGTGTGGTCAGTATGTTTTGTGTATGTAGGATCACAGCCGTGATCTGCCGTAATTATAAGTAAATCGTTTTCACTCATAGCATTTATTATACTTGGAAGTTGCCTGTCGAAAAACATTAGACCTTGGGCATAGGCTTCAACATTTCTTCTATGTCCCCAAAGCATATCAAAATCTACTAAATTAGTGAAAATAAGATGTTTTCTCAGTGGATCATCTTCCGGCATAACAATAGGTTCTCCACCTCGGCCGGTAGCAGCTATTACCGGATCTATTATTGCATCCAGTGTATATTTTATACCAACACTGTTTCCGGGTGTATGATGAGATATTGAGATGCCTTTATTATTAAATATATCGCTGATTTTTCCTATAGCAACTACATTACCATTATATGCTTTTATTTTGTCTAAAATGGTTGTATCGATAGGCGATAGAGAAAAATCTTTTCTGTTTGCGGTTCTTGTATAAGGCCCATTACCGGTAAAAGGTCTTGCTATAACTCGTCCAACAGCATGTTTTCCGACCAAGATTTTTCTTGCTATTTCACAAAATTCAAGAAGTTGACCGAGACCTTTATAATTTTCTCCTTTAGGATCTTCGTGACCCGCTATTTGAAATACAGAATCTGCGGATGTATAAACAATAGGTCTTCCTGTTTTACAATGTTCTTCTCCAAGACGTTGTATAATTTCTGTTCCCGAGGCTACACAATTACCTAAAACTTTACAACCTATTTGTTTTTCAAATTCTTCTATTATTTCTTTAGGAAAGCCGTTAGGGTAAGTAGGGAATGGTTTGTCCAATACGATACCTGCAAGTTCCCAATGCCCTGCCGTTGTATCTTTTGCCGGAGATAATGTTGCCATTTTGCCATAGCAGCCTATTATTTCTTTGGGTTTATATCCGAAAGGTGAAGGAACAATATTATATAAACCGAGCTTTCCCATATTTTCAAGAACAAAATCTTCACCCATTTGTTCAAAAATATGTTTTAGTGTATTTGCTCCTGCATCGTTATATTTTTTTGCATCCGGTAATTCACCGGCTCCGACGCTGTCTAAAACTATTAAGATTATTTTATTAATGTTAGACATAAAAAGATAATTTATAATGTACGATTTATAATTTATAATTAATGTGTTTTTTGTAGAGAGAAAAACCTAACAGTAATCAAAATCTGCAAAGCGAATTGTCGCTGATATTATGCATTTTACATTCTACATTATACATTAATTAAATTTTTCTTTTTAGAACTTTTTTAACTGCTTCAACTATATTTATATCTTTTAATCCGTACTTAACTATTAAATCTGCAGGTTTACCGGATTCTCCGAAACAATCGTTCATTCCTACAAATTCCATAGGAACAGGACAATTAGTTACAACTACTTCTGCAACAGCACTTCCAAAACCACCGAATATTTGATGTTCTTCTGCAGTAACTATAGCACCGCAATCATTTGCCGCTTCAATAATTGCTTGTTTATCTATAGGTTTTATTGTATGAATATTTAAAACTCTTGCCTTTATTCCTTCTTGTTCCAAAATTTCGGCAGCCATCAATGCTTCATACACCATGGAACCACAAGTCATAATGCAAACATCTTTTCCTTCTTTCATTTTAACAGCCTTACCTATTTCAAATGGTGTAGATTCTTCTGTTATTATAGGAATAGTTTCTCTGCCATATCTTATATACACCGGCCCGTTCCAATAAGCAGCTGCCATAGTTGCTTTTTTTGTTTCAACAACATCACAAGGAACTAAAACCGTCATGTTGGGAAGGCATCTCATTATTGAGATTTCTTCCAAAGCCTGATGTGTTGCTCCGTCGGGGCCAACCATAAGACCCGAATGAGAACCACCGATTTTTACATTCAAGTTTGAATAACATATTGTAGTTCTTATTTGCTCCCACGGTCTACCTGAAGCAAAAACTCCATAAGTAGAAACAAACGGTATAAAACCTGCAATTGAAATACCTGCCGCCATACCTAATAAATTAGTTTCGGCAATACCAACATTCGCAAATCTTTCCGGGAAGTTTTCTTGAAATTTATTAATAGCAACGGAAGAGACTGTATCGGCACCTAAAACAAAAATCTTATTATCTTTTTGTCCAAGTTCAACCAATCCCTCTCCGAAGCCGAATCTTGTCGCTTTTTTACCAAAAACCTTAACCATAAACTTTTCCTTTTATATTATTTTATATTTTCTATTTCTTTTAATGCTTGTTCCAACTGTTCTGCCGATGGAGCCTTACCATGCCAATCTGCAACATTTTCCATAAATGATACACCTTTGCCTTTTACGGTTTTTGCAATTATTACAGTAGGTTTTCCCTTACAAAGCTTTGCCTGTGAATAAGCTTTGTCTATTTCTTCAAAGTTGTGTCCATCTATAGAGATTACATTCCACCCGAAAGCACTATACTTTTGGCTTAAAGGTTCAACATTTAATACATTTTCAACTTTACCATCTATTTGCAAACCGTTATTGTCTATTATTGCACATAGATTATCTAATTTGAAATGTGATGCACTCATTACAGCTTCCCAAATTGAACCTTCTTGTTGTTCACCATCTCCCATAAGAACATAAACTCTGTTATCTTTTTTTAACGATTTAAATGCCTTTGCTACACCGCAAGCTATAGATAATCCATAACCGAGTGAGCCAGTAGAAATTTCTATTCCCGGAATTTCCTTGTCTTTTGCAGGATGTCCTTGTAATCTGCTTCCCACTTGTCTTAATGTCCACAATTCTTCTTTTGAAATACAACCTATTTGGGCAAGAACTGCATATAATACAGGGCAAACATGTCCTTTTGATAAAATAAAATAGTCTCTGTTTTCGTCTTTAAAATTATTTTTATTGAAATTTATGTGATTGTAGTATAAATCTACCAATAACTCTACGGAAGATAAACTTCCTCCCGGATGACCTGACCCTGCCTTTTGTATCATACATAAAATATCTTTTCTTACCGATGTGGCTACTTCTTTCAACTTACTTAATTCCATTACTTTCTCCTAGAACTATTCTGCTTCTTTGTCCTTCAGTATATTATACAATTTTATTTTTTCAATTATACATGAAATAATTATCGATAGTTGTTCAAGTGTTTTAATATCATATTCGGAAAATTCCATTCCTATTTTATTAACCGTAACTAAAATAGCAACCAAATTATCTTCTCTTAAAATAGGAGAAGCAACTATTGATTTTATATTCAAATACTGTTCTAAGTCGTTACTGTTTGGGTATTCTTTCAGTTGTTCTTTTGATTTTACAATTACAGATTGTTTTTTATCAAGAACCTTATTCAGAATAGTATTAATTTTATTTTTAGTTTTTATTACATTGTTAATTCCAAAAGAACCACCGACGGTATGAAACTCGTTATTTGCACTATTATAGATAAAAACTCCTGCTGTTTCAACTATAAGAAGTTGTTTTATTTTTTCTATAATATGTTGAATATTTTTTTCTAAACTAAAATTTGATAGAGAATAAGATAAAATATCACAGAAAATATTAACAGCCCTGATTTTTTGTATAAGCATGGTATTTTTATTTAAAATCTCTTTTGTAACATTCTCTGTTTCCATTTCAAGTTTTCTGTTTCTATCTTTTATTGTTAAATAATTTTCTCTGTGGAATATTAATATTGAAAAGCTCTTAGCAATTTCTCTTATAGTGTTCAAAGTTTCATTATCAAAATATTTCTCATCTTTTATTCCTACACAAAAAACACCCACGCAATATCCTTTTGGGGTGTCAATGTTTAAAGGTATATTTATTAAGCTTTTTATATTTTCGTATTCAAATATTTTTTTGTCATTTCGAGATAAAAGATTAACATCGTTGCAGATATATTCTTTTTGTTCGCTATAACAATTCCATATAATACTGTTTGTTTTTTCAGAAATAAATTGCAACTTAGTATTTGAAAAAGAATCTTTTGCAAATACTCTTAATTGCATATTATCGCTTACCATAAACAAAACACAGACCGCACTATTATTTACTTTTTGCTGAAGCATATCAAAAACAGAATGTATTGCATCCGATAATTCCATATCGGATGTTAATAAGTTGCTAACGGAAATGAGCAGTTTCATTGTTGTTTTTATGTCAATAACTTTAGTGTTAAGATTTTTTAATCCCAAGAAAATTTCTCTCCATAAACTTCTGTTACCGGGAATATCAAAATCATAACTTTTTTGCTTTGAAATAACATCTATCATTTCATTTATTTTAAATAAGGGATGAAAAAAATATTTCATTATATATATATATGAAATTAAAATAAAAAGAATTAATGCAAATATTACGGATAGTAAAAAAATTGTTATATTTATATTTTTTGCTATTGCAGAAAAAAGTAAATCCGGTGATGGCCAGACATGTATGTAACCCAATGTTTTATCATCTTGTTTAATAGGATAAGAAAAATTGAGTAAAGCATTTATAAAACTTTTTGGTTTACTGGCATCTAAAAAATAATGATTTTTTTCTTTGTCCGATACATCAAAATCAAATATTTTTTGACTTTCTTGTAAATTTGATAAAAATTTATTTATTTTTTCTTTGGCAAAATCTTTTGTAACTATTTCGGTTAAAATTTGTTTTGAGTCTAATATAAGAGGATATATATCTTTTTTTATTTTATATGAAAAGAAATTAAAAACAAAAACAATCCATATCAATAATATAAAAAATACTATAAAACTTACGAATGCTATATGTTTAAATATTGTTTTTTTCATTATTAATAATTTTTAAAGATTTTGAAGTTCCCAACCTACTGGCACCGGCTTTAATAAAATCAACAGCCTTTTCATAAGTATTTATTCCGCCGGAAGCTTTTATTCTAACAGCGTTTTTTAAAATAGATTTAAATAAAATAATATCTTCAATATTTGCTCCCGCATTTGAAAAACCTGTTGACGTTTTAATAAAATCGGCACCACTATCTAAAACAATCTTAGCAATTTTATTTTTTTCTTCAAGTGATAAATAACTCGTTTCAACTATTACTTTTAATATTTTATCTTTTGAAATTTTTCTTAATATATCCAACTCTTTTTGAATATAAGAAAAATCTTTAGATTTTAATGCCGATATATTTATTACAACATCAAGTTCGTCGGCACCACAATTTATTGCAGTTTTTGTTTCAACTTCTTTTGTTAAATAATGATTATAGCCCAACGGAAAACCTATAACCGTGCATACCTTAACATCAGTTTTACTTAAAGGTTCCTTGCAAGACTTTACCATATAAGGCGGAACACAAACAGACCAAAAGCCATTAATCACAGCTTCTTCGCATAAATTTTTAAAATCGTTATACGTTGCCGTTGGAGAAAGTAATGTATGGTCTATAAAACCTGATATATTTATCATTTTGAATATTTCACCGTATATGATACTTTATAAGTTTTATTTGCCGGAACTTTAACTTTAAATACTATTACTTGAGAATTCTTTTTGCTGTAATCGTCCGACATATCAATTACTTTCCAATCTAGACCTAAATTTTCTTCAACTTCAACTTCAATATCTTCTTTTTTTGAATTTGTAAGTTCTATAACATTTGTCTCCTGATGTCCGGAAGAAGAAATTTTTCTATAATCCGTTTGGGTTCTTTTAACGGTAACATCAAATACTTTTCCTAAATTTAGTTCAATATCTTTGTTTTCCGGAGTATGATCTATTTTATCTTCTCCGACGAACTCTAATGCGTTTCCGTCATTTTTATAAACTCTTACTTTACCTTTAGGCAAAGCCAAACCTAAATTTGATTTTTTATCGTTTTTGAAATATAAAAAAGCAAATACTTTGCTTATATCTTTATACGAATTATAAATATATTTCTTTTTTACCGGAATTTTTTGAGCAGTGATTAATTGTATTTGTTTTTTTTCGTTATTTTTTATTGTTGTTTTTCTTGATAAATCATACATATGGTATTCAAAAAGAGTCTTTTCTGCAAAATCTTCATCAACCATGGCACCTTCGGCAGTAGCCATTACAACATTTTTTGCATAAAGTCTTCTTGGTTGTTCTCTAACAAGATTTATATCTCCGGCAACCAATTTTAATTTTGCATTTTCGTAAGTTGCACCGGACATATTGTTTATTGTGACCCAACCGTTCATATCCAAGCTTGAATCGTTACTTGCCAATACAACTATGTAGTCGCTTACCCAAGAAATACCGCTTGTTTGATAGGTAAATTCCAAACTATTATTTCCTTCAACTTGACTGTTTATAACCCAAGATAAAGTCGGTTTTAATCTAAGTCCTTTAGGTAAGTTAGGTAAAGAAACTTCTCCGGAAGGATTCAATATAATTTTATCTTTTGATTGAACAACCATACCACCGTTAACCGCCAGAAGAGTTCCGAATATAATTTCCTTCTTTGAATTTGTTGATTCTTTTGTTATTTCTATTTCTTTACCTATATATTGTTGTAAAAGCTTATTTGTGTTTACCAAATCATAATCAAAATTTTGTTCATTTATTTTTATTTTATCGTTATTATTTGAAAATTTAGGCAAAACAGATGTAGGATCTATATTTGTTGCAACATTATCTATTTCTACCTTTTGAAGACCCTTTATTAATTTAACATCTTGTTTATCTTTTATTAAAGCTAAATTGTTATTATATATTGTAACAGATACGGCAAAAATATTTGATACAAACAAAACAAACAAAAATGCTACAAAAAACTTTTTCATAATATCGCTCCTTTAATTAAATTTGCTCCGGAGGAAAAGATTTTAATATATATCTTACAACCCCGTTAACGGCAGACATTAAATCCATTCCTTCATAAGTATATGAATTTGTCCATATAATATCGTTTGTAGAAACATCTCTCATAGTTAAAGACACACCAACGGTTGCATTACTTGCAATAATCCTTGAATCTCTAACACCAAAAGCAGGACCTAAATCGTAAACCGATGAGCCTCCTATTTCCAAAGATTCCGTATTATAAACATTAACATTTACGTTATTATGATGATGCGGAGAGTTAGAATTTGAAGAATTAGGCGGAGGCGGATGATTTCCATGATTGATATTGTCAAAATCGTTGTTTCGTATCAGGTATTTTTTGCCGGGCTGATATTCGGTTATCGAATAAGAAACTATTATATCAGCTTCACCGCTTGTACTTTTCAAATTATATCCTTTAGACATGAGCTGTTTAACTATACTATCTCTTATTGCTTGCGTTTGTTGGGAATAAGAAGAATCTTCGACGTAAACATTTTTAACATTTGAAAAATTGTAATCTTGTTTATAAACTGCACCGGTTGCTGCACAGGAAACGATAAAAAAAGATATAATCAAAAGAAATAAATTTTTTATCATTGTTCACCTTTAAGTTGTTGTAAATGTTTTTCGGCCAAACTTTTCAATTTTTCATTTCTTGTATATTCGTAAATGCTTTCCCATTGTTTTATTGCTTTATCCCATTGTTGTTGTTTTTCATAGAGCATTGCCAACATATAATATGCCGGAACGGCTCTTGGTTGTAAAGAAATAGCTTTGTTCAAATTTTCTTCAGCTAAAGAATATTCTTCTTTTTCAATATAAGCAATAGCAATTAAAATATGTTTGTCTGCAGATTCTTTTTGTAGCAAATCTTCCTTTATTTGTGCTATTGCTTCGTCGTTTTTACCTTCGTTAACTAATGTTAATGTCTGTTGCAGACCACCCTGTTGGCAAAAAGACGAACCGGTAAAAAATAAAACAGTTAAAATTAAAAATATTTTTTTCATTTTTGTTTTTGTTCTATTTCCGTAATTTTATTTATTCTTTTTAAATGTCTTTCTTCAAATTTTGTTTCAAGAAATATTTTTATCCAAGAACAAATATCATCAATGGAAGCGAATCTTGCACCTGCACATATAATATTTGCATTATTATGTTGTGAGATAAGTGCTGCAGTATCTTTATTCCAACAAACTGCTGCTCTTATGCCTTTAACTTTATTTGCAGTAATACTCATTCCAATACCTGTTCCACAAATCAAAATACCTTTATCCGCTTTTTTTTGCGCAACATTTTCGGCAACTTTAAGTGCGAAATCCGGGTAATCACAACTTTGATTTGAGTTTGTGCCGCAATCAATAATTTCGCAACCTAAACTTTTAACAAAATTTATTATTTTTCCTTTTATTTCAAAACCTGCATGATCGCAGCCGAATGCAATTTTCATTTTCTTATACCTAATTACAATATAAAAAGTTTATCCCCGTTTTTTACACCCGCGGCATTTGCTTCTTCCATATCCAAATGACATTCCAATGCCATTTTGTCGCTTACCCTTGCGATAACATTATCAAAAACGAGTCCTCTTTCCCCTTCGGTTTTAAGTTTTAATTTATCGCCGTTTTTTACACCGTAAAATTCGGCATCTTTTGTTGTAAAGTGAATATGTCTTTTAGCAACTATACAACCTTCTTTTAAATCAATTGAACCGGCAGGACCGATAACTTTTATAGGTTCTGAACCTGCCAAATCTCCGGACAATCTTATGCATACATTAACACCTAATCTTATTGCATCCGTTACAAAAATTTCTACCTGTGTTTGTTTTCTTAACGGACCTAAAACTCTAACTTTTTCTATGGCTCTTTTAGGACCTTGCAATGTTACTGTTTCATCGCAAGCGTGTTCTCCGGGTTGAACCAAATCTTTTGTTTTTGTTAACGTATGTCCCTTACCGAATAGTGTTTCCATATCTTCTTTAGACAAATGAATATGTCTGTTAGAAACATTTGTTAATATTGGATTTTTTGCTCTGTTTTCGTTCATCTTTTTTCCCTTTTAAAAATTTTGTAAAGCAAAATTTAGCTTATAGTTTACAAGATTATAAGGTTATTGGTTGAACTACAAAACAATTTATCAACCTACAACCTAATAAACAAATAACCTAAATTTGCAAAATAATTTTTTAGTTATTAAATTTTACCAATGCTTCAAAAGAGTCAGCTTTTAAACTTGCTCCGCCTACTAAACCACCGTCTATATCTTCTTTCTTCATAAGTTCTTTAACATTTTCGGGCTTTACGGAACCACCGTAAAGAATTCTTATTTCTTGTGCGGCCGTGCCATACATTTCAGCATAAACTTTTCTTATGAAAGCATGAACTTCTTGTGCTTGATCCGGAGTAGCTGTTTTTCCTGTTCCTATTGCCCAAACAGGTTCGTAAGCTATAACTATTTTTGCAGCTTCTTCTTTTGATAAATCTTTTAAACCTTCTCTAACTTGAGATTCAATAACTTTAAATGTTACATCAGCTTCTCTTTCCTGTAAAGTTTCACCTACACAAACTACAGGTATTAAATTATTTGCCAAAGCAGCTTTAACTTTTTTGTTTACTGTTTCATTTGTTTCACCAAAATATTGTCTTCTTTCGGAATGTCCTATTATTGTGTATGTGCAACCTGCATCTACTAACATATTAGGTGCAATTTCTCCCGTAAAGGCACCTTTTGCTTCCCAGAATATATCTTGGGCACCTATATTTATATTTGTTCCTTTAGATTCGCTTGCCAAAGCGGAAATTGCAGTAAATGTAGGGCATATTAAGATATCTACATCTTTAACATCTGCAATTTTTCCTTTTAATTCTTTTACCATAGCAACAGCTTCCGGTATGGTTTTGTTCATTTTCCAATTTCCTGCCATTAAAGGCTTTCTCATGATTAGTTCTCCTTTTTATTAATGTATAGTTTACAATGTATAATTTATAATTAACAGCAACTATAAAATAACTATCTTACAAAAATTTATAAAATATATTTTTTTGTAAGTTCCATCATTTCTTCTTTTGTCAAAGGATTTCTTCTGTCACCTTTAAACAACTCATCTATATGTTCTTTTATTTTTAAAACACCCGGATGAGTTTTATCTATTTTTTTATCATTATCCTTAAAGTTCGGATGCTGAGTATTTATCCAATAAGCAATTCCAGCAAGACCTGCTCTATCTGTTATAGAAACTTCCGGTGGTCTGTTCAATATTGCTTTTGTATCAAATACATTATAAATTTCCTGTTCTTTCAATAAACCGTCTGCATGAATACCTGCTCTTGTAGAATTAAAATGTGCTCCTACAAATGGTTGCATATTAGGAACATCATACTTGAGTTCATATTTAAAATATTTTGCAATTTCAGTTATTGCAGATAAATCCATGCCGTTATGATCTCCTCTAAATGCAACATATTCTATAGCTAAAGCTTCTATTGGAGTATTACCTGTTCTTTCACCTATTCCAAGAAGTGTTCCATTAATTCCCGAACATCCGTAAAGCCATGCAAAAGTGGAATTTGTTAATGCTCTGTAAAAATCGTTATGTCCGTGCCATTCAAGCCATTCGGAAGGAACGCCTGCATGATGATTTAAACCATACATTATACCGTTAACATTTCTCGGTAATGCGACACCGGGATATGCAACTCCGAATCCTAATGTATCGCAGGCTCTTATTTTTACGGGCATATTAGCCTGTTTTGAAAGTTTCATTAGTTCCTTTGCAAAAGGTATAACAAAACCGTAAAAATCGGCTCTCGTGATATCTTCAAAATGACATCTTGGAACAATACCTTCTTCCAAAGCTGCTCTAACAATATCCAAATACATATCAAGAGCTTCTTTTCTTGTTTTTTTCAATTTTAAAAAGATATGATAATCGGAACAGGAAGTTAGAATACCGGTTTCTTTTATTCCCATTTCTTTTACTAATTTAAAATCATTTTTATTGGCTCTTATCCAAGAAGTAATTTTAGGAAACTCGTAACCTTTTTCTTGGCATTTTCTAACCGCTTCTTTATCTTTATCCGAATATAAGAAAAATTCGGTTTGTCTTATCATACCGTTAGGTCCGCCAAGACGATGCATTAAATCGAACAAATGTGAAATTTGTTCTACGGTAAAAGGAGGAAATGCTTGTTGTCCGTCTCTAAAAGTTGTATCCGTCATCCAGATATGTTCGGGCGGATTCATAGGAACAACGGTATTATTAAATGCAATTTTAGGAATATCCGTATATGAAAAAGTTTCTCTTAATAAGTTGGGTTCTTTTACGTCCTGAAGTTCAAATTTATATTCTTCAGGTTCAAGCATTTTTTTCTCTTTATTGTACACCAACATTTATATATTCCCCCTTATTAATATGAAAATATATTATATTAAAATTTGAACGGTAAAACAATAAAAATTTTGCAGAGCAAAATTTTGTTTATAGAATTATAGGATTATTGGGTTATAGGTTTAACTGCAAACAATA